>JAAUYH010241355.1_pt1 | contig 20228 bp, 14 predicted proteins | sample 7278061 | NCBI WGS metagenome assembly JAAUYH01 (sample SAMN14350203, study PRJNA611818) | marine sediment metagenome | isolation source: surface marine sediment (0.6m) | place: French Polynesia: Moorea | collected 2018-08 | reverse complement strand
CTTCCGGCAGCCGCTTGACCAACGAGGCATAGCTCAGCCCGTGAAACCCGTAGCGCCGGATGCCCTTGGTCTCCATCATCTTCGGGATCGCATAACGCGTGGCGACGTCCGGATTGGTCGCGTGAAACGCCGTGTCGAAGGACGCAAACTGCGGCAGGTCCGGCGCGATCTCGGCCAGCGCCTGGATGGCGGCGAGGTTGTGCGGGTTGTGCAGCGGCGCGAGCGGCGTGCACGAGTTGATCTCGCGCAGCACCTCATCCGTCACCCGCACCGGCTGCGACAGATGCCGCCCACCATGCACGACCCGATGCGCCGCCGCGCGCAACGACCCCGCCTCCACGCCCTTCTCCGCCAAGGCCCGCAACACCGCCGTCAGCGCCGCGCGGTGATCGATGAATGGGCTCTCGGCCCGCGCGCCGTCGATTTCGATGAATGACGCCCCGCCGATCCCGGCCGCGATCCCGCGGTGGCGCTCTTCAAGCCCCGCCCCGAACACCGCGAATTTGATCGACGAGGACCCGGCGTTCAGAACGAGGATATCGCCGGGTCCGTCGGTCATCACGCGCCGGGCTGCGGCCGCATATCCGCGGGATCGATCCCGGCCACCGCCACCGGCGCCTTCATCGCGTCGCGGCGGAAGGGCTCGCCCAGCTCCTGGTTGATCATTGCCTCGATCAGCGTGGTGATACCGGCTTTCTGATCCTTGATCGCCTGGTTCAAAGCGTCCGTCAGCTCATCCATCGTGCGCGCCACAACACCCTTCAGCCCACAGGCCTCGGCGAGCTTGGCGTAGCTCACGCCCTCGTCGAGCTCTGTGCCGACGAAATTGTCGTCGAACCACAGCGTCGAGTTCCGCTTTTCCGCGCCCCACTGGTAGTTGCGGAACACGATCTGGGTGATCGCCGGCCACTCGCTGCGCCCGATCGCCGTCAGTTCCGTCACCGCGATGCCGAAGGCGCCATCGCCGGAGAAGCCGACCACCGGCACATCCGGGCAGCCGATCTTGGCGCCCACGACCGAAGGCAGACCGTAGCCGCAGGGCCCGAAAAGCCCGGGCGCAAGGTACTTCCGGCCCTCCTCAAAGGTCGGATAGGCATTCCCGATCGCACAGTTATTCCCGATATCCGAGGAAATAATGGCCTCTTTCGGCAGTGCCGCCTGGATCGCGCGCCAAGCCATGCGGGGGCTCATCCAATCGGGCTTGGCGGCACGCGCGCGCTCGTTCCAGGTCGTGCCCGGATCGTCATCCTCGTGATCCATGCTCGACAGCTGCTGCGCCCAGGCCGATTTGGTCTGCGCGATGGTCGCCTTGCGCTCGGCCCGTCCCGCATCCCCGGCGCTGTCGGAAAGACGCTCCAGAATCCCCTCGGCCACCTTCTTGGCGTCACCAACGACGCCAACCGTCACTTTCTTGGTCAGCCCGATCCGATCCGGGTTTATATCGACCTGGATGATTTTCGCATCCGCCGGCCAGTAATCCAGCCCATAGCCCGGCAGGGTCGAGAACGGGTTGAGCCGCGTGCCCAGCGCCAGCACCACATCGGCCTGCTGGATCAGCTCCATGCCCGCCTTCGACCCGTTATAGCCCAGCGGACCAGCGAACAGCGGGTGCGAGCCCGGGAAGGCGTCGTTGTGCTGATAGCCTACGCAAACCGGCGCATCGAGCCGCTCCGCGAGCGCCATAGAGGCCGGGATCGCGCCGCCCAGAACCACGCCCGCGCCGTTCAGGATCACCGGGAACTTGGCCTCCGACAACAGCGCCGCCGCCGCATCCAGCGCCTCGGCGCCGCCCGACGGGCGCTCGAACTCGACGATCGCCGGCAAGTCGATATCGATCACCTGAGTCCAGAAATCGCGCGGCACGTTGATCTGCGCCGGCGCACTGGCCCGGCGCGCGTTCAGGATCACCCGGTTCAGCACCTCGGCGATCCGGCTTGGATCGCGGACCTCCTCCTGGTAAGCGACCATGTCCTCGAAGAGCTTCATCTGCTCGACTTCCTGGAACCCGCCCTGACCGATGGTCTTGTTCGCCGCCTGGGGCGTGACCAACAAAAGCGGCGTATGGTTCCAATAGGCGGTCTTTACGGCGGTGACGAAATTGGTGATGCCGGGGCCGTTCTGCGCGATCATCATCGACATCTTGCCGGTCGCGCGCGTGAACCCGTCGGCCATCATGCCGCCTGAGCCCTCATGCGCGCAATCCCAGAACGTGATACCCGCCTGCCCGAAGATATCCGAGATCGGCATCATCGCCGACCCGATGATCCCGAACGCATGTTCGATCCCATGCATCTGCAGGGTTTTGACAAAGGCCTCTTCGGTGGTCATTTTCATCGCGCATCTCTCCCCGGGAAATCTCTAGCGGCCGCTGTACTCGGCCGAGTCAACGTTGCCGCTTACCTACTGTCGCGAACCCCGCGTCGTTAGGGCCAGTTGATCCAGCATCGTAGGGCCAGTTGAGCGTTACCTTCTCCGCACCGTCGATCGCCGGGCCGGAATCGCCATTCGGGACCCCATCGACCGGCGCCATTGGCCACCGGAGATGTCGCCGCCGCACGCCGAAAAAAAATACCGACGCAATACATACGTAATACCGACGTAATACATACGCTGGATTTTCGCCGGTTCCGGTTCGAAATCGCCCTCGATTTCGCCGCCCGGAATCACCCTTCCAGCGCCTCCGCGATCAGCGCGACCCCCCCCGCGATCCGCTCCACCGGGATCGAGCCATAAGCCAGCCGGTAGTACCGGCACGGCCCATCCTCGGAGGCATAGAACGCCGCGCCGGGCTCGATCAGAACACCTTTCTCCTGCAGCCGTTTGGCCAGTTCCACCGTGTCCTCACCCTCGGGCGCCTGCATCCAGACGCTCGACCCGCCGGCTCCTCCCGGCCCCGCGCGCGTGAGCCCATGCGCCGTGATCGCGGCCTCCAGCGCCGCCCGCCGCTCGCCGTAGACCCGCGCCATGCGCCGCATCTGCGCATCGTAATGCCCCAGCGACAGGAAGTAGGCCGCCGTCCTCTGCAAATGCCCCGGCGGATGCCTCAAAACCAGCGCCCTCAAGGCCCGCGCCTCGCGAATAAATGGTTCCGCACCAACAAGATAGCCAAGCCGCAGCCCAGGGAACACCGACTTCGAGAACGACCCGATATAGACCACCGACCCGGTCTTATCGAGCGACTTCAGCGCCGGCTGGGGCGCCGGCGAGAACGACATCTCGATCTCATAGTCATCCTCGACGATCACCATCCCGTCCCGCGCCGCGCGGTCCAAGAGCGCCCGCCGCCGTGCCTCGGGCATCGCCGCGTTGGTCGGGCATTGGTGGCTCGGCGTGACGAAAGCGACGTCAGTGCCCTTAGGGATCCCGTCCGGCGGCAGCCCGTCCCCATCCACCGGCACCGCCACCAGTTTGCAGCGCGTCTGCTCGAGGATCTCGCGCAGGCCTGGATAACACGGCGTCTCGATCGCCGCCTGGCGCCGTTGCGTGAGCAAAACCTGCGCCGCCAGCCACAACGCATTCTGCGCCCCAAGTGTCACCAGCACCTGCCCCGGCTCCGCCACGACCCCCCGCCGCGGCAAGATATGCCGGATCAGAAAGTCCAGAAGCCGCTCATCGTCCCGCTCGTAATAATCCGAGGTCAGCGCCTCGAAATCCCTTTGCCCCAAGGCCTTGAGCGCACATTGCCGCCAGTTCTGATGGTCGAACAGAGTCTCGTCCGCCTGGCCGTAGATGAAGGGATAGCGATAGCGCCGCCAATCCACGGGACGCGCGAGCTGCGCATAGCCGGAATACCGCTGCCCGATCGCCCGGCCCCAATCGACCCCCTCGGCCGCGCGCCGCACGGGCTGGAACCGGGGCGGCCGGGGCGCGGTCTCGGAGACGAAATACCCCGACCGCCCGCGCGACGTGAGGTAGTCGTTCGAGACCAGGTCGGTATAGGCCAGCGTCACCGTGATCCGGCTGATCCCAAGATGCGCCGCCAACCCCCGGCTCGACGGCATCCGCGCCCCCGATGGCAACCGCCCCGACAGCACCCCCTCGGTCACAAGCTCCTGAATCTGCTGCTGCAGCGTGCCCGGATAGTCCGGATTCAACACAAAACTCTGCGCCGGTACATTCATCGAAGTGGCCTCATCCAATCCCAAGAACTGGACTTACACTCCAATGCCCCCCAATCCCAGCTTCATCTTGTCAGAAATATACCGAGGGGTCTGGGGGAGCAACGCTCCCCCCAGCCGGTCGGATCGGCGAAGTCGATCCGAAATCCCTACTGGAACACCTTCGTCAACGCCTTGTCGATCGCCGCGGTGATCTGGTCGATTTCCTCCGGCGTCGCGATCAGTGCCGGGCTGAGACAGAGCGTGTTGTTGAACCCCGGCAGCGAGCGGTTGGTGACCCCGATGATTACGCCCTGCGCCATGCAATCGGCGACCACGGCCTGGGCGAGCTTTTCGTCCACCGGCTCCTTCGTCGCACGATCCGCCACCAGCTCCGCCCCGCAGAACAGCCCCTTGCCGCGCACGTCGCCGATCACCCGGTGCCGCTCGGCGAGGCCTTCTAGGTTGGCGATCAGCCGCTCGCCCATCGCCACCGTGTTCGCCAACAGCCCCTCGTCCTCAATGATCCGCATGTTTTCCAGCGCCGCGGCAGGCCCGGCAGTGCAGCCACCAAAGGTCGAGATATCGCGGAAGTAGCTCATCGGATCGGCGGCATCGTCCTTGAACTGCTCGAAAACGGCCTCGGTCGTCACCGTGCAGGAAATCGCGGCATAGCCCGAGGCGACACCCTTCGCCATGGTCACGAAATCGGGCTCCACACCGTAATTCTGATAGCCGAACCATTCGCCCGTCCGGCCCACGCCGCAGACCACCTCGTCGATATGCAGAAGTACCTCGTATTTCCGGCAGATTTCCTGCACGCGTTCCCAATAACCGGGCGGCGGCGTGATCACCCCGCCACCGGCCGTGACCGGCTCCAGGCAGAGCGCGCCCACCGTGTCCGGGCCCTCGCGCAGGATCACCTCTTCGATGGCGTCGGCGGCGCGCTGGCCATAGGCCTCGCCGCTCAGATCCCACTGGGCGCGGTACTCAAGGCAGTGCGGCACCTCGACGAAGCCGGGAGTATACGGCCCATACTGCGCGTTCCGCTGGGGCTGGCCACCCGCCGAGAGGGCCGTGATCGTCGTACCGTGGTAGTCCCGCTCGCGATAAAGGATCTTCGACTTTTTCCCGCCATGGTGCCGGGCCGAGATCTGGCGAACCATCTTGAACGCCTTCTCGTTCGCCTCGGAGCCCGAGTTCGAGTAGTAGACCCGGCTCATCCCCGGCATTTTCTCGACCAGCCGCTCAGCGAATTGCGCGCCCGGGATCGAGCCCAGCGCGTTGGAGAAATAGTTCATCTTCACCAGCTGATCGCGCACCGCATCGGCGATGGATTCGCGGCCATAGCCCACATTCACCGTCCAGACCCCGCCCGAGACGGCGTCGAGATGCTCCTTGCCGGCCGCATCCCAGACCCGCATCCCCTTGCCCTCGACAATCACGCGCGGGTCGGTGGTTTCCAGCGACTTGTGCTGCATCAGGTGATGCCAAAGATGAGCGCGATCGGCCTCGATGACATCCGTGAGATCATTGGCGTTCAGGGTCAGGGACATGGGCTGAGTCTCCGGTGCTGCGGAACGGTCTCACTCACCACAGAAAACATGGGCAGGTTAGGGCCAGTATCACCCCTCGTCTATATCCAGATCATCCCGCCACGGCCCCGCGCCGCCGGGTCGAGGACAGGATCAGCAGCATGATCCCGATATTGAGGAAATTCCACGCGATCCCGTTCAGGAAGGCCCATTGGTATGAGCCTGTCAGGTCGTATATCCAGCCCGACATCCAGCCGCCCAACGCCATGCCGACGATGGTCGAAGTGATCACCAACCCGACTCGAGCGCCGGCGTCCCTGGACGGCAGGTACTCCCGCACGATCAGCGCATAGCTCGGTACGATGCCGCCCTGGCTGAGGCCGAAGATCAGCGACACGATGTAAAGCGACACCATCGCGTCGAAGGGCAGGTAGAGGAACAGCGCAATGCATTGCAGGGTCGAGCCGATCAAGAGCGTTCGCACCCCGCCCAGCCGGTCCGCCACCAGCCCCGACACCACCCGCGACACGACGCCCCCGAGAAGCATCAGCGACAACATCTCGGCCCCCACCGCGGGCCCATAGCCGAGGTCGACGCAGAAGGCCACGATATGCACCTGCGGCATCGACATCGCGATGCAGCAGCCGATCCCGGCGATCGCCAACAGTATAAGCAAGGCGGTCGGCGAAAACCCCACCGTCCGGGCCCTCAGCCGCGATTGCTGGTCGGCGACGGCCGCCGCGGCCTCCGGCAAGGCCCGGCGCAACAGCAAAGCCCCGGGCAACATCACCGCCACGCAGATCAGCGCCAAAAGCAGGTAGACCGTGCGCCAGCCATGCTCGGCAAGTACGCCGGACAATAGCACCGGCCAGATCGCGCCCGACAGATAGTTGCCGCTCGCCGCAATCGCCACCGCGATCCCCCGCCGCCGCAGGAACCAGTGCGAGATGTCGGCGATCAGCGGACCGAAACAGGACGCCGACCCGAAGCCCAAGAGGAAATGCAGCGCCGACAACACTCCGATTCCGCCGCTCAGCGCCGCAAGCGAAAACCCGACCGCCACGCAGACCATCGCGCCGAGAAGCGAGGCCGTGACACCGAAGCGGTCCACCGCGCGCCCGATCAGCAGGTTGCCCAGCGCAAAGCCCACCATCGTCGCTGTGTAGGGCAGCGAGGCATCCGCCCGGTCGACCCCGAATTCGGCCTGCACCGCGGGCATGATCACGATCACCGCCCACATGCCCACATTGCCTACCGTCGCGATCACCAGCGTGATCGCGAGCCGGATCCAGGAATAGGCGCTGTCATGGGTTTCCGAGGCGGTCATGCCGCGACGCTAGAGGTGCCAAGCGGACGTGTCCAACACTCCCTGAGTCGCCCGCGAAAAGAGTAGCCTAAAGGCGTATCTTGCTTTAGCCTTTCGACCTATTGGAGAACCCCGCCGCCGCGGGACGAGAAGAAATAGATCGAGGCGATTGATGACCCCGCAGTGCCCCGCGCGTGTTTGTCCGGCCGGGCGTGCCCTCAAATCCAGCAACCCCCTCGACACACGCGCAGAGGAGGCGCCTGACATGTCCAACGACACCATCGTATCGGCCGCGATCTATCCCCCCATCGGGGTTTGCCGCGTCGGCAACAGCCCCGACAAGTTCTACATCGGCCCCGAGGTGCCCGACCCCGCGCCGCTACCGCCCGAGACCTATCGCGACGACCAGGGCCGCCTGTCGCGAGAGGCCGCCCGGTTCCGGATCTACGGCCTCAATTCCGACGGCGTCGCGGTGAAGGAACTTCTGCCCTGCGACGACACGCAGATCGTCTGGCAAGTGGATTTCGAGAACCAGAAATCCTCGTGGTACGAATTCCAGCTTGCCCTCGACATTCCCGAGGCCGCCGATGCGCCGCCGTCGAAGCCCCGCAACGCTTCGATCACCGACCGCGCCAAGCTCAACATCACGCCTGGTCCGCGCACAATCGACGGCACCGGCACGCAAGGGCCTGACCACGCCTTCACCGGCGGCGCCTTCATGGGCACCGAGGTCTATCTGGGCGAACTGCGCACCGACGATGCCGGCCGGTTGATCGTGTTGGGCGGGCACGGCGTTTCGGCCAGCTACACAGGTGATCCGGCCACCACCTTTGCCAATAACGAGGGCTGGCATGACGACACCGCCGACGGGCCCGTCACCGCCACAGTCACGCATAAAGGCAATACACTCAACGTCGATCCCGCTTGGTGCATCGTCGCCCCGCCGAATTACGGCCCGCAGCAGAAATCCGTGCGCACAATGTGGGACCTGATGCGCGATACCGCCGTGAAGGCCAAGATGCTCACGGCCCCCGATCGCCCCAGCTTCCAGAACGACATCCGCCCGATCTTCGAACGTCTCTCGGACCTGCAATGGGTCAACCAGGGCTTCTTTGCCGGATTCGGACAGGACGCACCGTTCGAGTTCTCCACCGAGGACTGGCTTCACCGCCTGAACGACGCAAGCGACGGCAACACCGAGACCCGCCGGGTGCTCGCCAACACCTTCCGCCACTTCGACATCGACGGCAAATCCCCGGTGCCCTGGCCCTGGCTCTACGGCGACGCGATGAACATCCCGCCGGCGAATACGCCACGCCAGAACGCGGCGCTGAGCGATCTGCAACTCGATATGCTCGAGCAATGGGCAACGGGCGATTTCGACGCCGATTACGATCCCGCCGCCACATCGCCGCAAGCCGTCGAGGAAGTGCCCGTCGCCGACCAGCCCGACCTTCTGACCCGTGCGGCAATGGATTTCTGCCTCGCCGACGCCTTCCACCCGGGATGCGAGATGACCTGGCCGATGCGCCAGACCGACATGTACATGGCGCCCTACCGGGTGAAACACCGCGACGGCGCCGAGCCGAACTTTGGCCCGGTCTTGACGCCCGCCATCGCGCTCTCGGCAGACGGCCCCATCGGCGGCGGGCAGACCCCCGGCTCGATCACCCGCTGGATGGCGATCCCTTGGCAAACCGACACCTCGTCTTGCCGCTCGGGCTATGTGCCGGCCTACGACCCCTACGTGCCGACCTTCTGGCCCGCGCGTGTGCCCAACGAGGTGCTCAGCGAAGAAGCCTACCAGGTGGTCACAGACACCACCCAGCCGATGCAGGCGCGCCTCGAGGCCTTCCGCAACCGCGCCAATTGGCTTGAACCGCTGGGCCTCGATCAATCCTACATCCACCAGATCAACCACATGATCCACCATTTCGACCAGATGGGCGTGGTCGCCGTGCGGCCCGGTCTGCCGGACGAGCCCGAGTTCCCGGATGTCTTCGAAGTTTCGGATCAGCAAGAGGTCGATACGGGCGTCAGCGCCCTGGCCACGGGACCCGATGCGGCGCGGCACACGGATCTGACCTCGATCGACAAGGTGCGAAGGCTCGCCGGCACCAAGCATGTGGAAGACTGATATCCTCGTGGCCGGCGCCGGACCCTCCGGCGCCGCCTTCGCCTCGGTCCTCGCGCCGCGTTACCGCGTTGTGCTGGCCGACCGGCTGGCGCAACCGGCGCCGCGCATCGGTGAATCCCTGATCCCCGCCGCGCGCCGGCTCTTGCGCGACATGGGGCTTTTGCAGGGCTTCGAGGCCGAGCCCCACGCCGCCTATACCGGCAACAGGTCGTTCTGGGGCCGCGCTGAAGAGATCACCGATTTCATCCGCGACCCCGACGGGCTCGGCTGGCATCTCGACCGCCCCCGGTTCGAGACCTTCCTGCGCCGCGCCGCCCGGACCCGCGGAGCAACCCTGCTCACGCCCGCGCATCTCACCCGGCCACGTCGGGTGGAAGGCGGGTTCGAGGTTACTGTGGAAACCCTCAACGACCCGCGAACCATCCACGCGCGCACCCTCGTCGACGCCACCGGCCGCACAGCCACACTCGCCAAGGCGCTCGGCGCGAAACGCCGCAACACCGACCGTCTTGTAGCGCATTGGATCCGGGGCGAGGACACCGCCGCGCGCGACACCGGCTTCAGCACCATCGAAAGCGCGCCGGACGGTTGGTGGTACACCGCGCCGGTCGCCTCCAGCGGCGTACCCAGCCGCGTGCTTGCCTTCCACGCCGACCCCGATAAGCCCACCCCGACGGACCTTGCCAAAGCCGTCGACGCGCTCCCCGGCCTGGGCCCGCTCCTGCGGCGCGCCGGGTTCCACGCGACCTCTGAAATACACACCGTCCCCGCCAACTCCGCACGGCTGGAGCCCTTTGCCGGTGACCATTGGCTCGCCCTCGGCGATGCCGCGCTCAGTTTCGACCCGCTCGCCTCGCGCGGCCTCTTCAGCGCGCTCTACACTGCGATGGCGGGGGCTATGGCGATAGACGACCTGCTCACCGGCACCCAGCCCGACCTCACCCACTACGCCGCCGACCTCACCCGCATCGCCCAGGTCTACGACCGCCACCTGCAACACTACTACGGCGCCGAGACCCGCTGGCGCGACCACCCGTTCTGGCAGCGCCGCGCCGCCACCACCGTCCCCGCCTGATCGCCATTCCGTTGCCGAAGAAGCTGCCCTAAAGTCGCTCCGAACCGGAGGCGCACCCGTGATCCAAACCACCACAGTCTTCGACGGCCACAATGACGTCCTGCTGAAGCTCAGCCGCCTCGGCGGCCCCGCCGCCGCCGAGCGCTTCGTCACCGGTCTCGACGGCCAGATAGACCTGCCCAAGGCGCAGGCCGGCGGGCTCGGCGCCGGTTTCTTCGCGATCTTCGTGCCCTCGCCGATGGATCTCGACGCCGACATGGCACTGATGCGCCAACCCGCCTACGACCTTCCCTTGCCCCACCCGATTCCTGTGACCGAGGCGCTGCCCGTCGCCCTGCAACAGTCCGCCACGCTCCTCCGCCTGCAGCACCTCGGCGCGCTGCGCATCTGCACCACCACCGCCGAGCTCCGCGACTGCCTCGAAAACGGCCCCATCGGAGCGGTCATGCATATGGAAGGCGCCGAGGCGATTGACACCGATTTCCACAGTCTCGATGTCCTCTACGCCGCCGGCCTGCGCTCCCTCGGTCCGGTCTGGAGCCGTCCGACGCTCTACGGCCACGGCGTGCCCTTCCGCTTTCCCAGCGACCCCGACACCGGCCCCGGCCTGACCGACGCAGGCAAGGCCCTGGTCAAGCGCTGCAACGATCTCGGCATCCTCGTCGATCTCTCGCATCTCAACGAGGCCGGGTTCTGGGACGTCGCCCAGATCAGTACCGCCCCCTTCGTCGCCACCCACTCCAACGCCTACGCCCTCTGCCGCCACGCCCGCAATCTCACTGACCGGCAACTCGATGCGATCCGCGACAGCGACGGCCTCGCCGGGCTCAACTTCGCCACGGCATTTCTGCGCCAGGATGGCCGGATGCTGGACGACGTGCTGATCACCCGGATGGTCGAGCATCTCGATTACATGTTGGAAAAACTCGGAGAGACCCGCGTCGGCTTCGGGTCTGATTTCGACGGCGCGCAAATGCCGCGGGACCTGGGCGACGCGGCGGGGCTACCCAAGCTGATCCAGGCGATGCGCGACCGTGGCTACGACGACGCGCTCATCGCGAGGATCTGCCACGGCAACTGGCTGCGCGTCCTCGAGGCGACCTGGACAGCCTGAGATTCAGGGCGGATAGCCTTGCGCGATCCACCCTTTGAAGCTCGAGATGAAGTCGGCCGAGAAGGGCGAGAACGGCGGCGGGGGCATCTGGTTGGTGCTGATCAGCATGTAGATCTGACGCGCGCTGGCCTTCACGTCGTCATAGCTCGTCAGGTCAAACCGCCAGCGCATCTGCGCCAGATACCGCTGCAACTCGGGCCGGAGGTCTGACGCGAACGAGACCGGGGTGGTCTTGGCCTCCACGCCGTCGTCAGGCAGCGGATCATCCACCGCTTCGATGATGTCCCGCGCCGGTGCGCCGCCATGGCGCCATGTCTTTCGCCGAGATTTCATTCCGCCGCCTCCACATGCCGCTCAAAATTGCGTGTCGCCGCCAGCGGCAGACGCCAGAGCGCGCCGCTGGGTCCGGACGAGAGCATCCGCCCGGTCCGGTCGATCTCGTAATCGCCAAAGTCGAGCACCCACAGGTCGCCCTCCGGCCCGACCGCCACATCGATCGGCCGCTGCATCGCGGGCAGGACGAGGCCGTCCATCGTGCCGCGCGCGGTGTCCACCGACACGACCTTGCGACCGGCCTTTGGCCCCGGCGCGCCGGTCAGCGGCCGCTTGTCTCCGAAGAGCGCAACGATCATCCGATCCGGATCGCGCGGGTCCGGCACAGCGCCGGTGGGTCCGGAATGCTCGGGGAATTGAACGAGCGGTTTTGCGGGTAGGCCGAGCTCGGCGTGGTTCTCGAGCAGGAACCTCGGCTCGGGCGCATCCGGTCTGCGCGAACCCAACCGCGGGTCCGAAAGCGCCACGCCGCCCGCATAATCCGGCCAGCCGTACCAGCGCCCGGGCTCCAACGCATAAAGACAGCTCTGCACCCCGCCAAAGGGTCGCGCGCCCCGGTCGTTCATGCCGAGGTCCACCACCAGCAACCGCCCATACCCGTGCCGCGTGATCGAGAAGGGATTGCGAAAGCCCCAGGCGACCAATTCCAGCCCCGAGCCATCCAGCCGACAGCGCATCACCGCCGAGGTGCAGGGCAGCGCCGCCGGGACGACCGTGCCCGCCGGCACGGATTTGCCGAACGGCTGAAACGCCCGCGACCGCCCGTCGCCCTCGTCCGCCAGGGTCACCGCAACGCCCGGACGATCATGGGCCAAATCGGAACCATCCACCCAGGGCATCGACACCGGATCCCAGGACACGACCCCCGCATTCGTCGCCGCGCCCTGGCCGAAATAGAGCCAGCCGTCGACGATCTCGGGAGCGTTCGTGTGATAATCCCCCCGGCTCGGCAGGTCATCCAGCACCATCACCCGCGATCCACTCACAGGATCCACCCGGCTGATCCGCCCCGGATCACCGCCCTCGGAGACATACAGCGCACCATCATGCCACGTGAGCCCGGTCACCGGGGCACGAAGCCCGCCACAGACGACCTCGAATCCGTCTCCCAAAACCCGCAACACTCGTCCCGCGCCTGGCTTGCCGGTCGCCGTCAGCCCCGACTCGGTCACAAAAACCGTGCCGTCATCCGCAACTGCGATGCCCGTCGGATAGGCCAGCTCCTCAAGACGCGGCGCAAGGGTCATGCTCAGACGCCCCCAGCGAGTTCCAACGTACCCACCAGCACCAGGCACCCGGCCAACCCCACCTGCGGATTGAACCGCAGCCGCCGCACCGCCACCGATCCCAGCGCCAGCCCAGCCACCGTCAGCGCCGCCGCCACGAGCCCGCTCGTCAGCACAATACCCACGCCGAAGCCGCCCGCCGACATCCCCGCACCCAGCGCGAGGTTATCCAAACTCAACGCGAGCGGCGCCAGCGCCAAGAGCCAACCCGACCGCGCCAGGCCTTCGACCCCGCGCCACACCGTCCAGGCGACCAGGGCCCCGGCGAGGATCACGAACATCGGCCCCAGAACCTCGACCCGCTCCGCCCCTGCCGCCGTCAGCAACGCGAACCCCACCAATGGCATCAGCACCTCGAACCCGGCAAAACCCGCAATCAGGCTCAACCGGCGTCCCGGGCTCAGCCCCTGCGCGCCGAATCCAGCACTGACCGCAAAATTGTCGATCCCCGTCAGAACCCCAAGGAAAACTGCGTTCATGTCGGTCCCTCCCTAGCTCGATCCGTCCAGACCGAAGACGCGCAGCACGCCGCCGTCGCGCCCGAACACCAGCGCGCCCGCGACCACGTAATCGCCCGACACCGCCGGGCCGAGGCAATAGCCGTAGCCGCCATTCATTCCCGTCGTCTCGCTGCCGAGCCCGTCCGAGAACAGTAGTGACCCGTCCTTGGCGTCGAACGCGTACAAGGCAATCTTCGAGGTCGAACAGAAGACCACATCATTGACCACCGCGGGCGACGAAAGCCCGCTTTCCCCAGCGGTCTCATACATCGGCGGCGCCGGGTTGACGTATTTCCGCGGATCGCTGTCGTCGAGTTCCCACACGTCCTCCAAAGTGTCCCAGTCGAGCGCACGCATGAAGGGCGTGCTCTCATGGTCGATTCCCGGCGCGATGAAGTGATAATTGTTCCCGCCGATCCCCACGAAAAGCCGTCGTAGATCGACGCTGATGGCGGGCGTGGAATAGGACCCGTAAAGGTTCTCGGCCGGGGTCGCGTTGGATCCGGCATTGGTCAGCGGCGGGTTCGGGTTGTCACCGGTATCCGGCCCGTGCGGATCGACATTCACCACCTGGCTGCCGTCCTGATGATAGGGCAGCAGCTGGCGCCAGTTGATGCAGGTCATCGTCTCGGCGTCGAGGATGAAGAAGCCGCCGTTCTTGCAGGCCGCGGCGACGAGTGTCTGGTTGCCGCGCCGGAACACCATCGGCGAGCCACCGAAATCCACGTCGATATCCGAGGGGCGATAGTTGCTTTCCGGCGGCGCCTGAAAGAACCCCTGTTCTTCCCCGGTCTTCGCATCGAGCGCCAGCACCCCGTAGGAATAGGGCGGCGCCTGGCCCAGGGGCTGGTCGGGCTGCGGGTTACCCGTGGTGCAGAAGATCCAGTCGAGCCCGGGGTCATGGGCGATCGAGGACCAGACCGAATTGCCCTTGCTGAGCGGGGTCTGCGTGGTGGTCGCAAAGGGCTCGGGCGGCGTGCCCGCCACTACGTCCGCCGGCAGTACGTTCGGCGAATTAGGCTGGCCCGCCACGAACTGGTTGGTGCAGAAAATCCACTGCACCTTCCCTGTCTCGGCGCAAAGGCAATAGATGAACGCGTAGAGACCCGGATTCTCGCCCTCGCCCATCCCGACATAGACCCGTCCATCGACCACCAACGGCGAACACCATCCCTCGGCCTGCGGCGCGCCCTGATCAACGCCGGCATTGTTGGTGATCGGCTGGTTTTGCGCGAGGTCCTCAACCCGCAGATCGGTGGTCCAGACATGCTCGAGCGTATCCGCATTCAGGCACCGCAGCTTGCCGTCGAAGGCGCTGAAATAAACCCTGTCGCCGACAATCGCCGGGGTGCAGCCCATGCCGGTGAAACCATGCGTATCGCCCTCATGCCCCGACGCGGTCCAGAAATAGCTTTGCTGGATGTCGCCCGTTGGCAGGTCGATCTTGTGGAATGTACCGCCGTTCGCAGTCGGCTTGCCGTCCACCGTCGTTCCGTTTGCCGTGCCCACATAGATCGAGCCCTTGGCGATGGCCGGCACCGACAGGATCGCACCGCCGATTTCCTTGGTGTAGAGCGTCTTGAGCTTCGGGGCCGTGGCCGAGGTGATGTTCGACCCGGTCGCGGCGCCGGTGTGCGCCGGGTCGCCGTGGAACATGTTCCACTCGGATACTATGGTGCCCATGGCGCGTCTCCTTGACGTCGAGGGGTCAATGCGAGTCGTTGCGCAGGATCCAGCTGAAATCGGTGATCCCCGCGCCGTAGTGGCACTGCATGCAGCTGTTGCCGCCCGCGCCCGTCGCATCGGTCTGGCTTTGGAAATAGGTCTCCATGGCGACATTCGTGGCGCCATTGACCGGGAAGGGCTGGCCCGCATCGCCCGGGTAGACACCGCCGTTGTCCATCAGCGTGAAGGTCTGCGGCTGAGTCGGCCACTGCGTGATGATCAACTGGTAGTATTCGAACGGCGTGCCGGTCACGAGCGCCTGGTAGGTCGTGTTCAGATCCACAGTAGAGAAACCCGGAGGCGTCGTCGGGATCTCGTTCAGCCGCGTGACCTGCACCGGCGTGCGCTGGCTCGCCGGCAGCATCGGCGGCACCTTCGGCGGCCGGTTAGCCCAGCCGCGCGGCGTCGCGGGCGTGTCGGTACCATTGTTGAACGAGATCGGCGTGTCGTCAGTCGCCCCCGGCCCGCGCTCAATATTGTCGACTTGCTCGAACGAGGTCCAAATCCACTCGGGGAAGGTCTTCAACTTCTGCGCGATGTGCAACCCGACGAGGCCGACCTTCTGAACGGTGCAGGCGTCGCCATCGGGATCCACCACCACCGCATCGACCACATGATAGCGGTCCTGCTGGTCGTTATCGGTCATGATCCGCCAGGCCGCTTTGATCATCACCGCGCCGATCTTGTCGGGATCGGTGGTGCTGGCGGGCATCTGCATCGGCGGCGCACTCGGCAGGGGTATGTTCTTGGCGAGATAGTATTCGTTAGAACGCACGAACTCGTAATAGGCCTCGTTGAACAGCACCTCGGCGTAGACGTAATTTCCGTTCTGGTCGATCAGCGGGTGCGAGAACGCCTCGTTCACCTCATCGAGCACATCCGCTCCCTTTGCGACCATGTGCAGGACTTTCGCGTCCGTCCCGGTGGCGCAGGGATCGCCCGACGCCGCTGACGTCTCGCCCCACGGCTTCGGCGCGTCGTCACCCGTTCCGAAAAGCTCGAAAGAGGCGGCGTAGCTCTCCCACACCGTCCGTGATCCCGCAGGCGGCGACGTGAAGGTGATCGGATCGTCGGGCGTCAGCGGCGTGCCCTTGGCGTTTGGGTCGGCAGGCCAGTTCAGCGCGATGAAGGACTGCCAGGAAAAGGTGTCGAAATAGGGCCGCGCGTCCACGTCGCTGGTCACACTGTCGGGCACATCGATGTCCAGCGGCAGGGTGCCTGACAATACCGGCGTCGGCGGCGCGTCGGTGTGCGAGGCCGCCAAGGCCACGACCGCTGTCGTCGCTATCATGGAGGTTCCGGCGGCAACCGCGACGGCCCATTCCCGGAGCCCGGGTTTCAAAATCGCTTGCATTCTATCTGCCTAAAATAGCCTGCGCTGAATGAAATACGCGCTATGAGTGTACACGCGCAGCGCCACGTGTCACCCGTTTTTTGCGCGACCCGCGTTTTACACGCGCGGAGTTCCGGTGGCGCCCGGCCGGGCTATCGAGGCGCGATGTAGAGCCCTTCGGATTTCAGGATTTCGACGTTCTCCGCCTCGCGCGCCATCGCGCGTTGCACCGCCGGGCGCGCGTTGCTGGCCTCGTGATGCCGCCGGATATTGGGAAAACCCGCATCCGAAAATCCGACGCCGGTGATCCGCGACCAGACCCAATAGAGGTATCCGTCAACGACGGACCAGGTCTCACCGTACCACCAGTCGCCCTTTGCGAGCCGGTCGTCGATCATGACCATGATCGGCCGCATCGCCTCTTCGCCCTTGGGCCGCACGATCTCGAAGCTCAGCTCCTTGTCGGCGATGAATTTCAACGGCATGGCAATTCGCGTCACCGTGGGATGCACGGTCGCAGAGAAGAATGCCAGATCGGCGATCTGCTGATGCGCATCAATGGCCGTTCCGGTTTTGGGCAACAGCTCCGCCTCGGGGAATTCGGTGTTCAGCCAGCTCAGGATCGCGACATTCTCGGTCAGCGGCATGCCGTCGATCAAAAGCGTGGGCACCTTCCCCTTGGGGTTTATCTTCAGATACTCGGGAGTGTTCTGCTGGTTAGCTGCGGTACGGATCAGCTCCGTCTCGAACGGAGCCCCGATCTCCTCCAGCGCGATGGTGGGCACGCGGGCGCAGGTGTTCGGGGCCACAAAAAGCCTAAGGTCCGGCATCTCAACAGTCTCCTCCCGCAGCATTGGCCTCGAATCTGCAACCGTTTGCAACATTTTCGCCTCGACCCTTGCCGATCCATCGTATGTGCGACAACCTGTCCGTCAAAGAAAAACAGCATCCAGGGAGGAATGGGGATGTCTCGAAAGCTCATCGCGGGCGTGGCCGCGGCACTGTGTGTCGCTCTTGGTGCCCAGGCGCAGACGATCCTGACGGCCGAAACCGCTGCACCCAGCAGCGCGCCCGGTGTCTCGGTCATCGCGTTGTCCGAGGCCGCCGCCAAGGCCGGCGTGGCCGATATCCAGGTTTCGACTGGTCAAACCCTGACCAACTCCGTGCAGAACGTGGCAGAGGGCAAATCCGACATTGCGGCGGCTCCCTTCATCCTGCCGTTCTTGCTGTCGCGCGGGGTTGGTCCCTATGCCAGTCTCGGCAAGGAAAAGGGCGCGGAACTTGCCAGCAATCTGCGTGTTCTCTACACCTACCGGATTTCGGTGATGGGGCTTTATGCCTATGACAGCACCAATCTGGGCGGATGGGATGACATCGAGGGCCGGAAAATCTTCAACGGTCCGCCCCGCGGAGCGGCGCTGACCAATGCGCGTCTCTTCATCAAGCTGAACACAGGACTGGAAGACGGCAAGGGCTATACCGGCGTCCAGGTCAACTGGGGCCAGGCGGTCAAGACCATCCAGGACGGCTCTGCCGACGCGTTCGTATTGCCGATGAGCTTCCCGGACGGGCGTCTGACGGCAGCGTTGGCCTCGGGCGACATCACTATATGGTCGCTGCCCAAGGACGTTTACGAAGGCGAAGCGTTCGCCAATGTCGTGAAGATCCCCGGTACGGTGGCCGTTGAGTTGCCGATTGCCGACATGGGCTATAGCGAAGGCGTTTCGGTCGTCTCGGAAGACGACACCTATCGCGGCCCCGGCACCGTGGGCGGCGAGGTCGTGAATGCCAGCATGGATTTCGACACCGCCAAGGCGCTCACCAAGGCTTTCATCGACAATCTCGATGGGGTCTACATGGCCAAGGCCCCGTTCATGCCGAACGCCTGGCATGGCGAGACCGATACCGAGCTGACGGACATGTGCGGCAACAACCCGCTGAAATACCACCCCGGCGCCGTCGCCGCCTGGGAGGAAGCGGGCTACACCATCCCCGACTGCGCGAAATAGCCCCGTATGGGCGCCCGGGCGGCTGGATCGCCCGGGCCACGCGCTGAAAGGCACGTCGAATGTCCGACGCACCCGACAAGACTACGGCCAAGCCTGATATCGGCTTGCGCCTCGTCTATGTCCTGACCGTGGTCATGGTGCTGATCGGCCTGCTGAATTCGACCCCGGGCATTCCGGGCTATGACGACTGGGCAAGCAGCATCCTCGGGCAAGAGGGCGCGTCGTTCCGCAAGTTCCCCTATGAGTGGTTCTATCCGTCGTTCTTCGCGCTGATGATGCTGATCGTCGCGCTGAAGCACTCCATGTGGCGCGACTGGCGGGACCGCTCGCCGGTGCGGCGCAAGTTCGGGCTTCTGCTCGATATCGCGCTGGTGCTGATGGCCTTCACGGTGTCGCTCACCTACCTGGTCGAGAACGAGGCGATCTGCCTGATCGACCGGCTGAACGGCGACCGCGCCCGGCTGATCGCCGAAAGCCTCGCCTCGGCCAAGGAATTCGCCGAAAGCCTCGGTCTCGACCCGCCGACGACCGTCGAGGATCCGAAATGTCTCAACACCACGGGCGGCTGGCTGGTGCTGATCGTCGGCCTCGCGATCGTGGTGTTCCTGAGCTACAACATCAAGGTCTGGGGCCTGCCGCTGGTGCTGGTTGCGATCCTGATCTCGGCCTACACGATCCTCACCGTGCTGGTCTGGTACGTCTACGGCGCCGACGACATCAACAAGTACTTCGTGACCAAGCTGGCGGGCGAACCAAGGTCACTCGCCGACGGCCAGCCGCGGGTCCATGACGTGCTGGTCAACAACTCCTCCGGCCTTCTGGGCCGGTTCATGGACATCATCCTGAACACCATTTTCCCCTACCTGGTGCTGGGCGCGCTCTTCGGCAGCTCGGCGGGCGGCCGGTCGCTGATCAAGCTCGCCTTCCGCTGGACGCGGCATCTGCGCGGCGGGCCGGCCCATGCCGCCATCGTCTCTTCGGCGATGTTCGGCACGATCTCGGGCGGACCGATCGTCAACGTGCTCTCGACCGGCGTGCTGACGATCCCGATGATGCTGAAGCGCGGGTTTTCCAAGGTCTTCGCTGGCGGGGTCGAGGCCGCAGCCTCCTCGGGCGGGTCGATCATGCCGCCGGTGATGGGGGTCGCCGCCTTCGTCCTGGCCTCGCTCACCAGCGTGCCCTATTCCAGCGTCATCGTCGCCGCGATCATCCCGGCGTTCGCCTATTTCTTCTGCCTGTTCCTCTCGGCGGTCTTTCAGTCGCGCAAACAGAATATCGAGGCGATTGGAGAGCTCACCGACGACATGCATCTCGACCGCCAGGACTTGGCTAACCTGGTGATGATCTTCGGACCGATCCTTGTGATCCTGGTGCTGCTTCTGACCCCGAAGGACGCCGTGGGCTGCGGACTCTTGGGCGGTATCTTGGGGGCCGAGCGCATCTTCACCGATGGCGTGTGCCAGGTGCAAAGCCTCAGCTGGTATCAACAGATGGTGCAGAACTCCGCCGGGGCCGCCGGGGCAGCAGGCTGGTGGGCGGTGATGCTGCTTTTGGCGCTTCTCTTCGTCGATCCCGATGTTCGCGCCCGGCCGCGCAAGATCGTCGACGCGCTGAGCGCGGCCGGCATACTGATCTCGACGCTCTACCTGATGTTCCTCGCCGTCTCGATCATCGACTTCTGCCTGTCGTTCACTGGGCTGCCGGTCTTCCTGTCGCTCGACGTGCTGGCCTGGCTCAACAGCCTGAACCTCGGCGCCGGCGGCTCGACCCTGTTCCAG
>JAAUYH010230853.1_pt1 | contig 20233 bp, 21 predicted proteins | sample 7278061 | NCBI WGS metagenome assembly JAAUYH01 (sample SAMN14350203, study PRJNA611818) | marine sediment metagenome | isolation source: surface marine sediment (0.6m) | place: French Polynesia: Moorea | collected 2018-08 | reverse complement strand
GTTTGGTGGGTTTTTCACCCGCCAATTCGCCCGCTTCCTTAAATCGTCCGAAAGCCTCACTGTAACTTTCATTGTTGTAATATGCGTTTCCAAGATTATATGGTGCGACTACATTCTGACTACTTTTAGATATAGCTCGACGATAGTCTACCTCAGCATCAACAAATTTGTTATCCGTGATTTGCTTATTGGCCTCCCAGGTCAGGTTTGTTGAGGCTTTTAATGCTTTTTCATTTACAACAGTTTCGTCCTGGGCAAAGGTCGAAATTCCAAGGCAACCTAGTAAAAAGAGGAGTAATACTTTTATGTTAAATTTCCTTCTCATTAAATAAATTCAATTTTCGAAGCCAATTTGTTTTCCTGTCTAACAGAAAAACGTCTAAAAATAGGAAGAATAAGCCTGCTCCCAAAAACCATTGAAACTGGTCCTTGAACTCTGCGAACTGTTTAGCTTCAAATTCCTTCTTATCCATTTGTTCCAATTCTTCCTTAATAATATCAACAGCTTCTTCTGTATTCTCGCCGTTAATATAGGATCCATTGCCTTCACTGGCAATGTCTACGAGGATCTCTTCATTGAGTTTTGTGATGACCACTTCCCCATATTTGTCCTTTTTAAGACTTTCAATGACCCCATTTCTTTTAATAGGTATTGGTCCACCCTTAGGTTTTCCCACACCTATGGTATATACTTTTATACCCTCTTCCACGGCCAGTTCAACCGCGTCCGTGGCCTTTCCCTCAGAATGGTCCTCTCCGTCAGAAATAATAAATAATACACGGTTAGTCTGTTCCTCATCATCGTAATATGTTGAGGCCAGCTCTATGGCCGCATCAATTGCTGTTCCCTGAGAGGAAAGCATGTTTGTATTCATACCTTGTAGGAACATTTTAGCTGCACCATAATCCGTTGTTATAGGCAATTGAGGATAGGCCTGGCCGGCATATGCTATGATACCTATCCTATCACTGGCAAGTTGATTAATAATTTCAGAAACCAACCGCTTGGCTTTTTCAAGACGGTTCGGAGCAATATCTTCGGCTAACATACTTTTTGAAACATCTACAGCAAAAACAATATCCACTCCTTGTCGCTTTACAGTTTCCATTTTAGTACCGATCTTAGGATTCACGAGCCCCAGGACCAAACAAGACAAGCCCAATATAAGTACCAATAGTTTTAGAGTAGATTTAAATGATGACTTGTTTGGAGTTAACCGCTTTAGCAATACCGCTTCGGCAAATCTATTCTGAGTACTCTTCTTCCAAATCTGTAACAAGAGGAAGAGTGTCATCATTATCGGAATGATGAAAAGCAGATAGAAATATATTTTTTCGTCTAACTGAATCATATTTAAATAAAACTTCTAAAGACAGTATTTCTCAAAAACCACTCTAAAAGAACCAGGAAACCGGCAAACAACACCCATGGTCTGAATTTTTCGTCGTATTTATAGTATTTGAATTCCTCTATTTCTGTTTTCTCCAACTTATTGATCTCATCATATATAGCCTCTAGCTTTTCATTATCTGTAGCTCTGAAATATTCTCCACCGGTAAGATTGGCTATCTCCTTAAGAAGATCTTCATCAATTTCAACCTGGCGCATTCCGTACCTAAATGAACCATCTGGATTATAGGCAATTGGAGAAAGTGCGTTCCCATTGGTTCCCAATCCTATGGTGTAGGTCTTAATATCGAATTCCAAAGCCAAATCGGCAGCGGTTTGAGGTTCTATAAAACCCGAATTGTTCACCCCGTCTGTGAGCAGTATGATAACTTTGCTAATAGCTTGGCTTTCCTTTAACCTGTTGACAGAAGTTGCCAGGCCCATGCCAATAGCAGTACCGTCTTCCAAATCCCCATAGGTTATATCACGTAAGGCACTTAGAACGATCCCTTTATCACTGGTAATAGGGGTCTTGGTATAACTCTCGCCAGCATAGGCAACCAGCCCGATCCTGTCGTTGGGCCTTTTCCTGATAAAATCAGCTGCGACCAGCTTAAGTGCAGAAAGTCTGTTTGGCTTAAGATCACGGGCTAACATACTTGAAGAAACATCAATTGCCATTACGATATCGATTCCCCGTGTTGTCTTGGTACGCGACGATATATCCTCCGTCTGTGGCCTCGCCATAGCTGTGATAATAGCTGCAAGTGCAAGCAAACGCATGCCAAACAGCGCAGGTTTAAGTTTGGTAAGCAAACTATTGGCTGTAAAACCTTCTAAACTTGGCAGCTTTAAGGAGGCAGTCTCTTCCTGCTTCTTAAAGAAGTACCACAATATCGCAACCGGCAACATCAATAGCAGCCAGAAAAATTGTGGATTAGCAAATTCTATATTACTAAACATCTACACCTGGGTTTTTACGTCGAAAGAATTCAAAATTCTGTCGACAATTTCTTCCGCATAGGTATCTCCATCAGCCCAACTTAGTATGACTTGTTGTTGAAAACCATTTCCGCCAAACATCAATATAGCATATTGTCCTTTTACCCTCTTCCCGGAGTCAGGCTCGGTAAAACTGCCGCTGCCATATATCTTAACGCCTTTTATCCCACCTACCGTGGTAAATTCTTCCTGTTTTGTAATTATGTTTCGAGCACCTTTACTTTCCAATTCAATGAGGACCTGCTCAACACTCTGCTTATAGTCCGGTTCTTTTGGTTCCACCAGCGTTTTCGAACTTGCCCCAACGGTAAACAGTCCCTCTTCGCTTTGGTAGTTGAATCGGTGTAATTCTTTTACTTCCGCCATTGCATCCGGAGTTAAGTATGTTTCCTGACGCACCAAAACTTCTGGTGTTTCCAGCAATACAGGAGGATATCCATAGGTGCTTTTAACCCATTCCCCTTCCAGAAGTTTTTTTGTTGGATGGCCTGTCACTGTGTCCCATACATATTTGGGACCGTAATAGGCCATCAAGCCAGCTGTGGAGGCAATTAGAACAACTAACACGGCTGCTGCTAGTTTTATAATATTAGACCTACGCCTTTTACGCGCCATCTCTTCCTGATATTCCTTTTGTTTCATTAGCTCCTCTTCTGAGGGCTCAGGTAGTGCCTCTTTCGTCTTGATCACGATCATCTCTACCTCTTTCCGATCGTTTTCGGCTTGGGTAGTAGGAGGTTTAGAACGGGCAAATTTTACCAGATCAGCTGTTTCGAGGATCTTCTTAAACTGCTTTATGGTATCGGCTTTAAGTTTCAATTCACCTGCATCTTTGAGTAGCTCCAGCTTATCAATCAATTGACTCGTAGTGCTTTCAAGAGCAGAAATATGAACATCTTCTTCAAGATAAGACCGGACTATTGCAGTGAGTTCAGAATAGTATTTCTTGTACTCATCCTGAATGAGATACTTGGAGTTTTCCAATCTTTTCAATTCCAGCAAGGCTCTATCATAGGGTGGCAAAAGTGCCTCCTTTTCCTCTTCTGTCAGTTTCTTTTTCTTGAAAATGAAGTAATACGCCAGGGCACCAAGTATGGCAATTATAAGCAGAGCAATAATTATGTTCCAGATCAAAGCGGCATAGCTTTTTTCCACATCAATGATGGGTTTAATATCGTACATCTTTTGTACCAATGTATCTACAGGGACCGTGCCCACAGCGATTAGCACAGAATCTGTAAAATATCCACTACCATCAATTTCTATACGCTGGCGCGGTAGCATATATACTCCCGAATCGAATTGCGTGAGAGCGTAAGTCTTTTCAATGCTTATGCGATCATTATTTTTTGTGGTATCGGCCAGGAACGATTCTACCGTCTCAAGAGGTGAGAAAGTTTGACCTTCAGGGAAAAATACGATGGCTGTTGAGTCTGCCTCAACTTTTATTTTAAACAGAATCTGTTCTCCGATCCTTATTTGGGCCGTATCTATTTCTGAAGTTACCACCGGTGTTTTCTGGGCTTTTGATGTCGCCATGGTCAAAAGGCATATCATCGGTAAGACTCTATTAACGAGCTTCCAATTAAGAGTACGATATGTCTTTCTCAATATCCTCATTATCCCCTGCGTTTGAAATATGCAAGTAATTTTTTCACGTAGCTTTCATCTACCCTGCAATTGAGTATGCCACAACCCGATTTGGTGAATGTTTCTTTAAAATAATCTACCCGATCCCTATAGTATTCTTCATATGAGCGTCTAACTTTTTTAGACTGAGTATTGACAAGCATTCTGCGGCCTGTTTCCGCATCCTGCATTTGTACAACACCTAGATTGGGAATTTTTTCTTCCCGCTGATCGTAGATCCTAATTCCCGTTAGGTCGTGTTTATTGCCCGTAATTTTAAGTGTTCTCTCGTAGTCTCCGGAAATGAAGTCTGACAATACAAAAACAATAGCCCTCTTTTTAATGACATTAGAGAGAAACTTAAGTGCTTGATTGATATCCGTACGTTGACTCGAAGGAGTAAACTCCAGTAATTCCCTGATGATTCTTAAGACATGACTCTGGCCTTTTTTCGGAGGGATAAATAATTCAATCTCGTCGGAGAATAGTATGAGGCCTACCTTGTCATTGTTATTCAATGCAGAAAAAGCAAGCGTAGCAGATATCTCTGTAATGATCGCTTTCTTGAAGTTATGTGAGGTGCCGAATAGTTCTGAGCCACTGATATCGGCCAGTAACATCATGGTGAGCTCTCGCTCTTCCTCAAAGACTTTTACAAAGGGCTCATTATATCTTGCAGTAACATTCCAGTCTATGGTGCGCACACCATCACCAAACTGATACTGACGTACCTCACTAAAGGTCATTCCTCTTCCTTTGAATGTAGAGTGGTACTCACCGCCGAATATATGATCCGACAGACGGCGGGTCTTTATTTCAATCTTACGTACTTTCTTTAATAACTCCTTTGTATCCATTGGGTTCAAAGCTTCAAGTTTCAGGTTTCAGGTTACAACATTAACCTTGAAGTCAAACATTGAACGATTATGGTACTTCAATCACATTTACGATCCGATTGATTATTTCTTCTGAAGTGACATTTTCAGCTTCAGCTTCGTAAGTAATTCCAATTCTGTGACGCAGTACATCATGTACTACCGCCCTTACATCTTCTGGCACTACATAACCTCTCCTTTTAATAAAGGCAAAGCATTTAGCTGCATTTGCTAAGTTAATACTTCCTCTGGGAGATGCACCAAAGCTAATGAGCGGTTTTAATTCTTCAAGTTCATATTTATCCGGATATCGCGTTGCGAAAACTAGATCCAGGATATATTTTTCAATTTTCTCATCCATATATACCTCACGGACGGTCTCTTGAGCACTCAAGATCTGTTTGAGACTAACTACAGGTTTTATCGGTTCATGACCTCCTTTGAGGTTTTGTCTTATGATCAATTGTTCCTCATTCATTTTTGGATAGTCGATGACCGTTTTCAACATAAATCGGTCGACCTGTGCCTCCGGTAACGGATATGTGCCTTCTTGTTCCACAGGATTCTGAGTGGCCATCACCAGGAAAGGAGCATCTAATGGGAAGGTTTCGTCACCAATAGTTACTTGTCTTTCCTGCATAGCTTCCAATAGGGCCGACTGTACTTTAGCCGGGGCTCTGTTAATCTCATCGGCCAGAACAAAATTGGCAAATATGGGTCCCTTTTTTATTGAGAAATCATTTTCTTTAATATTGTAGATCAGAGTACCAATTACATCAGCCGGCAGCAGGTCTGGCGTGAACTGAATTCTGCTAAAACCTCCCTTAACTGCGTTGGCAAGTGTATTGATGGCAAGAGTTTTAGCCAATCCCGGTACCCCCTCCAATAATATATGTCCCTGACCTAAAAGTCCTATAAGAAGACGTTCAACCATTTCTCTTTGTCCGTTAATGGCCTTATTGATCTCCATAAGAAGTAGGTCGATAAAAGCGCTGTCCTGAGCAATTTTTTCGTTTACAGCGCTAATATCAATAGTAGTATTTTCCTCCATAAATTCTCTATTACATTTTGTGTATCAGTAAGTTGGTCAATAGTAAGGCGCAAATTGAAAATTTATTTACTCATGTGCTGTTAATGATTGGTTAAAAATGCCGCTGAAGCCTAAGTTTTATGAAGTATTTAAGGGATTTATTTTATAATTTCACCAGGCAGGGTTTCAGCAATCCGTTACATGAAATAACCACCTTATTTCTCTAAACTAAATACCGTTTTATATTGGTGAAATCCAATATTCAACCAGCGCAAAAATATGAAAAACAAAACTAAATTCTCACGTGTCATTGCCGGTACCATGACATGGGGAAGTTGGGGCAAAAAGCTTACTACCGAAGGGATGGCTAATTTGTTGAATCACTGTATTGACACTGGAGTCACTACATTCGACCATGCAGATATCTACGGGGGTTATGGAAACGAAGCAGAATTTGGCAAGGCTTTCAGGGCCAGTGGTGTATCTCGCGAAGCCTTTCAACTCATTACAAAATGCGGCATCCAGTATATGTGTGAAGCTCGCGACAATAAGGTAAAACATTACAATTATACCAAGGATTACATAATTTGGTCTGCAGAAAGATCATTGAAAAGTCTCGAAACTGAATACCTTGATTTATTTTTATTACATAGACCCAGTCCTCTGATGGAGGCTGAGGTAATTGCGGAAGCCATTGTACAATTGACCAAACAGGGTAAAATATTGGAATTTGGAGTATCTAATTTTACACCCTTACAGATTGCAATGATCGAGACTGCGATCCCAGTGACAGCCAACCAGGTAGAGTTTTCCTTGACTGCGGATAGAGTAATGTTCGATGGCACATTGGATGATTGCATAACAAACGAACGTACCGCAATGGCCTGGAGCCCCTTAGGCGGCTATTTCCGAGAAGAAAATGATCAAAACAAGAGGATCTCTGAAGTTTTGACCGAATTGGAACCTAAATATAATGCAGACGCAAGTCAAATTTTACTTGCCTGGATTCTCAAACATCCTGCACATGTGCATCCGGTAGTGGGCACAACAGATTCAAATAGACTGATAAATTCACTTTATGCTTCCCAGATAGACTTGGATTTGGAAGATTGGTTTTTATTACATACGGCCTCAATGGGTCATAAAGTGCCATAATGAAAATGAAACCTATGCAAGAGACGGCATTAATAACAGGAGCGACCAGCGGAATAGGAAGAGAAATAGCCCGTGTTTTTGCAAAGCATGGCTTAAAACTGATCATTTGTGGACGTAGAAAAGATCGACTCGAAGAATTGCAAAAGGAATTGTCAGCCTATACCAAGGTGATATCCCTGCGATTTGATGTCAGGAACAGCGATGAAGTGGCCAAAGCTATTGAATCCTTACCTAAAGAATTTGCATCTGTTTCCGTTCTTATTAACAATGCCGGGAACGCACATGGGTTAGACCCTATAGACAAGGGAAGTCTTGAAGATTGGGATGCCATGATAGACATCAATGTAAAAGGCCTATTATATGTTTCAAAAGCGGTATTGCCTCGCATGGTCGAAGCAAAAAAAGGACATATTATAAACATAGGATCCACTGCCGGAAAAGAGGTATATCCCAAGGGCAATGTCTACTGCGCCAGCAAGCATGCAGTTGATGCGATAAACCAGGGCATGCGGATCGATCTAAATGAATACGGTATTCGTGTAGGCGCGATAAATCCCGGCTTGGTAGAAACTGAATTCAGCGATGTCCGTTTTAAGGGAGACAAGCATAGGGCAGATACTGTCTACAAGGGCTACAAACCTTTAACGCCCGAAGATATTGCAGATATAGCTTATTTTGTTATTTCACGTCCGGCCCATGTAAACATAGCAGATTTGGTGGTAATGCCCACCGCTCAGGCGAGTAGTACGATAGTGAAGAAGGAATTATGATTAACAAACGTCTTTTAGTAAAGAACCTGCTGGCACATAACGATGAGAATAGTTTTTACGATAAAAAACGCCACATTAATATTGGTCATAAAGAGGGCAAGGCAAAGTTTTTGAAACACGTCTGCGCACTTGCTAATAGCAATCCTACCAATAATAGCTTTATAGTCATAGGTGTGGAAGATGAGGATAATAAGATCATCGGGGTCGATTTTTTTGACGATAGCAAGATCCAGAATTTAGTAAACGCATACCTCGATAATCCACCATTGATCGCCTATGAGAATATTCCATTTCCACATTTGCCTGAAGGCAAAGTAGTAGGCCTGGTGACCATTTCTTCCAATGGAAAGGTCTGTTCTCTGAGGAAGAATATTTGGAAGTATTACGGCGGGTCAGTCTTTTTTAGAGAGGGTAGTATTAGTCTGCCCAAGGCATTTGATATTGAACTGAAAGATATTAACTCAGAGGCAGTTAGTACCATTGAACAGCACGCGCGCAACAATATCGAACTCACTTTGGACGGGGTTATCGATTTTCTGAATAACAGGCATAAAAACCTCAGCAGCTTCTACAAAGTTTTTAAGGAACAATTTGTTGTTTGCTGGGCTGGTAATAAAAAGCGCGTAAATGGCAAGGTCTATTTTTCAAGAGTAGATATCGAACTGATCAACGAACAGGTGCGACTTTTTTATTCCGCTCTTGATGAGATTTCCATTGAGATTGATGAAGGCTCGTTTTCAATAATGGAATATGTGCAGCTCGGTCTTGGTAGTGAACAGAAGTACTATCCACTTGAAAAGCTTGTAATTACTTTTTCAGATAATGGGACCTATCAAATGCAATCAGATCTTGTATTTGAACCTCCACTCTTCGACAAAAAGACCCTCTATCACATCTTGAATGCAAATAATTCCCTTCTGAAAAAACTCGACAGAGGAATCGAACTGAAACCTGCCGAGAAGTCAGACCTGGATCATTTACCAGCTACATACCTCATTTGTTATCTCAACGGCTTTGAAGAGGCAAAAGATCAGTTGGATATTGCGCGATCGCTCTTAAAAAAGTATGATAATGGAATTTATCAATCGCTGAAGGAGTCTTTGAGAATAATGCGGAAAGTACGATATAATTAATAAGATTCCAGCCAGAGAATCTGATACGGTTTTATATTCAACAACCCGCTATTCATTTTTATTTGGCTTCCGGAAACCAGATCCTTTAGCCTAGATTTTTGTACATATCCCAACGCTTCGATCCAGCTGCCATCAATAAGCTGATCTTTCTCATCGAAATTGCATGCTACCAATATATTTTTATCACTATTACTCTTGCGCTCAAACACAAAGACATGTGAATTATTGGGTTCATAGAGTACAGGTGGGATTTGATCTGCGAAAACGGCCCTTGTCTTGCGGATTTCTATCAAAGATTTGATCCTGTTAAATATTATGCCCGGGATACTTCCTTTATTATTTATTGCTTCGGTTGCTTGCCAATTGTGATGCGGCCTGTTGAGCCACCTGCTGTCACTTCGTTTGTCTTTCTCGTTTAAATAGGAGTAATCATTGATGGTTCCGAGTTCGTCACCAGCATAAATCATAGGAATTCCGCCATAGGATAGAATAATCCCATGGAGCAACACAATTTTATCTATCGCTTCATTTACCAACTTATCGTTTTGGGTTTTCAGTCCTTTTTCAAGTCCGAGAAGCGATGCAGCACTACCGGTGATACGGCCGTCACCGGTCGTGGGATTATACATGAATATTTGGCCTATTGAGGGGGACCAGTCCAGCTTTTGAGCAAAATAATCCAACAAAAATCTGCGATGCCCGGCAGCGTCCCATCCAACTTCATAAATATATCGATCGTCAAATCCCAGTCCTATATCGTCATGACAACGAACATAGTTTATCCAGGTACCGTCTTCTGGCTTAGAAGGTAGATTTCGCAGGTTCTTATAGAGTAACAGAGTCTTCTTTGTGGCCACGGAATTCCACAAAAGAGCCATTAGAGTGGCGTTATATGCTACTTCACATTCATTTCCACTGGTAACTCCCTGACCAAAATATTTCAGGACATCCATAGGTGCAACTATGGCTTCTGCCAGTAGTACCACACCAGGAGCAATGGTCTGCAAGCAAAGACGGAAAAGACTGATAAGTACATGGGCTTCCGGAAGATTTTGTGAAACTGTTCCTATTTTTTTCCAGAGAAAGGCAAGAGCATCGAAACGAACCATGTCTACCCCCATATTAACCAGTAAGACCAGGTAGCGCAGCATTTCCATAAAGACTTCCGGATTCGAGTAATTGAGATCCCATTGATAATCATTAAAGACAGTCATAACCCATTTATTCATGTCTTTGTTGAAGGTAAAATTCCCAGGGGAAGACTGCGGGAACACCTCAGGCAGGGATTTTTCAAATTCATCGGGTATCATTCGGTCCACATAGGTATAGTAGTAAGACTGATATTTCTCGTCACCGGCTGCTGCTTTTTTAGCCCATGGGAATTCATCCGAGGTGTGGTTTACCACAAAGTCAAGCATTAAATACATCTTTTTTTGATGCATATTTTCCGCAAGTCGCAGCAAGTCGGTCTTACTTCCGAATCTCTTGTCTACATTTATATAGCTGTTTACAGCATAACCACCGTCATTTGCACCTTTGGGTCTCGTAGTTATAGGCATTAAATGAAGAAAATTCACTCCCAAGTTTTGCAGATAAGGCAGTTTTTCTTCCAGTCCTTTGAGGTCTTTATTAAACCGGTCAACATAGAGTTGCATACCAACCATTTTCTCAATTAGGTACCAGTTTCAATAAGCGAGGCGCTCCAGGTCTGAAATGAGAATGTTTTCAGGTCGCTTATCAAAAAGCTTGGGCAGCAGATCCAGCAACTTTTTGAACGAGGCTGTGTATTTCTTCTCAGGATATAGTGAGAAGAACAAATGCTGGATTAAGGAAATATTAGTATTGAGTCGAAGATTGAACAATTCCTTTTGATCGGCGCTTTCGGGCTTTCGCAATTCTTTGGAAGCCAGGAGACGATGCAATGCGGCCTGATTCATTTTAGGAGGTCAACTGTGTTTTGTCGGGCAGCGATTCTATGGCCCCGTAATTTGTGGTTGTCCAGGCACCTGCACGGTTGGCTACAGCAATCATTTCCAACAAGCTCTCATCATTCTTCAAAATGTCCTCGGCATGATCCAGAGTACCAATTTGCTGTAGCAGACAGCCTATGAATGCGTCACCAGCACCTGTGGTGTCCAGAGCCTTGACTTCTATGCTTGGGACAGTTTCTTTAATCCCTGGCGTACTAACATAAGTACCTTCCGGACCCAATGTAATAGTGATAATCTGAGCCCCAAGGTCATGAAGAAATTGACACGCATCTACCAAATCATTTCTTGATGTCAGCAGTTGAGCTTCCTCGAGACTAAACTTACTGAGATGTGCTTTCTCTATAAATGGCATACACTTTTTAATGAATACCTCATCCCGGCCTTTCCAGAGATCTGCTCGATAATTGGGATCGAAACTGATAAACGAATTTTGGGTTAACGCATCGAAATAATAATGGCTATAGGCATTTTCAAGATTACCACCCAATAAAGCAGTTGCGGCTCCAAAATGAACAATGCTGTCCTGAAATTCCTTTTTAATAGCTGACTGGTACTTGAGTTCTTTGTCCGCGCCTCTGCTGAATACAAAGTCTCTCTCACCATCTTCGGCAAGGGATACGAATGCCAGTGTAGTGAAAACATCGGAACGTTGTGCCAAGGTAACGTCCACATCGTATTCTTTAAGAATATTGAGAAGATAGGTGCCAAAGGGATCTTTACCAACACAGCCGATAAATGCACTATTCCCTCCTAGTTTTGATATGGCGCAGGCCACATTTGCGGGAGCACCACCAGCCTTTTTTGTGAACTCTACCGCCTTGGAAAGATCGTTACCTTGTTTCTCAGCAACGAAATCAATTAGCAACTCGCCTATACAAAATACCTTTTTCATAATTACGGATGACAAGGAAATTCCAAAGTAAGCAGAAATCCAGTTCCAGACCAAAAATTTAATCTTGTTTATTGTTGTGGTCAATACATTAATGGCGATTTTTGCGATATGAGAACTTTAGTAGTTGGCGATATTCACGGTGGACTGAAGGCATTGGAACAGGTGATAGAACGTGCTGGTGTAACCGAACAGGACCGACTTATTTTTTTAGGGGACTATGTTGATGGATGGAGTGAAGCAGTGGAAACCGTCAATTATCTTATCGAGTTGAAGAGCACTCATAATTGCATACTAATAAAGGGCAATCACGATGAATTATGTGAGAACTGGTTACTTACAGAGAAAGACAATCCTCTATGGCTGAAACACGGTGGGCAGGCAACGATGGATTCTTATAATGGAGTACAAAGAAATATTAGAAGTTTACATTTAAAGTTTTATTCTGACCTCGAGAATTATTTTATTGATGAAAAGAACAGGTTGTTTATTCATGCCGGTTTTACCAATATGCATGGTGTCCCTTACGAGTATTTTCCAAAGATGTTCTACTGGGATCGAACACTTTGGGAACTCGCGCTAGCTCTAAACTCAAAATTGAGACCTGGAGATACCATATACCCTAAAAGACTTTCGCATTACGAAGAGATCTATATAGGTCATACACCTGTTACCCGGATTGGGAAAGAGATTCCGGTTAAGGCAGCCAATGTATGGAATATTGATACTGGGGCCGCTTTTAGAGGACCACTTACTATCATAGATGCAGATTCCAAAAAGTATTGGCAGAGTGACCCCGTTCATTTTCTTTATCCCGGAGAAAGAGGAAGAAATTGAATTTTATTACAATTTTAAGGTATTGTGATATATTAAATGACTTTATTTGTAGCTTATGACCCTTCCTCAGAAGAATATCCGGCTAGAAGTTATGCAAGCTATTGAACCCCAGATATTGGATTTTATGGAATCCTTTCTGGTGCCAATTGATGATTTGTGGCAACCCTCTGACTTCTTACCCGATTCCCAGGCTGACGATTTTTTGGATGAGGTAGAAATAATAAGAGAAGAGGCCAAAGAACTTGGATATGATTTTTGGGTTACTCTTGTAGCGGATACAATAACTGAAGAGGCACTTCCTACCTATGAGTCCTGGTTAATGGATGTGGAGGGAATCAACCAGCATACAGATGGCGCCTGGTCTAAATGGGTTCGTGCCTGGACAGCAGAGGAAAACAGACATGGGGACGTATTGAGTAAATACCTATACCTGTCGGGCCGGGTAAATATGCGTGAAGTAGAAATCTCTACACATTACCTCCTTAACGATGGGTTCGACATTGGAACGGATCGCGACCCGTATAAGAACTTTATCTACACTTCATTTCAGGAATTAGCAACTAATATTTCTCATAAAAGAGTAGGTCAGTTGGCGAAGAAAAAAGGGAATAAATTACTCACTAAAATGTGCCAGATCATAGCAGGTGATGAAATGCGACACCATTTAGCATATCGGGAATTCGTGAAAACTATTATGGGTCAGGATCCTAATGGAATGTTACTTGCCTTTGCCGATATGATGAAGAGAAAAATAGTAATGCCGGCACACTTTCTTCGTGAGTCGGGTGGAATAATAGGGCAAGCTTTTGAAAATTTCTCGAACTGTGCACAAAGGTTAGGGGTATATACTTCTCAGGATTATATTGATATTCTGGCCAAACTTAATGCGTATTGGGACCTTGGTTCCTTGCGGAGTTTGTCAGATGAGGCGGAAAAAGCAAGAGATTATCTGATGTCGCTACCAGATCGCTTACAACGCATTGCGGAGCGAATGAAGATTCCTCAGGATCAGTATCGATTTAAATGGGTAGAAGCTAACGGAATGCTATAAAGCACATTAAAGTTTACCGTGTTTGTGTTCTTCCTGCCACCGGTATAATTCTTTCCATTTCCCCTGATAGCACATTTTAGCTTGCATTGGCCAGGATGCAGGATCGTGCAAACGGTATTTTTCTCCTCCGGAGTCTAGAACTTCCCTGCATTTGGCAACTGATACTCTGGACAGCGCTTTCCAGGTTTTTATGTTATAGTTATGAAATAATCCTTCAATTTTGGGACCTATTCCCTCTACAATTTTAAGATCATTTTCATTTATAAACCTACCGAAAATTGCTTTTGCACTTTTAGCATCGAAATGATATTCCTTATGACCAAGGTTTGAACTTTGTTCACTCAGGCTTTCCTCGCAACTAGATAAATCGGCCTGTAATTGATTGTTAGCCAATCTTAATTGATCTACTGTAGCCGCTAACTCTTTGGAATCACTTTGGCTTTTACCAATGAAGTACCCTATTATCCCAAACACCAATCCGGTAACGAGCAGAATTATCCAGAAGCCTAGATCAATGTTTTCCATTTGTGATTGTTTTAGTTAACTTTTTGATTTTGACTAATACCGTTCGAGCTTAGACTATGTCTTTGATTCAGATATCCAGGCAGATATTAGTATCCAGCATTATACAATGTATTAAAAAATCTTAAATTCTTGTTAAAAAATCGTTGGAATGTCTCTTGAAGGGGACTAGTCAGTGATGATAACAGTAAAGTTTTGCATCGACAATGTGCCATAAAGAGTATTTATTGTACCATTTATACAAAATTTCGAACCATCTACAACTTTTTCTGAACGAGCGTCGTAGATAATAAAGATATTTGTTCCAAAGAGTGGGATAAAACCCTATTTCTCCCGGCTAGGTTTCGGCATTGAAATAGGGTTTTCAAAGTCCCATATACAATAGAGTGTTTGAATTAGTTTAGTTTGGTTAGTTTGGAAGGATCCGCCGTTAATTCATGTTCAATAATGGCGGATTTTTTTTTGGGCAAAACCAAGTACACAAACATGACTTCCAATTGCACTACTACTCGTGCCGCTCATACAATTCCCACTTGAAATCATATTCTTATCAGCTAATTTTAAGAAGATAAAGATCAGAACATTGGAGAAAATGAAAAGACGACTTCTAAAATTTGCAAATTTTTGTTGTATGATCATCGTCCTGGGAATTCAATCCCTTCTCAGGGGAAGCTGGTCAGTAGAGGAAAGACTTCCAGCTGAACCTGCATGTGGAATGAAAAAATGATACCCCACCTAGTAGTAGGATCATAAAACTGCCGATCTCTTGAGCCAGTCATGTATATAGCGTGATGGAGGAGCTAAGGGATCGGCAGTTGAGTGTCTATAGATCGAACTTTATTCCTTGAGCGAGTGGCAATTCCTCAGTATAATTGATAGTATTCGTCTGTCTTCGCATATATATTTTCCAGGCGTCTGACCCTGATTCGCGTCCTCCTCCAGTTTCTTTTTCACCTCCAAAGGCCCCGCCGATCTCCGCGCCAGATGTACCTATGTTCACATTGGCAATACCGCAGTCACTGCCAGCGGCAGAAAGGAACTTTTCCGCTTCGCGCAAATTAGTGGTCATTATAGCTGAAGAAAGTCCTTGAACTACATTATTCTGAATTGCTATTGCATTTTCCACTCCTCCTTTGTATTTCAAAAGATATAATACCGGAGCAAAAGTCTCATGTTGCACTATTTCAAAACTATTGTCCGCTTCAGCGATAGCCGGCTTCACATAACATCCGCTTTCGTAACCTTCACCTTCCAAGATACCACCTTCAACAAGCAAGTTGCCACCCTGTTCAAGAACCTGTTCCAGTGCTTTTTTATAAATAGCAACCGCATCTTTATCGATTAGGGGTCCCACATGGTTGTTTTCATCAAGCGGATTTCCAATTCGAAGCTGTTTATATGCATCTACAAGTGTATTCTTAACCTGGTCGTAAATAGATTCATGGATAATAAGCCTACGTGTAGATGTACATCTCTGACCTGCTGTTCCAACAGCACCAAATACCGCACCGATAACAGTCATCTTTATATCCGCATCAGGGGTCACTATTATCGCGTTATTACCGCCTAATTCGAGGAGCGATTTTCCAAGCCGTGCCGCCACAGCTTGAGCAACAATTTTACCCATTCTAATAGAGCCAGTTGCTGAGATCAAAGGCAACCTCCTGTCATTAGTCATAAATTCCCCAACTCGATAATCACCATTGATCAGACATGAGATGCCTTCAGGAAGATCGTTTTCCGCAAATACCTGGGCTGCAATGTTCTGGCAGGCAATCCCACACAAAGGAGTTTTCTCGGAAGGTTTCCAAACGCATACATCGCCGCACACCCAAGCCAGGGCCGTATTCCATGACCACACTGCAACTGGAAAATTAAACGCGGAAATTATCCCGACGACACCTAGTGGATGATACTGCTCGTACATCCTATGCCCCGGTCTTTCTGAATGCATGGTAAGGCCATGTAATTGGCGCGAAAGGCCAACGGCAAAATCACAGATATCTATCATTTCCTGTACTTCTCCAAGACCTTCCTGATATGATTTGCCCATTTCATAAGAAACTAACTTTCCGAGAGGTTCTTTGAGCTCGCGCAGCTTTTCACCAAACTGCCTAACGATTTCACCTCTTTGGGGCGCAGGGACATTTCGCCAAGTTTTAAATGCTTCAAGCGCTGTGATCATCACCTGCTCATAATCTTCTTTAGTAGTACTTTTAACCTTGGCTATAAGGGCCCCATCTACCGGAGAATATGATTCTATGATCTCGCCTGATGAGAAATAATTTTTTCCTGTTGAGGTCCCATCATTTATCGGCTGAACACCTAACTGATGAAGGGCTTCCTGTATTCCATAATCGACTGCTACTTCTGCCATTTTATAACTATTTATACCTAATTTGTTATTTTCCGCAAAGCTACAAATAATACTTCGCATCCCCCTTGAAGAAGAAGGTGATTTTAGACTAGGGAATGAGTAAAAAAACCAAGGCTAAAACAGCAGGTAGGCCCTGTACAAAAAAGATCTTAATATGGGCTGTAAAAGCCCCAAAAATCCCGGCGATAATTACACATGACAGAAAGAATATAGCCACATTGACTTGCCAAACAGGATCCACTATAAAATAAATCCAGATAAGACCCGCCGCCAGGAAACCATTGTATAATCCCTGGTTCGCCGCTAATGTCTTAGTGGGTTCAAAAAGCTCTGCGGGGAACTGCTTAAAGATCTTTCTTCCCCTCGTAGTCCATGCAAACATTTCGAACCAGAGAAAGTAAAGATGAAGAGTGGCTACTAAACCTATAAGAATTTTGGCTACAATATGCATTTGGTCAGTTATTCGTTGGCTACAAAGCGTTCATCTACTTCCATTACAGTACCACAGCTATTACAAGTTCTCAACTCTTCAGAACCGTAAAAATGTTCAAAATGTTTGAGAAAATCTTTTTCTATGTCGTGAAGTGTAAAATAAGCCTCATACAGCTTGTTATTACATTTGTCACAGAACCAAAGAAGACCATCATCGACCTGCATCTCGTCTCTTCTCCGCTCTATTACAAGACCGATTGACCCCTCATGCCGTACCGGAGAATGTGGAACTCTGGCAGGGTGAAGGTACATATCACCTGGGCCCAGGTGAAGCGTTTTCTTTTCACCATCTTCCTGAATATGTATCTCTATCTGCCCCTCCAATTGATAGAAAAGTTCTTCTGTCTCATTGAAGTGATAGTCTTTTCTTGCATTGGGTCCGGCCACGATCATAACGATATAATCACCTGCTTCTTTATACAGGTTTTTATTTCCTACAGGGGGTTTAAGGATATCCCTGTTTTCTTCGATCCATCGGTTGAGGTTAAAAGGAGGTTTAATGGGCATCTTAATTATATTTAATTGTACTCCCCGGGACTCTCAATTAAGGTCCAGTCTTTTGGCAAAGCCAAATGTGTCAACATTTTCCCGGACAGCACATCCTTCAAAATTAAGAAAAGATAATTTCTCGCAAAGACCTAGCGATAGAAGAGTTGTATGTAGTAATAATTATTGAAACCATCCTTCTTTACACTAACTGCCGTATGGGTAAAGTTACCCTCCATGGTTTCTTTGTGTTTGGTACTATTTAGCCATGCATCAAAAGTTTCAACAGCCGTTCCAAATCCCCTGGCTAAATTTTCAGCGACTTCCTTGGCGTTGGTTTCTGCGGATATGCTTGATGCCCTGGAGCTGAAATTATCATGACTTAAACCACCCTTTGAGATCATATAATCATTATGAGTGCTGGCATATTCGTAGGCCACTTCGCTGTATTTCAATGTATTAAAACCTTTGGAAGACCTGTAGGCGTTTACAATTGCTAACACCTCACTTTCCATTTCTCTAATGCTTTCTACCGAAGGAATTGGTTGTTCGTCCGTGGTTTCTTTGACACAGGAGCTAGCAAATGCCATAAACAACACTGCAACTACAAAGTGCAATCTCATTTTCATATAGTGTTCTCTTGATAGGTAGGACGGGAAGAAAGGGGTGACTCCTGCGTTTAGCAAAAGAGGGGAAGTAATGTATTTAATTCTTTAGAGAAAATATATCATCGCGCCAATTTATCGATGAAATGCAAATTTTAAGGGTCAAGAATGTATTGTATAATAAATTTTGAAAGACTAGTCTTCTTCTGTCATATGTGTACGATTAAGTACTTTGCCGAATACAAAGCCACCGATGTCTTTCAAAGGAGTGTAAAGAATAGATGTGTTTATGGTTTCTTGTTTGACAATCTCGGCGTTTTGGTTCAGTTTGTCGAAATAGATGAGGAGGGCCCCAATTATTACTGCAGTTTTAAGTGCTCCGAAAACACCGCCAGCCAATTTATTGAGTATACCCAATAGTGAAAATTCAGTCACCTTAGATAACAACTTACCAATAACATGGATAAGTAGAACAATGATGACGAAGGTTAGAATAAATGCCACAAGGTTAACATATTGAGCCTCCCAACTCACCTTGCTGGAAATATATTCCCCAACGATGTATGAAAAATGAATTGCACCGAAAAGACCGGCGATAAGTGCTACCAGCGATGCTATTTCTACAAAAAACCCATTTCTTAATCCCTTGTAAAGGCCGTAAACGAGCAGCATCGCAAGAATGATGTCGAGGAATCCCATAGATCGCACTTTCAATACAAAGATAGAATTTTGATTTGTACCTTTGACTTTCACTCTGGCAAAGGATAAACATGACTTTAAATCAGTATCTCAATGTCAAGGGATGAACTGCTTAAGGAAAGATGGGAAGAGCTAGTGAGCCGCTTGTCTGAAAGTTTTTCAGATGGTGACCCATTAGAGCTCGACGCCATAATCTACCTGGTAGGGGTTCAAGAACTGGGACAATATCACCGGGATTTCAAAAAGGACGACAAGATTAATCTTATGCATATAGCCATTTGCCGTTTACTGGAACCCTACGGATACTATAACTTCGAATATTTTGACGATGACGGCTGGCCGCATTACACTGTTAAGGAAGAACTTCCTCCTCTTAAATCTGGTGAGCAGACAGTGCTAATGAAAGAAGCCATTGTTAACTACTTCGCCGAGAAAGAATATTTTAATTAGAATTGCTTTGAAAGATCCATACTACGCGGTAATCTTTACAAATACACGAACTCAGGGGGATAACGGCTATAGTGCTATGGCCGAAGCCATGGAAGAAATGGCAAAAGCACAACCAGGATACCTGGGCTTTGAAAGTGCCAGGGCAGATATCGGGATCTCTATAAGTTATTGGGAAAGCCTGGAAGATATCGCGCGATGGAAGTCTCATTCAGAGCATGTTATTGCACAGCAATACGGAATTAAAGACTGGTACAGCTGGTACAAGGTTCGCATCTGCCTGGTAGAAAGAGAATATGAGTTTTTCAAGGATGTTGAGAAGTAGCTCTTAATAAATAAGAACAACAAAAAGTTTTATTCATTTTTGCTTTCCGAACAATGCTCATTAAGCTAAAGTTAAATAATCAGAAACTATAACGATTGCGTACTATCAAATCTTTGTGATCGACAGCGTATACACTATCTTTGAGCACTTTGTGCGCCGCAGTCGATCAACAAAACAACAGCCTAATCCCAAACATTTTATCAGGCCATTCCTATTCAGGTTTGAGAACTTCAAGTTCTTTTTCATAGATAAAATGTTTGGGGTTAGGTTGTTGTTTTCTTGATCGACTGCGGCGCACAAAGTGCTCAAAGATAGTGCATACGCTGCCGATCACAAAGATTTGATAGTACGCAATCGTTGTAGTTTCTGATTATTTAACCTTAGCTTAATGAGCATTGTTCGGAAAGCAAAATTGAATAGAACTATTTGTAGTTGTTCTTATTTATTAAGAGCTACTTCTCAACATCCTTGAAAAACTCATATTCCCTTTCTACCAGGCAAATGCGAACCTTGTACCAGCTGTACCAG
>JAAUYH010019028.1_pt1 | contig 20238 bp, 8 predicted proteins | sample 7278061 | NCBI WGS metagenome assembly JAAUYH01 (sample SAMN14350203, study PRJNA611818) | marine sediment metagenome | isolation source: surface marine sediment (0.6m) | place: French Polynesia: Moorea | collected 2018-08 | reverse complement strand
TAAATTTAGTGCGAAGATAAAGGAAAGAAGAAATCTGATAGATTGTTGCATAGGATCAAAACGTTGATCCTCGGGTTGGAGGGAGGGAGGGAGATTGATAGGAAAGTTGCATGCACAGAGGCATAGCGGATGAATCGGGCAGATGAGAAGGGAGATTGTGCAGAGGACCAAATACTGTAAGTCGGATGAATTATCTTTTTTATTCGGCCAATTCCGATGGAAGGCGATTGAGTCCATCGCCTCCATTTCCGGGATTGGCGGCGAGGAGGCAGGCGTTGCGAAAGCGTAGAGACACGGCGGCGCGACGTGCACGGAGCGGGGACACGGGGCGCGAACGATGGCGCGCTTTCTGTACCGTATCCTGCGGGTCGTGAACATAGTGGGCCGATTCGAGGAGAACGCGCTGCGCGAGGCGATGACCAACTCGTCGATGAAGCAGAAGATGCAGGCACTGGTGGCCACCGAGCTGTCGAAGCCGCTCTCCTACATGCTGCCCATGACTGGGCAGGCCATGCAGCCCGCGCTCAACGCCGCGGCCAAGGCGCAGACCGAGACGCACGACAAGCTGGTGATCCGCCGCATGAACGGCAAGTCGCAAACGTTCCTGGACCGCGTGTACGTCGACGACGTGGTCGTGGTGCGCGACCCAGATGACCAGCGGCGCAAGTACGTGCGGCGCGTGGCCGGGCTGGCGGGCGACGAGCTGGTCAGCGACAACGTGGGCGACGCCGCAATGCGCATCCCCGGCGATCACTGCTGGGTCGTACGCGACAACGACGCCGCCGCGGAATGCCCCGACTCGCGCAAGTTCGGCCCGCTCTCCCTCGAACACATTCTGGGCAGGGTCATGTACGCGATCCGCAGCGCCACCGATCACGGCCGTGTCGTCTCCTCCCCGTACGCCATGGCGTCCGATGCCATCGTTTTGGCACACGAACCAATCTCTCAGTTTTTGCGCGACGCTCCAAAGTCCACGGGAACTCAATCCGACAATGACAAAAAGGTGTAAAGTACGTTTCTTAGTAGCACTCGCGCTCCCCTCTCATATCCTAGAACTCCGCTTCCGCTTCTTCCCCTTGTTGATCTCACGCTTCCGCAGCTTCGCGTCCAGCGCGTCCCACGCAGCGTCGGTCGCCTTCTTCGACGACTGCGCCACCTGCTCGCGCGCCAGGGCCTCCGCCTCGTCGTCCTTGTCTTCCGCGCCGATTCGGAACGTGGGCGCGGGTGCAACAGGTGGCGCATCGTGGTTCTCGTCGGTACTCGCGAATTCCGCGGGCACTTCCGTAGTAGTTGGCTCCGCCGCAGCCACTTCGACCCAGGGGCCGTACGCTTCATGCGCAGGCGCGGGATATGGCCCGTCCTCGTCGTCGTCCGATTCCGCGTTTGGCTGCGATGGCGGCGCCGCTGCATTTTCGTTGAGTGCCTCGCCATTAGCCTCCTTTTTCAACTGCGAGATGCGCTCCAATAGCTCCCCGGCGACGCCCGCAGCAGAGTGTCTGTTCGCCTTGAGCGAAATGTTCCGGATGTACTCCTCCTCTTTCTCTTTGTGGTACCTGCCCGACTCGTGTTGCCGGATTTGATTCACATTCGAAGAGATGTACTTCCGGCAATACTTGCACCATTGCCGGCCCTCGGAAACCCAGTACTCGGACATTTTCACGCTTATTGTGTTGCGGATGCGGCTTAGGCACCACGCGCGCCGATGCCGGCAAGCTGTTGTATTCAGTTCTTTACACACGCAATCTGGGTACAGTACAGTAATACCTGAATCGTGGGTAGCTAAATTTTAGTTATTTTCTGTAGTTCGTCTGCTGATCCAGCGCCGCTTTTCTGGGGTCGCGTGGAATAGAAGAGCGGAAAACGATTCTCACTCGCCGCCTACGCGCGTTGTGCGATTGTGGCGAAAGATGGCGGACCAGAAAGACACGAAAAACATCAACGACCTCAAGGCGCAGTACAGCTACAAGGCCAACTCGAATCTGGTGCTGCCGCAGGAGCGACGGCGACGTGGACGAGCGAAAGACAGCGGCGAGGTGACGGCGCTTCGCGTGGGCCAGTTCGATGGAAAGATGGGGGATCGTGCGGGCGCCAGGGCTGGCGAAGAGAAGGACCCCGAGCTGACGAAGCGACTGGAGAAAACGAAGAAGCGGCGCGAGGGGCAATCGGCGCAGGTGGGCGTTCGTTCGCTCGCCGACGTCGTCGACACAGCGGACCAACTGCAGCTCAGCGCGGGTGGCGTGGGGTATATCCCGAAAAGCGCGGATTCCCAGCGTGCATATGAGGAATTGCTGGCGTTCATCGTGGAGAAACTTGGCGACCAACCGCACGAGTACCTTCGTGACGCGGCCGAGGAAACGCTCACCGTCTTGAAAACCGACAACACGAGCGACAAACGCGCTGCCATCGCGGAACTGCTCGACGCGACCATCGATGATGACGATTTTTCGAAGCTGTCCGCGTGCTCCCGCGCAATCGACGACTTTGGACGGGACTCTGTGGCGGTGAATTCCAAGGACGGGAAAGCCGATGACCTCATGCAGATTGATGGGGGTGGGGATGATGATGCTGGCGTGGCGGTCATCATTGGGGATGATGACGATGATAGCGAAAGTGACCCTGATGAGGTTCGTGACCTTGTCGATGAGGACGGCAATCCTATTGATAGTTCTGTACCTGTATTACGTGATGCTGATGGTTTGTCTGGAAGTGATGAGGACAATGAGGAACGACCTGTGGGAAGCACGAATTCCGCGAGTGGCGACACGGTTACTGCTTCTGGATTGCGCTCGGAGCCGAGCGTTGGTGTTGCCTCATCTATATCCGAGTTGGACAAAAATGGGGACAAGGAATTCGATCCTCTGGAAGTTGATGGGTTCTGGATTCAGCGACAGTTGAAGCCATTCTACTCGGACGCGCACGAATGTCAGAAGATTGCTGAGCAGGTGTTGGAAAAACTGGCGGAACCCACGCACAATGCGTCATGCGAAAACGACCTGATGTATCTGTTCGACTTTGAAAGAATCGAATTCGTGAAAAAAGTGGTACAGCACAGGACGGCGATTACATATTGCACGAGGCGTGCGCGAGCGCAAACGAAGGAGGAGCGTGTGAAAATCGAGAATGAGATGAGGGAGACAGAGGAAGGTAAGGAACTGCTCGCCATTTTGAAAGAAGGTCAACCCTTGTTGAATGGAACCAGTGACGGGAGCGCGAAAGTTCGAAAGCGAAGGAGACGTACTCAGGAGAATGCTAACGGAAATGCCACTCGGCCTCTTACTGAGGATAAAACGAAGAAGAAGAAAAGACCAAAGCAGAAATTGCGCAAGCTGGATCTTGACGATTTGGTCTTCACACAGGGAAACCACCTGCTGTCGACGAAGAAGGTCTCGTTCAACGCGGAGCATTTGCAGTACAAGGATTATGAGGAATGGCACATCCCGGCTACGCAAGCGGCGATGACAGCAGATGAGCGCCCGCCACTTCCGATTTCCTCCCTGCCGACCTGGGCGCATAGCGCGTTTGGCAAGATGACCCACTTGAATAGATTGCAAACAGCGGTCCAGCCGAAGGCGTTTGAATCGGATAAAAACTTGCTCATTTGTGCACCCACCGGTGCGGGCAAAACAAACGTCGCACTCATGACGGTTTTGCGAGCGTTGTATAATTCGAATGAGTCTGTGCAAAGCATGCATGATTTCAGTCTTGCTGATGCCGACATGTCTGCGTTTAAGGTTGTCTACGTTGCACCGATGAAGGCTCTGGTTTCGGAAGTTGTGACGAAAATGGGAGATGCGTTGAAAGATTATGGCATCGCTGTTCGTGAGCTTACTGGAGATGTTAATTTGACGCGAAAGCAAATCGAACAAACCCAAGTGATCGTCACGACTCCAGAGAAATGGGATGTCATAACAAGAAAGAGTGGCGAGCGAACTTTTACTAGTCTAGTGCGATTGCTTATCATCGACGAAATTCACCTGTTACACGATGACCGTGGTCCCGTTCTCGAAGCCATTATCGCGAGAACTATGCGAAATATCGAGAATTCGTCTGTTGTCACACGAGTTGTGGGACTTAGTGCAACCTTGCCGAATTACGAAGATGTAGGCAAGTTGTTGCGGGTTGATGAGGGATTGTTCTATTTCGATAGCTCCTATCGACCAAGTCCTTTACAGCAATGTTACGTTGGAATCACGGCGAGGAAGGCAGTGAAGAGGTTCAAGATTATGAACGACATAATGTACGAAAAAGTCAAATCGCAAGTGATGGCTTCGAATCAAGTCATAGTGTTCGTTCATAGCAGAAAGGAAACTGTTACATCGGGTCGTCTTATTGTTGATAGATCGATTGAAGACGAATCCATTGGTCACTTCATGCAACATGACAGCCCGTCGTACAACACGATTCAGGCGGAGCTCGGCGATGTTGACAGCGAAGTTTTGAAAAGCTTGCTTATTCGTGGTGTTGGTACACATCACGCGGGGATGACAAGAAAAGACCGATTGTTAGTTGAGGGACTGTTTGAAGCCCGACACATCAAGGTTCTGGTTTCTACAGCAACATTGGCATGGGGCGTGAATCTTCCTGCACATGCGGTAATCATCAAAGGAACACAAGTTTATTCTCCTGAAAAAGGTCGTTGGATTGAGTTATCGCCGTTGGATGTCATGCAAATGATGGGTCGTGCTGGTAGACCTCAGTTCGATCAGTACGGTGAGGGGTTCATCATCACGACAAGTGCAGAAGTGCAGTTTTATCTGTCATTGCTCAATCACCAACTGCCTATAGAATCACATTTTATTTCCAAGCTTGTTGACTTGCTTAATGCGGAGATTGCGACTGGTGGTGTGAACAATCTTGAAGAAGGCGCAAAATGGCTGAAGTATACATATCTCTACATTCGTATGGTGCAGAACTCTGCCCTTTACCTTGTTCCAGCAGATGAAAGGCATGCTGATGCAACCTTGGAAAAGAGACGAAAGGAATTGATTCATTCTGCGGCTATAGTCCTTCACAAGGCGAAACTCATCAAGTACAATCGAAAGACTGGTGAGATGGAAAGCACGGATGTCGGTCGAATAGCGTCCGACTTTTATGTTGGGCATAAGACTATGGGCATATACGCAGAAAACATGCACCCGAAAATGGGTGACATTGACCTGTTTCGACTGTTCTCTCTCTCCAGCGAATTCAAACACATGCGCGTTCGGGAAGAGGAAAAAGTAGAAGTCAAGAAATTGTCCGAAATCGTACCGATTCCTATTAAGGATGCAATTGATAGTCCACCCGCGAAGGTCAACATTTTGTTACAAGCTTTTATCGCTTGCCTTCGCTTGGACGGTCTTGTACTGAAGGCTGACATGGTTTACATCACACAAAATGCGGCGCGATTAACCCGCGCACTGTTGCGATTGTTCATTGACAAGAAATGGGCGAACGTGGCGGAGTGCTGTCTCACTTTATGCAAAATGGTGGAAAATCGTCAGTGGGAGGTTCAAACGCCACTTCGGCAGTTCCGACAAATCTTGGATGCCAGTGCGTTGCGGAAGATTGAACGGAAGTATATCGAATTCGAACGATATCTTAATATGTCCTCTTCAGATATGGGTGAACTGTTACGGGATCACAAACTTGGCAAAACGGTTCATCGACTCGTTCATTCACTCCCGAGAATCGAAATCGATGTCAGTGTACGACCACTCACCAGGTCTACGTTAGAGTTTGAGCTCATTCTCACACCGGATTTTATGTTCAAGTCTACTCTGCATGGGGCTGGTGAATCGTTCTGGATTTTCGTTGAGGATGCAGATGCAGAGAAATTGCTCTACTCGGAGACATTCTATTTACGTCGGTCAGTTGCGAAAGAGAAGCACACACTACTGTTCACTGTGCATGTGACTTCGCCTCGACCACCCCACTATTTCGTCAAATGTTTCAGTGATAGGTGGGTTGTGCCGGAGACTGAAGTTCCTGTTTCCTTCCGAAATCTCATTCTACCGGAGAAATTCGCTCCACATACGGATTATCTTGCATTACGTCCCCTGCCGATTGATAATGCTTTGGTTTTGGATCTAGGCGATTCGATGGATGAACAATCATCCTTAGAGCCCTCTGGTGCCTTTCAATCCTATTTCCAATCGGTTCTAGCTCGGGACAGCTTGAGTCCACTCTTGAACCAAATAACTCCTTCTTTATTCAAGTCCGATGGAAATGCGATCGTCGCCACTTTACCTGGTCAAGACAGAGAACTTGCAGTGTGTCTTGCTATCGGGCGGTTGTTCATTCTCGAACCGAAGTCAACTGCGATTTGGATAGTTGGTGGCGGAGTGGAGGAGGTTGAACTTGTTCGAAATTATTTAGAACAAGGGATTGGAGCTGCATTGAGACTTAACATTGCAGTTCTAAAAGGTGAACACTCAGTTGATGTGGCCACTTTGAACAAAGAACAGTCTGTTATTGTTACGCTTCCGCAATATTTCGATTCTCTATCAAGGAAGTGGCAGGGAAAGAAAGAGTCACGTGCCCTGACAAAAGTGGGTCTGGTTCTCCTTGATGGGATTCATCTAATGAGTGAGGAAGGGGAACCGGGAAAGATATTCGAAGTTGTTGGGTCTCGATTGCGGTATCTGTCGCAACAGTTGTGGGAGGAACCGGAAGAGGCCTGCCGAATAGTAGCCGTATCCGATCCGATAGCGAATGCAAAAGATGTGGCCGAGTGGCTCGGAGTGTCGAAGGAATCGCTTCATTCATTCTTACCATCGGCCTTGCCCGATTGTCCGCAGGTCGAAGTATGGCCATGTATATCACGATTTGGTGGAGGTACGTTAACTTCACCTGCCGCGTTATCTCGTCGCGTTCTCGATGCGATGAAGCGTCATGCGCCGAAAGGTACTGAATCAATTGTTATATTTGTTCCCACGCGAAAACTTACGCGTGCGATGGCGCTGGAGATGGTTGCCGTCGCTCCTGGACAAGGGGGCTACTTGAGGGTGTCTGAAAACGAGGTCAAGCCATATCTAAATAGGTTGAAACTCGATAGACTTCGTCAATGTTCTTCGGCTGGTGTTGTATTCCTTCACGACGGCCTTACTGAGAACGACCGAAACATCGGGGAGACTCTTTTCAAAAAGGGCGCTGCTCGTATTCTGGTAACAACTTCGATGTACGCGAAGCGGTCGAAAATCGTGAAGGGTAGACTTGTTATTGTCGCTGGTACTGCAACTGAAGAAGCCGGAGGATATTCAATGCAGAGAGCAGAATACACGAAGTCTGACTTGACCAAAATGATTTGTTGTGCCGAGCCATCAAAACGTGGGACCAATGGCACCTGCGTTGTCATGACCGAACGTGCATTGAAAGATTACTACGAGGAAGTCTGCTTGAAGCCGACCCCGTTAGAGTCGCAATTCCCTGAAGTATTGACCGACCAAATTAATGCCGAAGTCGCATCTGGTGTCATTGATACGAAGGAGAGTATACTTCATTATCTCACATGGACGTTCTTTTTCCGTCGTCTCCCAAAGAATCCAAACTACTACGATTTGGCCGGTACATCACACATGGAGAAATCCAGTCACTTGTCGATTCTGGTTGATCGTTCAGTTTCGGATTTGAAAGATACGAAGTGCGTCGAGGTGGAGGGAGATGACGAAGCTTCTTTGAGTCCTCTCAACCTCGGCAGAATCGGAGCCCACTACTACATTCGGCACGCGACTGTGGAACATTTTTCGGCATTTATCTCGCCGAAACTGAAAATGCGTGGGTTGCTTGACATATTGTCGCATGCGACGGAGTTTGATGATGTTCCTACGCGCATCAGTGACGAAGAAGCCCTGGAACGGTTGTCTGAGACCATGCCGGTGCGAATCAGGCAACCTGATGGAGATATGCCATCGCTTTCGTCAGTACATATCAAAGTTCACTTACTGCTGCAATCTCATTTGAGTCGATTGTCGATGACTGGTGACCTCCTCACAGATAGGAATATCATCGTCAGTCGGAGCGTTCGATTGCTCCGAGCGATGGTCGATATTTTGTCGTCGGCAGGTTGGCTCGAACCCACGTTGATTTGCATGGAATTGAGCCAAATGCTTGTGCAGGCGGTGTGGAGCGCGGACAAGCCACTCCTACAATTGCCCCATTTCGATGATAAACTTGTCGAAGCGTTGGCTGCACATGAAGTTGTGGGAATCACAGATGTGTACGACATGGACCCGGGAACGCGAAAGCAAGTTATGTCCGGACTGTCGAAGGTGCAAGTCGGTGAAATATCTGAAGCGCTTCAAACGTACCCCGAAATCAACTGGAACGTGGCTGAACCCGTATTCCTTGGCGATGAAGATAATACGGTTCTCGTCGTTGTTAATCTTGAACGGGACGACGAGGATGTCGATGAAGTGCCGACGGTTTACGCATCTCGTTTTCCTCAAGAGAGGTTGGAAGGATGGTGGATTGTCATCGGTGACTCCACCACGAACACTCTTCTCACTGTGAGGCATGTCACTTTCAAGAAGAAGTCGAACGTCAAGTTGCGTTTCACAGCGCCAGAGAGAGAAGGAAAACACGACTTAACTGTTTCATTGGTGTCCGACTGTTATATTGATGTCGACCTTGAAGAGAACGTCACCATTGAAGTCCCGGCTAGCCAAGGTGACGCCGATATAGACCAGCAAATGCAAGACTAACATCTCGACTCTTAACCGATTATCTGAATCAGTAAAGACTTATACGTTGGTGTGCAGAAGTGAAACTAGTTACTCTAATTGTTGAGATGTAGCTGTGTTTAGTGTTGGTAATTTAATCGAAGTAAATCTAGTGTCAGTCTAAGTAGGTTTACCTCGATTCGTCCTTGCCTGCATCCTTCGGAAGGAACTCATCGCTCCCGATTCTTCTAGCGCGACGTCTCGAGCTCGAGTCGACCGAAGCCGCTCGGTACACTTGCGGTGCGGAACCGTCATCGTCGACAAAATCACTCTGCGAACGCTGGAATCGGTCCCTATCACCGCGACGACCAGAATCAAACGAACCTTTAGAGCTGCTTCGAGTGCGTGGAAGTCGCTTACGTGACTCTCCCGACGAGCCACCTTCCGGTTGCGGTTGGGATTCGAATCCAGGTTTATCTCCCTGGCCGGTGGGACGTCTGGTTTGTACCTTGTTGAACGCAGGGACCCGCGGCAAAGTGCGACGCGAACTCGATTGCGACTTGGGCTGCGATTGTGATAACGAACCTGAGGAACGGTTATTCGGGTTGTCGAACTTTCGGCGTAGTTCGTCGATGCTAGGCCGACTTGAACTCGAGCTAGATTGATGTTGACGACTCGGCATTTCTTCCTCGTCATCAAGTTTGACACCTCTCTGAACACGTCGATGAGACGATAACCCGAGAAGTCCTGGTTGGGACTGAGCTTCTTTTGGACTTCCCCGACTCCCCTTAAACGAGTTCGACCCTGGCATCGTTTCTCGTGAACCAAATCCTCTGTCATCGTTCATAGAAGCAACTTCGCGGAACGCGGCACGTCGATTACGGCTGTTCACATCAAAATCTTCGTCCGAACGCTTGCGTGTAGCGTTCGTCTCCCACAAACTTCCAACATCGACAGATTTCCTTCTTTCCAACCGAATACCCTCGCCTTCAGCATTGACAGCTTGTGGTTTCCGACCTGTAAACGAACCGACGCGAGGTAGCGAAGGCATTCTTTCTAGCCCTGTATCGTTAAGGTCAATTTCTTCTTCTTCATGATCCTCTACCACAGTCGCTCCGAGTCCTCCCAATCCCAAATCAAGATCATCAATTTCTTCCAGCTCCAAGTCATCATTTTCAACTCCTTCAATGCGGTCTCCCGGGAAAGTGGGCATGGGCTTCTTCGCTTGTTTTTCACCAGATGGGGCATGAGTAGTCTTCTCAGGTTTGGATTTTTCGGACTTGTGTTTCTCAGTTTTAGACTTCTCGGGCTTGACTTTCTCAGGAACCACTTTCTCAACTTTAGGTTTCTCGGGTTCTTTCGGAGGCAACGAAACAAAGGGTTCATCCTTCGCTTTCTTCGGTTCTGCTGCTTCTTTAGTTTCCTTCGGTTCTGGTGGCGGAGGTGCTTGAACAATCTCCATATCCATGGGAACTACACTGTCATTGCTTGTTTCGACCTGCGTTTCCGGCAACTCTTCAGGTCTAGGTTCGACTTGGGGTTGAGGGAATCCACCATCACCGTCATCATCCGAACCATCCTCGTCGGAACCTTCTCCTGTTGTTTCCTGAGCAGTTTCGGGGGGACTCTGGTTCTCAACCATGTCTAGCGAGTTCGCACGAGCTAAGTTTTCTTCGTACTCAACTTCCTCTTCCTCGTCATAAGTGATACTTTCATCCTCATATTCGCTATCATCTCTGTCCTCCTCACTATCAACAATATCAGCTTCTTCTCCGCCGAGAACTTCAGCATTTGCAAAGGCTTCTAATGTCTTGCCGAATCGGTCCATCTGAGCAGTTGAAGAAACAGTCGGCAGGGCGGGGAACCAAAGCTTGATGGAGTCGCTATTGCTGTTTGGTTCGTCATCTTGCTCACTGTTTCCACCGAATCGTCGGTTAGTCAGGAAAGTAGATGCTCTGTCCGTGAACGATGACGACGGAGTTGTAGGTTTCTTTGTTGGGATTTCTAAATGCATACTCAACAGGGACTTGGCGAGGACCCTGGCTTCTTCGCACCAGTCAGTTGAGAGGGTTTGCAACGCAAGCAGTACTTTTCTTGACGGTGGTGGGCAAATATCGAGACTATGACTGTTCATGCTACGAGCACGGATATAAACTTCAAGAAGCCGGCCACCCCATAGTCGCATTTCCTTACTTCCGCCCTTAATGAAGTTTTCAGCTGTGACGAACAATTTGTTTGTCACAAACTCTGCTAATGCAGTTGCTCTTTGTCGACTTTCTCCTCGCCCTTTTGCCATAACAGCAGAGTAAACACCTACATTAATAGTGGCGCAAATAACCCAAAGCGCAAGCCCATTCAATGAATGCACAGGAGAGCCCACAAGACGCAACACTGCTTCCCAGATGGGCTCCACATGCAGGAAAGAAATCACGCTCGCTCCAGTTGATTTTCCTCGCAATGCGTTCAATATGCATCCTCGAAGATATTCTAAACACGCTCGATGCACCACAAAGTCAGAATATTTTCCGATTCCAAGGCTGCTTGTCATGAATGTAGAGAGCATATGCCACGCATTCTCTTCAAACGTTAGATCAGACGAAGTTGATTGCGAAGTATAGAATGTACATGACCCTCCATTAGTATAGATTTCATACATTCTTTCTTCGTCATCCGTTGACTGATTAGTATCATTGGATGAAGGCTTGTTCGCTTCTGAACTTTCCGACATTTTTCCGTTCGGGGTAGTGGATGGAGATTTAGGGTCTGCAATATCTGAAGTTGGACCAAGTTCTTTCACTGACCCAACCGATGGGTCGGCCGCCGCCGCAGTTACAGACGACATTAGCGATATAGAGCTGGTGCGTTCCACAGTCGCACCTAGTGCCAGCGTTTCAGGAGCCATAGCCTCTGCTCGTTGTGCAGCACTCTCTGTCAGGAATAGGACGTTCAGAGAAGAGGCGAATATTTCAAAACCTGCAAGTCGAACACGACCATCTCCGTGATTTTGCATGTTCAAGCATGAGCGGAAAATTTCGCCCAAAGCATGTCGAATATACTCTCGATGCTTGCGTTCCTTCGCACATTGGACTAAACATTTCACTAAGAAAGCGGCATGTTCGATGAACGAATCAAGATAGTTACCCATGCACAACCCACCGCCTTTTCGCTTACCAGCCTTATCCAAACTGTCAAACTTATCGAAGCAAGAAGCCAACACGATGTGAATATACAGTGAGCCGATCATAGGATCATGGTCCGCCGCTTGTGTCGATGCAAACCTCAACTTTCTGGGAATCATGCTGCTGCTGCTGCGATTATAGGATGATTTCGGAAAACCGTCCACGATACGAGGTTCGTCAACGGTGTGATCCACAACTTCAGCAAGAGAACGTTTTGTTGCATCAGGATCCGCAGGGATAGTCTTGGCCACGATAGAAGCCAAGACATCCGCTGATAAGTAAGCTCTCCCATCAAGTATATCGTCTTGCTCACCCAGCCCATTGATTGCATCCAAAATATCCTTCGCCATTAGATGCCGTCCGACAATAGGGCACAAAAGATCAAATAAGTCCAAAGATTCAAAATGGGTTGCATGTGCCAACCACAGATTGTTCGCTCGAAACAGGTCTAGTGGTGAAACTTCGCTCGGAAAGTCGTATTCTTGTTTGAATGTGCAGCTCGATTCATTCTGGAATCCGCGAACCACTATTAGGATCAAGCGCAGCATATCTCTGGGAGGAGCAGTCTCCTTCATTTTCATGACACACCATGAGAGTAGGGAGCGAACAAGGAACTTATTTTCCGTTTCCTCAGCTATCTTCGATGGCAACAGTCGAATAGCAGCCCAGTAACAATTTAGCAGGGTTTCAAATACTTGGAGACATGCTTTCATGTGAGAGGAAAAAGTTCCGTACCCAATATAATCAAGATTTGAGCTTGGTCCCATATTACAAGAAACCGCAGTGAAGTAGCCAATATCCATCAATGTACTCAAAAACAAATCTGCGGAAGATTCGTTCAAGACGCGGAGAAGTCGTGAAAGAGCAGTAGATGCGGTATGCCGTTCATCTTCATCAGACATCGGCACAAGTACAACAAAAGATTCAGTCATGAAATTCAGCAGCCTTGTCAAAGTGTGGCGATCTACTATAACGACGCGTTCTCTTTGTTTCTCTAGTAGCGAAGTTAGGGCTTTGCTCAGTTCCATCGATTTCTTCATTCTCAAACTGCGAACTTCATATCCTGCCTCCGTATCTTCTCCATCTTGATACTCGAATGGTCGACGCCGCCTACTTACAATCATTACTGAAAGATAAGAAACTTGCACAGTGATGTACTCCTTGAAATCCTTCACAGATTTTTTGTTCGATGATTGAATGACCGACCTCGTCATTGCATCCCAGGTATGCAATGCCGAGCGACGAAGCAGCATTGGTGTTCGAGAGCGACCATCATCGGCGATGAGCATATCCAATAATTTGGTGATGAAAGATGGTGGTACATTAGCATCACCACCCAGTATTGTTAGAACTAGGTAAATGAGGCGTAGTGTTTGGGAAACCGCGGTACAAAGCAAATCATCAGCTTCGTCTTCGACATTGTCCGATTCAACTAGATATTTCGATTCATCGAAAGCTTCATGAAGTACCGGCATGAGAGTATGTTCTAAAATTCGCTGCAGCACCGAATGTTCAGTTAATGGGAGCAATCGACAGCAAATATCCACAAGTTTTTCGTAACAATCTTCCATTGAGTCGTAGGAGAAGGAAGCAGCAGCGGCTCTTTCACGAGCACCTAGAGGTTTGCATTCTGGATATGCACTCAACACTTGGTCAAGAACTTTTCCGATGTACGGAGCAATTGCACAACCAAGTTGTTGGCCAACGAATTCAATCATTCGCGCGGAGGCCATTTGGACAGCTAAAGAAGAAGACTCGCCCAAGAACTCGACAAGTTTTTCCATTAGAGGCTGAGTGATGCGCAAAAGCTCAGTTCTCAAATCAAGAAACTCTGACGGTTCATTGCGCGCTGATACATCGATGAGAGAAGTCGAAGCTCGCGGTTTTGTAGTAGTGACGACTGCAACTAAACGTGCAATGCCATCATTCGCACGTGGTTCATGCTCGAAATAGGCGTGGGCTGCAAGCAGATTCAATTCAGCTGCCCAAGTGAAACCAAGCTCACCTGCGAAGCCCTTCTTCTGGTCAGCAATGGCTACTTGGCGAGTTCCATTTGATGCGCGCTCCAAAAGTTCACCGGCTTGGCGATATCTCTTATTTCCAAGAAACGCAAGACCAAGTAACCCATCAATTTCAGCTCTATCTGCAAGTGAGCCCGTAGTACCTAGACTAGTCGATGATGCTAACAAAATCTTGATACGACTAGCCACCGGAGTTTGACCTCTTACATAACCAACAACCGCAACCCCGAGTTTCCGAATTTCACCAGTTTTATGCCCATCAGAATCGGATTCAGAATCGGTGACATCGCGCATTTTATCATCGTTAGGAGGAGGGTCGATATCTGCGAGAGTGATACGAAGAGAGTCGGCAGCTCTTCGGATCTCCAAAACTTTCTTGCGATGATTGTGAGGCGTAGACTGAGCAGTGGCATCAACGGCAGTTGGCGAGTCACCATCTAACGCTTGTGGTGGTACAATAGGAGCACTCAAGACTCCGTCATGAATCATTTCATATTCCGCACTTCGTAAAGTACGTTCGATACAAACATCCTCCAACGCTCTCAATGCGAGTTCCGGTGCATTGGGCAATTTGATAGCGATCGACAGGATGAAACATCTTTCGGGCAATTCGACTCGAAAACGTAGACGTTTACCGGCGGGTGCACCTGGTCGTTCTGCCAAGTCCACATTCACCGCACCCTCAAGATAACACTCTTTCGCTAAACCTTCGAGCGAGTAAGTGTACTTGCCCCACGGGATGTCATCATTGTCCTTCCCATTGAAATCATCCATGATTTGCAATCACACCGCCGTCAGCCGCCGGCATACACACAAATCGACGGTGTGCTGCGCCGAGCGCAGCAACAAAACTTTGCCGGGCTGCGACACGTCAAGGGTTTCCTCAAGTCGCAACTGACTATGTTGGAAACGAAAACTTGGTTTGGTTAACCAATTGACAAGCGAGCGCAACACGCTACCCTCGTGACGTGACTAGAATACTGCCAGCACGCATTCCTTGAATATTTCTTACACTGGAAATGTTGTCGCCGTTTACCATCTGTTTCCGTTTCTAGTGGATCAATTTCAATCCATTTCATCATCATACATTTCCACTGCGCATCTCATGCGAGCATCTACCGTATCCCACCTCTCAACATTGTTGGCTTTCGAGAGATGTCAATGCTAGCGCTACTTCGCGGCACCTTGTTAGGTGCTGGAGCGCCGTCTTTGGCTCAAGCTACTCGATCTTCTCCCTTTCTACAATGTGTGCGTCATGCGAGCAAGAAGGCGAAAGGATCGTCTAATAATGGACGAGACTCGATCGGGAAGCGACTAGGACCGAAAGTGATGGATGGCGAGTATGTGGAAGTAGGAAATATTTTGGTCAGACAACGAGGTACTACGATGCGTCCTGGGTATGATGTTGCCGCCGGTCGAGACTACACATTGTATGCACTGCGTTCTGGTATTGTTTGTTTTACGCGAGCCAAGCCGAGACCTGGCAAACAAAAAGGTCAAGTTGTTGTCTCTATCGCGCCACCACCTCCACATAGAGAGCGAAGTATCGCGCGAAAAATCGCTCGACTTCAAGCTGCGCGATATCGCGGACCTATACTGCACGCTCCATTATGAGCTGGGTCTATGTTCGAACTAAACACTGATAGCAACGAAGGCAGGCACTAGTTCTTCCAGAGCAGGCTGAATCATTTAACTTTGCTGGTAATATAGCACGCAAATGTGCGACGTACAGCAAGTACAATGATAAACAAATCCTCGCACATCTTAAGCCTTTTCACGCGAGACTCGCATCTCGACTTTGTCTCTAAAGTACACCTACCATAACCTTCTGACATCGAGTCCGAAGATTCCACATTCTAAAACATGAAGTTGAATGATTGCACAACACGGAAGAAAGTTACCGTCTTTGCACGGTTAAGCCTGGGAACAACTCGAAATATCCAAAATTCGCCTCGGATTAAGCGCACCTTCACAACTAAGCGTTTAATCCGAGATGGCACTGAATCCGAGGTACTCAAAATTTGACAGATTGAGGACTTCCAGTTGAACTTAGTACCACACCGCGACAAAGACAAAATTCTCAGCCTTCGCTGAAACCGTGCGCTTAAAAAGAGCAGCGGCTAAAGCGATGAACCTTTGTCGTTGCTCTCTCTCATCCGCTACCTGAGAGAACACAAATTGCTGAAAGTGGGAGCTGTAGTCTGTTGATGAAGAAAAGAACTCGATGGGTACTCAACCTCGAACTCCACCCTTGCCGACTTCCTCACATAATGTTTGTGAACAGGGAAGTTTCCAGTGACAGTCGGCATAAAACGAGAATAGCTTTCGTAGCTGACGTGCATAGGATACGCAATAGAAATTCATTCGCATCGATCCAAGAACCATTACATATCTCCAATGATTATATCCAGACAAGTTGGACCGTTTCGAGAACCAAGAGCGTGATGTACGCTGCGACGTGGCGATTATATTGTTTGTTGATGAGCTGTTCCGCGGCGGAAAATCCAAGTGCAATGAGAAATATAATACGAGTGATATGGAGAGGCGAAAACATTCGCAATTGAAACGACTCGCGAAGAATAAAGAACGATAAATCAGTCGTCACAGTAATGAGTGACACGCACCATCGAAGCTTACCACGAAAGCGCAAAATTCGATTAAAAGATAACTTTCTAGTAACCAACAAACCAATTTCGATACCAATCGCATTGCAGAGCGGGTCGAAAATGAATCGGTCCCAAACACATTCCCGTAAGTATGGCATGAGAAAAGTAGCCAAGAGTTCGACAAACTCGAACAATATCGAGGTCATCCACAATGTCCTTCGGCAAGGAAATATGAGAGCCTTGACGAACCATCCCACGACGTGAGCCACAGCATACCAGTCGAGCACGGCTTTGAATGCAGCAGAAGATGAACAGCCAACAGGCCGTGGTTGAACTGTATGTTGACACAGATGCAAGCTATCAATGCTTCTCAGAAACATGCAGACCGCATAGCGGGGCGCAGCAGCGGCGAGCAAAAGCAGTACACCGTACGCAAGTCCAACATGAAGTAGTAATTTTTCGAATATCGCAGCCAACGAAGACTTCATCTCTCGTGCTAGACCGGTAAGTCGACGTGTTTGATACCCCATTCGCCCAGCTGGTTCACATGTTTGCTGCAGAAGATGATGTGAAGCGAAGTGCTCAGAAACATATTAGTCAGAACCCTACTGTGTATGTTTCAATCTGATTTTCCATTATTTAACTGACAATTCCCGTAATAAACGAAGGGTACAGTAGTGTATTTCGTTTAGGCCCTACAGTACCGGTTCATCGACCAAGAATTGAGCACCAAACGTTAGCATCACTCGAGTGGAGTCGCTGACACATTTCCACGACGGCAATGTTTGGGAACACGCTCACGTTGGTGTTCGGGGTCGGACTGGGTATCTACATAGCGCAAAATTACGACGTGCCCGACATCAAGGTGTTGGTGCAACAAGGTATCAAGGCGGCCAGATCTATCGAGAAGGCCACACGGAAGGACGACGATGATAAATGACCGTGAGAAATGTCGTTTCACGTATTCACTAGTCTACGTTGAATGGCAGAGCATCGGTAAATTCTAGATAACTTCACTTATTCGCAACAATTCCGTTCATCTTTCCATCACGAACCAGCAATGCGAGATCCTCCACCATGACAATAACATCCGATACCGGCTCACCAACACTGATTTCTTCAGTTGTCTTCCCCGCATACTTCGCGATGTCAACGTCTCCATACTTACATATCCCGCGCGCTATTTCAGCACCCGATTCTGCATTTCGCACACGAACAGCACTATTAGGAGTGAACGTTCCTTCTACGCGATCCACTCCTTTTGAACGAAGCGGATGACCCGCACGAATCTCCATTTCGCAACTATCGGTAATGTAAATATCTCCCTTCGGCGGGAGACAATGACTCAGCCACTTGCGACGAACTCCCCTCATCGGTTTTGGTGATGGTTCGAACACCGTTCCAATTCTGTTCTCCCGTCCATAAACACAGTCTAGTACGCGATGAGGATGCCTTCCGTGTAGCAAACCGACGCGTACTCCGGCGGCCGTCGCCAATCTCGCCGCCGTGATTTTAGTGTTCATTCCTCCAACACCCCATTGAGTACCGCCAGTTCGAGAACCGAAGTCTATGTTCAATTTGTTGATATCTGGCACGAGCTTAATAGGACGCGCGTCCTTGTCGGAACGAGGATTTGCGGTGTACAACATGTCAACATCGGTAAGGAGGAAAAGCCAGTCCGCTTCAACCACCGTACTGACCAACGCAGATAACCAATCATTGTCACCGTACTTCAACTCTTCGGTTGCCACAGTATCGTTCTCGTTGATAATGGGAATGATGCCCATTGACATCAGCTCTCGAAGTGTGGCCTGAGTATTCGCGAATGCAGTCTCATCCCCGAGGTCCGTGGCCGAGAGTAGGACTTGCGCAATAGGCTGATGTGCCATACGCATAAATCGGTCGTATGTTTGCATAAGAACCGATTGTCCCACCGCCGCATACGCCTGAAGACGAGCGATGACCGCGCGGCGTTGTTCGTTCGTCGCATCCGGTAGAAGCTTCGGGCGTTTCTCGACATTGAGTTCCCGACATCCTACACCAACTGCGCCGGAAGTGACAAGCACGACACGAAAGCCGTCACGCTTCAGTGCGAGAAGGGTATCTACAAGTAATGCGAGGGTGGAAACAGCGAGTTCTCCCGCTCCATCCCGTAGCTTACGGCCAGCCGTGGAGGAAACCGTGCATGAGTCATCGGTTGTAGATTCGCGCATAAGCGTCGAAGTCCCAATCTTGACGACTACAATAGGACCCTTGTTCTCAGAAACCATGTCGATTGCTTGCTTTGGTGGAAAACTGTGCATGTTTGGATCCATTCCTACTGTACTTGAATGGTGGTGCTAACGTGAAGATCCCGCGACTTGTGCTCGAACAAAAATAGAAGACACGCCACTAGATGCGTTGTGCCCTGCTATTGGGGTGCTCCTCCCGTTCTTCCTCTCATTGGCCATGAAACATCTTACTTCCATTCGGCCATATCTGTAAAAACCCTCAGACTGATCTCCTGCTTACGTATAACTTGCTCGACTCATAGCGTCGTCTTACTCAGCCGTTCATCAATGACCCTTTTTTCTCAATTTTGAGAGAACATAGACACTTCTTGAAAATCTTTGGCAGGTTGGTTCTACGAGATTCTTATTCACCATTTCATCCGCATAACCAAGTGGATTCTACAGTGTGTACAGTATAGTTACATAATATTGATGAGTGGGAGACGGTACAGTCCTCCCTCTCAATAAGCTGCTAAGGTTTTGACAAAACGTACCTCTCTGATTGCTAATAAACCGCCTCACATCTGACTGTTTGTGATCAAATCCCTAACCGCAAAGGGGCATTGCACCCAAAGTACAGTAGGGCCTGTAGAATAGATGTAGTGCATACTAACAAAAAATATAGAAAAACCGATGACAACGTTTGACGTGGGAGCAGAAATTCGCAATTGCCGTTAAACTGGAAAAGCGTCAAAATCAAAACGTGAACTACACAGTGGATGAGATTGGTGAATAGGCAAAACAGAAATATAATCTAAGAAAAATTCCTCATCGAAATACTATTTCGAGAATTACGCGCGATAAGATTTTCTCAAAAATCTATTGGAGAAAGAAAATTGAAGAGAAAAAACCGGCTGTTTGTCAGCAATAATTCTGTAGAAACTGCAATTACTTCATGGATTTGAGATTTGTACTATAGAAAAGTATTTATTTAAGCCGAATTAATCAAGAAAAAGCAAGCTGGATTCAAACACTTTAAAATCAGGAAATCCCCAAAGACAATCAACTGCGTTTAAAATTCAGTAATAGTTGGCTCTAAAAACTGAAAATCCGAAACTATTTTGAATGCAACAGATCTCACGGCAAAAGCGGTAATGTCGAGTTGCATGTTATCATTTCTGAACTACCTTTATTGCAAGAAAAATCAAGCATTATTCCATAAACGATGTTTAGAATGCAGCCTAGTTTTTAATTTTTATCAAATGCTTCCAAAAGATACTATTGCACATGCTCGAATTCCTGAGCAAAAAAGCAGAGAGAGAAAATAAACTGCTCAACATGTTGCAATGCTGATGGAACGGAAAAGATACCATTTTTTCGTTATAAAATCAAAAAATCTACGCCGTTCTAATGACAAACGTCATCTGAACATAATATCTGTTTTTCAAACTACCCGTGGGCGTTGATGCAGTTTTCTCTTTTTTCTACATGGTTAAGATAGTTTGATATTTATATATCGAAACCCCCGAAGATGTGTTGCATTACATCCAGGCAATGCATCTGCGCATGGGCAATTAGAAGAT
>JAAUYH010078766.1_pt1 | contig 20243 bp, 29 predicted proteins | sample 7278061 | NCBI WGS metagenome assembly JAAUYH01 (sample SAMN14350203, study PRJNA611818) | marine sediment metagenome | isolation source: surface marine sediment (0.6m) | place: French Polynesia: Moorea | collected 2018-08 | reverse complement strand
TAAGATCTTACAGATGCGACCGCAAAATAGGTCATTTTAATCTTGGTCTCTAGCGAAGCAGTAGAACAAAGATTAAATATCCTAACGGATATTATATTCTCCTTAGTGAGGATCGTGCTAGGGGAGCCTATTCCAAATCAGGGAAAACCAAATTTTTGATTAAAATTGATCAGAAAACTGGACAAAGCATAATTCCTTATGTAGTATTGATAACTGGATATTGGGTTTTCACAAAACTAAGGCCTGTGGATACTGAGTAGTATTTTGCTTAAGTCCGCCTGTGTTTAACCCATTCACCTAAGCGCTAGGCGACTCTTTTTCTTGACAGCTTGTAGGTTATTCGCCACAGCTCTGGCGTACCTCTAGAGTGAGGTTGCTAGATAGAGAAACTTTGTGTCTTAAGATTGCTGCAGTGATCCTAGAGTTTTTGGATTTCTGCGGCTTTTGTCCTGGTCTGCTGATTTGTTGATTCGCAATTGTTGTTTGAGTTGTGGATGTTCTGCTGGTCAGATTGTCTGCTCTGTTCAATTGTGTGAAAAATCAAAATGGAGATGGAAGTTGTGTCTGTTGGTATTCTCGGCACAAAGCTTGGCATGACCCAGATATTTGATGATGAGGGGAATGCAATTCCCATTACTGTTGTCCAAGCTGGGCCATGTTTCGTAACTCAAGTTAAAACGGCGCAGACAGACGGTTATTCTGCGGTTCAAATTGGGTATGGCGAAGTCCCTCAAAAGACTTTAAATAAGCCTAAGTTGGGGCACCTGGCGAAGTCGGGTTCAACTCCTCTGCGTCATCTGAAAGAGTATCGTTTTGAAGGCGCTGATGGGTTTGAGCTGGGACAGCGGATTACGGCGGAGCAGTTCCAGGTCGGCCAGTTAATTGATGTCTCTGGCGCGAGTATTGGTAAGGGATTTGCAGGGTATCAGAAGCGCCACAATTTTCGGCGCGGTCCTATGGCCCACGGTTCTAAAAATCATCGTTTACCTGGTTCGACGGGGGCGGGGACTACCCCCGGACGCATCTATCCGGGGAAGCGGATGGCGGGTCGCATGGGGGCCGAAAAGGTTACTATCCGTAAGTTGACGGTGGTGCGGGTTGATACGGAGCGCAATCTTATCTTGATTAAGGGAGCGGTGCCGGGAAAGTCGGGTGCGTTACTGAGCATTACCCCCGCCAAAAAAGTAGGGTAAGTTGCAGTTAGTTCGAGAGCGCCGCTTATAAGTAAAAGCGAAGCTTACGGGTTGAGGGTCTGCTGGCGACGGGCCAGGGTATCGCCCGGCATTAACAGGGAAGAAAAATATGGTTGATTGTGTAATCCGAGATTGGCAGGGAAATGAGGTTGGACAGGCCTCCTTTGAGCTGAAGGTAGCCAAAGAAGAAAACGCCGCCCATATCGTCCACAGGGCCCTGGTCAGACAAATGAATAGCGCCCGTCAAGGAAACGCATCGACTAAAACTCGATCGGAGGTCCGCGGCGGGGGGCGTAAACCCTGGCGACAGAAAGGCACTGGCCGCGCCCGCGCCGGGTCTAGTCGGTCTCCTTTGTGGCGCGGCGGCGGTGTGATATTTGGGCCTAAGCCTCGGGATTATTCAGGCAAGCTCAATCGGAAAGAGCGTCGTTTGGCTTTGCGGACAGCCTTCCATAGTCGAGCCGCAGAAATGGTGGTCGTGGAAGATTTTGCGGATCAGCTGCCTCGGCCTAAGACCAAGGATTTAGTCCTTGCGATGAGCCGTTGGGGGGTCGAACCTGATGATAAGGTTCTCCTAATTATGGGGGAGCGCCAGGAGAATGTTTACCTTTCCGCCCGTAATGTCAGCAATCTTCGATTGATTTCCGCCACTAACCTAAATATTTACGATCTGCTTGCCGCCGATCGCTTGGTGGTGACTTCCGCCGCGCTTGATAAAATCCAGGAGGTTTACGGTGACTAATTCATTGAAATCGCGGAGTCTGGCGGATTTAATTCGTCGTCCTCTGATTACTGAGAAGGCGACGATGCTCTTGGAGAATAATCAGTACACCTTTGAGGTGACTCCCCAGGCGACGAAGACTGAAATCAAAGCCGCGATTGAGGAGTTGTTTGACGTTAAAGTGATTGGCGTTAACACGATGAATCCCCCTCGAAAGAAGCGTCGGGTAGGCCGATTTGCTGGACATCGTCCCCATTATAAGAGAGCCATTGTAACCTTAGCGCCCGAAGATACTATCGTTCTCTTCCCTGAAGTTTAGAGCCTGTATCGCAGGGACTTATAGAGTCTATGCGATAGTTAAAAATTTTTGCTTTGGGCGATTCCTTATTCTGCTTAAAGTTATCTGCGTAAAGTCAGAAGTATTACAGAAACCTAGCCGTGCAATCGAGAGTTTGATTTATGGGCATCCGTTCCTATCGGCCATATACCCCCGGAACTCGTGAGCGTACCGTCTCAGAATTTTCTGAGATTACCCGCAGCGAGCCAGAAAAGTCACTGACTCGATCGGTACATCGTCCTAAAGGACGGAATAATCGAGGTGTGATCACTTGCCGCCATCGCGGCGGCGGGCATAAGCGGCTTTACCGAGTAATTGATTTTTATCGTAATAAGCATAATGTTCCCGCTAAAGTCGCATCCGTAGAATACGACCCAAATCGGAACGCTCGGATTGCGCTTCTCCACTACCAGGATGGCGAAAAGCGCTATATTCTTCATCCAGCTAATTTGGCGGTGGGATCAACTGTTATCTCGGGGCCTGATTCGCCGTTAGAGGTCGGTAATGCTTTACCGCTTTTCAAAATCCCTCTGGGCACCGTAGTTCACAACGTCGAGTTGCTCCCTGGCAAGGGAGGGCAAATTGTTCGGGCGGCGGGCGCTTCGGCTCAGTTAGTGGCTAAAGAAGGCAATTATGTCACGCTTAAGCTGCCTTCTAGTGAAGTGCGGATGCTCCGGCGAGAGTGTTACGCCACCATTGGTCAGGTGGGGAATGCAGATGCGCGCAATGTCAGCCTGGGTAAGGCGGGGCGTAAGCGTTGGCTGGGACGTCGACCGGAAGTCCGGGGCAGCGTCATGAACCCAGTGGATCACCCCCATGGCGGTGGGGAAGGTCGGGCTCCCATCGGTCGAAGTGGGCCTGTGACTCCTTGGGGTAAGCCTGCATTAGGGTATAAGACTCGTAAGAAGAATAAGGCGAGTGACTCCCTGATTGTGCGTCGTCGCCGTCGTTCTTCTAAGCGCGGTCGAGGCGGTCGCAACGCCTAGGGAATGGATGATCGCTGATAAGTGGTCATTGACTATGGTTGGCGTCGCCAACTTCAAGCTGGAATTTCATGTGTAATTGTGGGTTAGCCGCACTATGTCTCGTTCTTTAAAGAAAGGTCCTTTTGTCGCCGATCATCTGCTCAAAAAGGTTGAAGCCCAGAACGCCAAGGGCGAAAAGCAAGTCATTAAAACTTGGTCGAGGGCTTCCACCGTTTTGCCTCAGATGATCGGTCACACCATTGCCGTTCACAATGGTCGGCAACACGTACCGGTGTATATCACCGAGCAGATGGTTGGGCATAAGCTGGGAGAGTTTGCGCCGACGCGCACCTTTCGGAGCCATTCAAAGAGCGATAAGAAGGCGCGCCGTTAAGGGTTAAGGAGAAGGTTATGGCTGTTGACACTTCGGCAGAAACTAAAGCAATTGCTCGATATATTCGGATGTCTCCTCGCAAAGTGCGTCGAGTGCTGGATCAAATTCGGGGTCTCTCTTATCGAGACGCCTTGATTATTCTCGAGTTCATGCCCTATCGATCCTGTGAACCTATCCTCAAGGTTCTGCGATCAGCAGTGGCCAATGCTGAGAATAATTTTGGTTTGGATCCCGTCAACTTGGTGGTTAGCACCGCCTATGCCGATCAGGGGCCGTCCCTCAGGCGATATCGACCGCGCGCTCAAGGGCGAGCTTATCAAATACGTAAGCCCACTTGTCATATCACCATCGCAGTTGCGCCTGATATCCAAGATGAATAGGGAATTTGACTTCCATCATTTGCTGACCTCCATTCGCCGCTTTTAACTCAAAGGAACTATCCGTGGGACAGAAGATACATCCAACTGGCTTTCGTCTAGGCGTTATTCAAGACCATCGGTCTCGGTGGTTTGCTGACGGAGCCCTTTACCCAGAACGACTGCAAGAAGACTATAAGATTCGTCAGTTTGTGGTTAAGAATCTCAGCAATGCCGGGATCTCTGAAGTTCGCATTGAGCGAAAAGCCGATCAAATTGATCTAGAAGTTCGGACAGCTCGTCCCGGTGTGGTCGTTGGGCGCGGCGGGACGGGCATTGAATCCTTGAGGGCGGGACTGCAGAAGGAGTTAAAGGACGATCATCGGCAGATTCGGATTAACGTCGTTGAAGTGGCTCGAGTCGACGCTGAGGCGTCGTTAGTCGCCGAATATATTGTTCAACAGCTAGAGCGGCGGGTCTCTTTTCGCAGAGTCGTTCGTCAGGCGATTCAGCGGGCGCAGCGAGCAGGGGTGGAAGGCATCAAAATTCAGGTGAGCGGTCGCCTCAATGGGGCTGAAATCGCCAGAACTGAATGGACTCGAGAAGGGCGAGTGCCGCTCCATACCTTACGAGCCGATGTGGATTATTCCTACCGTACGGCTCAAACGACCTATGGAATTTTGGGCATTAAGGTTTGGATTTTCAAAGGCGAAGTTATTCCCGGTCAGGAAGAGCAACAAGCTCCCAGTACAGCTCAACCTCGGCGGCGTCAGCAGCGTCGTCGCCAGCAGTTCGAAGATCGATCGAGTGAGGGTTGAGGCGAGGTGGAGCTAGGTCTGCAATTTTCATATCTATGGGTTTCGCCATCTGTATTTTTATCGAAATTACCGGTTGACTCGCTATGTTAAGTCCAAGAAGAACCAAATTCCGTAAGCAGCATCGGGGTCGAATGCGAGGCATGGCCCAACGCGGCAATAAGCTCAATTTTGGCGATTTCGCTCTGCAGGCGACTGAGCCTTGTTGGATCACTTCTCGGCAGATTGAGGCTGCTCGTCGTGCTATGACCCGCTATGTTCGACGCGGCGGAAAAATCTGGATCCGAGTTTTTCCAGATAAGCCAGTTACGATGCGTCCAGCGGAAACCCGAATGGGTTCAGGTAAGGGGAACCCTGAGTTCTGGGTGGCTGTAGTTAAGCCAGGCCGGGTTGTATTTGAGATTGCAGGGGTGCCGGAAGCCACGGCGCGTGAAGCAATGCGTCTTGCTTCGTTCAAACTTCCCTTCAAGACTAAGTTTATTACGCGCGAGACAGAGGAGGCTTAGAGGATGGCGCTTCCCAAGATTGAAGATGCAAGGAAATTGAGTGATCAGGAGCTGGCGGAAGAGATTGTTTCGGTGAAGCGACAGTTATTTGAACTGAGATTTCAGAAGGCGACTCGTCAGCTTGAGAAGGAATTCCATCAGTTTAAACACACTCGCCACCGCTTAGCTCAGTTGATGACGGTTGAACGTGAGAGACAACTTTCAATTGCTGCTGAGGAAGCCGAGGTTGAGACATCGAAGGCCTCAGCCTCAGATCCCGTCACTGTAGAGGATGAGTAGGAGTTAGGTTCCCATGGCAGTTAAGGAAAGAGTTGGCCTGGTGGTCAGCGATAAAATGGATAAAACGGTGGTGGTGGCGGTTGAAAGCCGTATTACTCATCCCAAGTATCGCAAGATTATGGTGCGGACTAAGCGCTATAAAGCCCATGACGAAGAGAATACTTGTCATAAGGGCGATCGCGTGCGCATTCTGGAATCTCGTCCCCTCAGCCGGACGAAGCGTTGGGTTGTGGCTGATGTTCTAAGCCGAACTTCTGAGGCTTGATTTAGGAGGAACGCAGACATGATTCAACAAGAGTCCTATCTAAATGTCGCCGACAACAGCGGCGCTCGTAAGCTTATGTGTATTCGAGTGTTGGGCGGCAATCGACGTTACGCCAATGTGGGAGATGTGATCATCGCGGTGGTCAAAGACGCGATTCCTAACATGGCCATTAAGAAATCTGACGTGGTTCGTGCTGTGGTGGTGCGAACTCGCAAGGGGCTTCGCCGCAGTAGCGGCATGAGCATCCGCTTCGATGACAATGCAGCGGTCATTATCAATCCGGAAGGAAATCCTCGGGGAACGCGGGTATTTGGTCCAGTGGCGCGTGAACTCAGAGATAAGAATTTCACTAAGATTGTTTCGTTGGCTCCGGAGGTGCTCTGATGGCGACTAATGCGAAGAAAAAATCTGTGCGCCAAAAAATGCACGTTAAGAAAGGCGATACCGTTCAGGTTATCTCCGGTAAGGACAAAGGCAAGGTGGGTGAGATTGTCACGGTCTTTCCCAAGCACAGCCAAGTCATTGTTCAAGGGGTTAACGTTCAAACTAAGCACGTGAAGCCTCAGCAAGAAGGAGAATCCGGACAAATTACGACTCGGGAAGCTCCTATTCATAGCTCTAACGTGATGCTGTATTCCGAAAAGCAGAAGGTCGCCAGCCGAGTTGGCTATACCTTTACCGATGATGGGCGTAAGGTAAGGATTCTCAAGAAGACTGGCGAGGTTCTTGATTAGAGATTTGCTATTAACTAAGAGCGAATTAAGAATTTCCCTGACCCAGCCCAGGGAGTTATAAGGAAAAGTACAATGGCCGATCAACTCAAGACGTTATACACCGAAAAAATTGTTCCGAAATTGATGGAACAATTCCAATACACCAACGTCCATCAGGCCCCCAAAGTGGTCAAGGTAACGGTCAACCGGGGGTTAGGGGAAGCTTCTCAAAATGCTAAGGCGTTAGAGTCTTCCCTGAGTGAACTGGCGCTGATTACTGGTCAGAAGCCAGTGGTGACTCGGGCGAAACGCGCAATTGCGGGTTTTAAGATTAGACAGGGAATGCCGGTAGGCGTCATGGTGACCCTACGTTCTGAGCGTATGTACGCTTTTCTGAATCGTCTGATCAATCTGACTTTGCCGAGGATTCGGGATTTCCGAGGCGTCAGCCCAAAGAGTTTTGACGGGCGCGGCAATTACACATTGGGTTTGCGAGAGCAGTTGATCTTTCCCGAGATTGACTACGATAGCATCGATCAAATTCGCGGTATGGATATTTCAATCGTGACGACTGCAAATACTGACGAAGAAGGTCGCGCCTTATTGAAGGAAATGGGGATGCCATTTCGGGAGAACTGAGGCAGGTTTTACATCAAGAGAGGATTATGGCGGCTAACGACACAATTGCGGATATGTTGACGCGCATTCGAAACGCAACCTTAGCGCGGCACCAGACAGCTGAAATTCCTTCGACCAAGATGACCCGAAGCATTGCATCAGTGCTGAAGGAAGAGGGGTTTATTGCTGATTTCTCTGAGGCTCAAGAAGGAGTGATGCGCCGTCTTGTCCTTACCCTTAAATACAAGGGTAAAACTCGTGAACCCATTATTAAGAAGCTCACTCGTGTGAGTAAGCCGGGCTTGAGGGTCTACTCTAATCGTAAAGAGTTACCTCGGGTTCTTGGCGGCATTGGCATCGCCATTATTTCTACTTCTAGCGGCATTATGACCGATCGGGACGCTCGTCGCCAAGGAATTGGCGGAGAAGTTCTCTGTTACATCTGGTAGTCTTTTTAGCCGTCACGGATTGTCTAGTCGGCGATCCTATCCCCCTGAACCAGCCACTTTTGGAGTGTTTAAGTCATGTCACGGATTGGTAAACGTCCAATTCCTATTCCTGCTAAGGTCACTGTTTCCATTGACGGCCAGCATGTCAGCGTAAAAGGCCCGAAGGGAGAACTTGCTAGAACCCTGCCTGCTGAAGCTATTGTCGAACAGGAGGGGGATGAGATTATCGTACGGCGGATTGACGACTCTCGAGTTGCTCGCCAGCTTCACGGTCTTTGCCGCACCTTGGTTTCCAATATGGTGGAAGGGGTGTCCCAAGGGTTCCAAAAACGACTGGAAATACAAGGCGTGGGCTATCGCGCCCAAGTACAGGGGCGGACCTTGACCATGAGTTTGGGATATAGTCATCCAGTCCAATTTAATCCCCCCGATGGGATTCAGTTTGCCGTTGAAGGCAACACCAATGTCATTGTTAGCGGTATTGACAAGGAAGTTGTCGGGAATATGGCGGCTCGAATCCGAGCGGCTCGACCGCCGGAACCCTACAAAGGCAAGGGCGTTCGATATGCAGGCGAAATGGTCAGGCGTAAAGCAGGTAAGGCAGGGAAGAAATAGGCTATGAAACTCAGTCGTAAACAATCAACTCAACGGCGGCATTCTCGGATTCGCCGGAAGGTCTTTGGCACCTCTGAACGTCCTCGGTTGTCAGTATTCCGGTCTAATCAGCATATCTATGCTCAGGTAATTGATGACTCCAATCATCACACATTAGCGGCCGCTTCAACGCTAGAGCTAGATGTCCGCCAGGAGTTGAGTTCTACGGGAAATCGAGACGCCTCAGCCCGAGTGGGTAAGCTGATTGCTGAGCGGGCCCTCGCCAAGGGGATTAGCAAAATCGTTTTTGACCGAGGCGGCAAGCTGTATCATGGACGAGTTGCAGCGCTTGCTGATGCGGCGCGGGGAGCAGGGCTTGATTTCTAGTCAGTTGACTATGCGTAGAGATTATTCTGTATTTTAGGAACGGCTAAGGATTATAAAGATGGCGAATCGTCGTAAAAGTACTCGCGCCCGAGAGAAAGAAACGGATTGGCAGGAGCGTGTCGTCCAGATCCGCCGGGTTACCAAGGTGGTTAAAGGCGGTAAAAAGCTCAGTTTCCGAGCGATTGTCGTTGTGGGGAACGAGCGCGGGCAAGTCGGCGTTGGTGTTGGCAAGGCAGGTGACGTCATTGGCGCAGTTAAGAAGGGGGTTGCGGATGGCAAGAAGCATCTAGTGGAAGCCCCGCTGACTAAGTCCAACTCTATTCCCCACCCGGTTAAAGGGGTAGGCGGCGGCGCTAAGGTGATGATGCGTCCTGCAGCGCCTGGAACAGGGGTGATTGCGGGCGGCGCTGTTCGGACGGTATTGGAATTGGCTGGGGTTCGCAATATTCTAGCTAAGCAGTTAGGGTCTAATAATCCTCTGAATAACGCTAGGGCGGCGGCGAATGCGCTAGCCTCCTTGCGAACATTTGCTGAAGTGGCTGAGGAAAGAGACATTCCCATCGATAAGCTCTACGCCTAGCGCCCAACTTGATGAGACAGTAGGTAACTTATGAGATTGCAAGACGCTAAGCCCAAACCAGGCTCAAAAAAACGCCGTCGTCGTGTTGGCCGAGGGATCGCGGCTGGTCAAGGGGCTAGCTGTGGATTTGGCATGCGAGGCCAAAAGTCCCGTTCAGGTCGAGGCGCTCGTCCCGGTTTTGAAGGCGGTCAACTGCCGCTTTACCGACGCATTCCGAAGCTGAAGCACTTTCCCATTGTGAATCGTAAGCAGTATACGATCATTAATGTGGAGGATTTGGCTGAATTGTCCGCCGATACGGAAGTGACCCTTGAATCATTAATGCAGGCTGGCATTTTGACGGCTAATGATGGCCCCCTTAAGGTATTGGGGAATGGCGATCTAGCCGTTGCCTTGACCGTTAAAGCCGCAGCTTTCACCAAGTCAGCTAAGGCAAAGATTGAGGCGGCGGGCGGCAGTTGCGAGGTTTTATAGTCAGTCAGAATCGCTTGCGCTTGAAGGGTAAATTGTAATTGGCGACATTCCTTGACTGATTCAATGGTTTGTTGCTAGGTATGAGAGAGTTCGGGCGATCGTAAGCACAGGCGGAGGTGTCCAGATATGGTTGTTAGTCGAGGGAAAGGTCCAAGCGCTCAAGAGACGTTCATGCAGATGGCCCAAGCGGCCGGCTTACGGGGTCGGCTTTTGGTGACCGTGGGGCTATTGGTCTTAGTGCGCTTAGGTATATTTATCCCGATCCCGGGGATTGATCGAGCCCAGTTTGCAGAATATCTCCAGAGTAATGATATCGGCGGCGTCCTCGGTTTTCTGGATATTTTTGCGGGCGGCGGCTTATCAGCTCTGGGAATCTTCGCTCTGGGGATTTTGCCTTATATCAACGCATCGATTATTTTGCAGCTTCTAACAGCGGCGATTCCAGCGCTGGAAGATTTGCAGAAGAATGAGGGGGAAGCGGGGCGCAGAAAAATTTCCCAAATCACCCGTTATGTAGCCCTGGGCTGGGCTATTCTGCAAAGCACGATGCTTTCCTCCTTTGTCTTAATGCGGTTTGCCAAGGAGGGCGGCGTTCCTTTTGTGGTTGAGACCGTGATTGCATTGACCGCCGGTTCGATGTTTGTCATGTGGGTTGGTGAGTTGATCACTGAGCGGGGAGTAGGTAATGGCGCTTCTCTACTCATTTTTGTCAATATTGTTTCGAGCTTGCCTCGCTCCCTTGGTCAGACGATTGAGTTGGCCCAAAGCGGCGATCGCGGCTCAGTGGGCGGCGTTGTTATTCTTTTATTGGTCTTCCTAGCGATGATTGTGGGCATTGTCTTTGTCCAGGAAGGGACTCGGCGAATACCCATCATTTCTGCTCGACGCCAAGTGGGTCGTAAGCTTTACCTTGAGAAGAGCAATTATCTGCCTCTGCGCCTTAATCAAGGCGGAGTGATGCCCATTATCTTTGCATCTGCAGTGTTGGTTCTTCCCCTCTCCTTATCTCAATATGCGGGGCCCCGTTTCTCTCAGGTGGTGAGTACTTATTTCAACCCCACCTCATGGCCCTACATCACTCTGTATCTGCTGATGATTCTTTTCTTTAGCTACTTTTACGCTTCATTAGTAGTTAATCCAGAAGACATGTCCAGGAACCTGAAAAAAATGGGTTCAAGTATTCCTGGCATTCGTCCTGGGAAGGCGACCACTGAATATATTAGTCGTGTCTTAAACCGGCTTACTTTCCTGGGGGCTATTTTCTTGGGATTAGTCGCTGTAATTCCAAGTTTTGTGGAAAGTGCGACTCGGGTTCCTACGTTTAGGGGATTGGGGGCGACTTCTCTGCTAATTTTAGTCGGGGTGGCGATAGATACTGCTAAGCAGATTCAGACCTACGTCATCTCACAGAGGTACGAAGGAATGGTGAAACAATAGTGACTCGACTAATTTTTCTGGGACCGCCAGGAGCCGGTAAGGGTACTCAAGCAACGCTGCTATCGAAGTTCTGTCAGGTCCCCCATATTTCAACCGGGGATATTCTTCGGAGCGCTGTCGCTGAGAAAACTGATCTTGGCCAGAAGGCAGAGGCTTTTATGTCGGCTGGCGAACTGGTTCCTGACGAGCTTATTCTCGATCTGATTCTTGAGCGTTTGTCCCAGTCAGATGCAGTTCAGGGTTGGATATTGGATGGTTTTCCTCGGAATGTGCCTCAAGCCCAGTTTTTAGATGGCCTTTTGGAGAAAATTAGCCAACCTTGCGAGTTCGTTGTGAACTTAGACGTGCCAGACGAGGTTCTATTGTCTCGTCTACTCAGTCGGGGTCGTCAAGACGACAGTGAAGATGTGATTCGGAATCGCTTGGTTGTTTATCGCCAGCAAACGGAGCCTTTGATTGATTTTTACCGGAGTCGACAGCAACTGGTCTCTGTCGATGGAAATCAGACGGTGGAGGTTGTGACATCGGAACTTCAGAAGGTAGTTACCGCCTAAAAAGCCCTAGTCTATGCGGCGCCTGATGTAAGGGGGAGAAGGTCGATATTAGACTTGCGGTTGTGGGGCTGAATATCCTACGAATCTCAGTGCTTTGTTTGGGTGTTGTTTGCATTTGCTACTCTGGATATAGTTGCTTGTGTTAATTAATTGGTGTTTTGAGGGATTGCTAGTTGTCTAAACAAGATTTGATCGAGATGGAGGGAACCGTGACGGAATCCCTTCCCAATGCTATGTTTCGGGTTGACTTGGATAATGGGTTTAATGTTTTAGCTCATATTTCAGGTAAGATTCGTCGGAATTACATCAAAATTCTGCCGGGTGATCGCGTCAAAGTAGAATTGACCCCTTACGATTTAAGTAAAGGCCGCATCACTTATCGTCTGCGGAAGAAATAAATCTGGATGGTCTCAGCTCTCAATTCTGAGTTATTCAATTCAAAATGGCGTCTAACAAGAGGTCTGTCCCGAAACGGATAACATCGGTGCAGGGTAATTTTGTATCAAGTGTAGTCTGCTTGATTGCTTCTAGGGCTCGCTCTTCTTTCAAAGACGAGGTGTTCAAAGCAATCCCGACAATTTTGACAGGGTCAAAAATGCCTCCAGCGGCGGCTACTGTCTCATATAGGTGAATAACCTTAGTCAATGGCGGTATAACAAACTCTGGGAGATTTCGAATATGGGTTTGACCTGCCTGATGCGCCAGAATTAAATGGGTGGGTTGGGTGCCTCGTATCAGGGGAAGCGTAGCGGTAGAGGCTGGATTTAGTAAGGATCCCTGCCCTTCAATATAGAGAATGTCATGGTCGGAGCCGTACCGCATGATCATTTTTTCGACGGCTCCAGAGGCGAAGTCGACCCGCACTGCGTCCAGGGCGACTCCATCATCTCCCAACATTAAGTTGGTTTGTCCTGTGGCGATGACTTTGGAGCGAAGCCCCCGCTTTAGGCTAGCTTTGTGTAGTTCTAAGTTAGTAGACATTTTGCCGACAGACATATCAACGCCCACTGTGAGCACCCGTCGGCAAGATAGGGAGCGCGCCTTGCCAGACCCTACTGTTAAACCAGGGGGCTCCTGCCGAATATCCCAGATCCACTGATCTTGTGAGAGTAAAGCAGTCAGTTCCGGCTCCTGATTCATGGGGTTGTGTAGCCCGTTTACCACCGAAAGTCCAGCCGAAATGGCTTGCTTTATTTCTTGCATCCAAGCGGGAGGAAGCGCGCCCCCAGAGGGCGCGATACCGATGACCAAGATATTAGGTTGATACTTTAAAGCCTCTTCTACTGAGGCGACAATGGGCGCGTTTCGCTGAATCCCGGTCAACTTGGGAATAGACTGATTGGCGTATTGGCGGTCAATGACGGCGACAATGGCGGCTGGGCTATAGCGCAACATGGCTAAGCCAGTTTTGCCGCTTGAATCAGTGAGCCCATCGTGTAGGAGAATGGCGATTCGATGCTCAGCCGTGAGATGCATGGTAAGTGATTCCGAGTCCAGGTTGACGGTTAGGGATTAAGCAGCCATTTTCCAGATTGGCGCCGCGAAAAGGATCATCCTTGAGATTGAGATGACTATCTAAGTCCAGGTGATCAGCTAACGGTGAAAGATGGGCTAGGGCTGTGTTGGCGATCGCGCTATCAGAATAGCAGCCAAACATTACCTGCAAGCCAAGAGCCCGAGCAGTGTGGATCATGCGTCTAGCTTCCGTCAGGCCGCCTGATTTCATCAGCTTAATATTAATGCCATGGACCCGATCTGCGAGGCTTGGGATATCCTGACTATTAAAGCAGCTTTCATCTACGAAGATCGGTATGGGCGAGCGAGCATACAACTTTGGCAAATCTTGTTCCTGTCCCACTGCTAAGGGTTGTTCAATATAGTCAATCCCTTGGTCCGTCAACCAGTCCGCCATTTGAACAGCTTCTTTTAGGCTCCAGCCGCCATTAGCATCAACGCTGATTTTAACGTCGGATGGGCTGTCCTGCACGATAGCGGCAAGCATGGCTTGGTCCGCCTGGATACCTTCTGGGCTCCCCAGCTTGACTTTAATAGACCTTACCGACACATACGTCAGCCAATCTTGTAGACGCTGTCGCGCCGCCGCCGGAGAGCTAATGCCAATGGTCACCGAAGTAGGGCTGATTCGGCGCAAATTGAGACCCCACAAACGCCAAAGCGGCAGACCAACCCGTTTCCCCAACCAGTCTTGTAACGCCACATCCAAAGCCGCCCGCGTCGCCGAACTGAGATTCGCTTCCTTAACCAACGCCTCAATTCGCTGCTGTTCTAGGGGATGTAAGGACTCTAGAACTGGGATGAGCTGTTCCAGTTCCGCCGCAATCCTTTCCCTTGTTTGCCGATGGGGACCAATGGAAAATGGCGACGCTTCTCCCCAGCCTTCAAGGCTATCTTGCTCAATTCGGAGCCAAATATTGGCGGACTGGGCGCTGGTTCCTCGGCTTATGGTCAGCGGCGTTCGCTTATGCACCGTAAAGGGGTGGATATGAACCTGCATGGGATTGTTTTCTGTATAAAAGGTATGAAAGTTTTCAGTATGAAGCTGAAATGTGAACTTTATTCTCCCAAGAAATGCAATCTCAAGTTACACGGAATTAGACACTACTTCGTTTACTCGTACGAGCCCAAATGATTTGCCAAATGATTTGCCAAATGATTTGTAAGTATAAAAGGATTTGTTAGGGGTGAGAAACTCAATGGAAGGAAGTATTTGAGATTGCCATTTATTTCATAAAGGTCGCGACTACTTTAGGATCGGTGTCTTTAACTTCTGACTATGGAAATGGCTGGAAAAAAAAGCGGTATAGAAATAACTTTGCCTAGCTCTCTGTTGAGGAAGGCAGCTGAAATCAAAGCTCTTTCCCTGGAGTGAAAGTTTTGGGGTCACGGCGGTTGAGGCGTTGTAATACCCCCTTCCATTCCCTGGTCTAGCAAAGTTCAAATAGGGGAAAAGACTTTGGGAATCTGACTGTTTTTCTCAAAGACCAGAGAAAAAAAATGGCAGAAACGGAAGTTATTTTTATGCGTGAATTCAATGACAGGTGGGAATATAAAGGATAAAATTTCATACCCTCCTACGTACAAAATATCGGGTGACTTAAAGTTTATAGGTTATATTAAAAACCCCCTAAGATTTGGCAATTTTTTTGTGTTTTTATGTAACGAGTTGCGTAACTTTTGGGTGGTTGCATCTGAACATTTAATATGGTTGTTTGTTTAACACCGACTGAGTTTATAAGAAGAGACTATAACCTGACCCAAAAGATGCCAAGAAATACAATGACACATGTTTTGCATTTCTATCAGGAAGAAGAGCTGGTTAAACACAATTTACCTGTCCAGACTTGCTTAGAAATGAAGTTTCAGGGTAAGCAAATGGTTCGATGTCTCGATTTTGCTAAACATCGTCGTCGGCTTGCTTTTGATATCTGTCAAGAGGATATTGCAGCGGGGATATTTTGCGTCTTGACGGAGAGCGAAACTCACTTTACGATTTGGCGCGAGCGGCCCCCAGAGCCTCAGGAGTCTGAGCATGACGGCGATTTTCAGACTCCTCTTCCAGTTGGGCCGTCACAGTCGTTATCTTCACGGGAGCAGGAAATTTCTTCGCCCCAACTGGAAGAATTACAGGCAGCTTATATGCTTTCCCCCATTTCAAAGGTCTGTGATGTCGGTGCTAATTCTGTACTTCCCCCCATCGATGATGGGAATGAAATTTTAGAGATTTCTACTCAGACCTTACATCTGAAAAATCAATCGGCCTTGTCTATTGATCCAATTCAAGAGCTAGGCTTCTCACCTACAATAGAAGATTTTCCACAATCGTCCCGCTCAATTTTTCTATCTCGTTTGAATCAGGAATTGGCTCAATATATTGGCCCAATTGCAGATTTTATAATTAATGATCTTCTGGCTAAAAAACCTAATATTCAGCCTCAGCAACTGATTGAGGAGATTGTTGCTGAAGTGCCGGATTCGAAGGAAGCAGACAATATCCAAAAGGCTTTGGAATACTTAATTCATCAACTTCAAGAAACCATATAAGCGACCAAATGTAATAAATAACCCCAGCAAAAATGCTGGGGGAGTTTACGAATACTGGATTCGGTATAAAAGAGTAATGCTTTCTGTATAAGGGGGACGGTTTCTGTATAAAGTGCGGGGTGTAACCCTCACTGATTATTACTTCACGTTCCTACATGTATGGTCCGGAAAAATTTAGTGTTTCTTTGACTGCCTCATCTCTCGGGGAGTTTAAATCGATTCTGCTAAGCGCCCTAAACAGCAGGGATATCGAACTGTTCAGCCTCCAAAAAGCAATTAACCTCATGGCTTCTGAAAGAGGCAGCTGAGGAGAATGATTTTAAGTATAAATACTTAAGTATAAATACTCATTTTTAATACTTGTTCTGACGACTTGAAACTCGAAAACGCTATATCCTTATAGATATCCTCTGTACTAAACCCCATTTCAATAGTTTCTAGGAGTTTGTCGGACTTAGCGAAAGTAGGTATAAACTGAGCCCAATATAGTCGCTGAGCAAGTATAGGGTGCAGGGTTATGAGCAATAAATTTATCGAAATCGATAGAAACGTGCCCATCACCCTTGCTAGCAATATGGAGGGATGGCTAGATAGCAATAGCCTTGCGCGTTTTGTCGTCGATGTGGTGGAGCAACTGGATACCGACGAAATAGAAGGCGCCTACAAGGGCGGAGGAAGTCGACCTTATCCACCCAAAATGATGCTGAGCCTGTTGTTTTACAGTTATGCGAAGGGGACTTTTCCAGTCGCAAGATAGAGGAAGCCACCTATGAATTAATTCCGATGCTCTACATTAGCGGGGGCTCCCACCCCGACCATTCGAGTATCAATGGCTCTTGCCAGCGATTTTTAGACCAGTTAAAGCCTTTGTTTGTGCAGATATTGTCGTATGCCTGCAGGCTGGGCGTCTTTAAGCTGGGGGATATCAGTCTCGATGGGACAAAAATGGAGGCGAATGCGAGCAAACATAAAGCGCTGAGTTGGGAGTACGCCAATCGGCTTGAAGCCCAATTGCGCTCGGAGGTAGAGGCGCTGCTGGCGAAGGCGGCGGCGGCAGAGGGTAAGGGCAAGTCAGAAAAGGACATCGATATTCCCGATGAAATCCAACGTCGTCAAGTCCGCCTGGCGCGCATCGTGGAAGCGAAAGCGGAAATCAAGGCGCGGGCGAAGGCTAGGTACGAGCAGGAACAAGCCGAGTATGAGGCGAAATTAAAAGCGCGGGCAGCCAAGGAAGAGGCCCAAGGGCGCAAGTTGGGAGGGCGCAAACCTAAAGCTCCTGAGTCGACTCCTAAGGCCAGTGACCAAGTGAATTTTACCGATGAAGATTCGCGCATTATGCCGGTTTCAGGCGGGGGCTTTGAGCAAGCCTACAATGCCCAAGCGTCGGTGGATATGGAGGCGATGCTGATTGTCGGCGCTCATGTCAGTCAACACCCCAACGATAAGCAGGAGGTCGAGCCTGCCTTGGCGCAGCTCCATGGGTTACCCGAGGAGCTAGGGAGGGTGAACCGAGCCGCGTCAGATTCAGGATATTTCAGTGAGAAAAATATCAAACTGCTGGAGGAGCATGGGATTGAACCGTATATTGTGGCAGGGCGACAAAGCCATAATCTAACCCTGGAAGAGCGGCTGGCGCCTGAGCCCGAACCGCCTCAGCATCCCGATGCCGTTAGCGCCATGATGCATCGGCTCAAAACGGAAGCCGGTAAAGCAATATATGCCCAGCGAAAATCGACCGTTGAACCGGTATTCGGCATTATCAAAGAGGTGATGGGATTCCGTCGCTTCATGCTCCGTGGGCTGACTGCCGTGAGTGGTGAGTGGACATTGGTGTGCATTGCCTTCAACTTAAAGCGTCTTTGTACGTTGAGGGCATAACAACAGGCAAAGTCTATTTAAAATCAGAAGATGGGTGAGCTTATTGCTACATGATGACCAATGCAATAATACATACGTATGTTTTTGGGGTGTAGAGTAGGCTCCTCAAATGATAAATTTCCTAAGTCCGACAAGCTCCTAGACTGAGAATCGTATTCAATCCTTTGAGCGCGCGCGTTTGCTCTCTCATTCTTTGTCGTAAGACTTCATTGATTTGTTCTCATCGCTGATACTTTCGTATAGCGCATTCTGTGAGTCTAGGTTTGGGCTGAAATTCGCTCTTGATGCTCCAGGCAATCTAAGCGGAGGTCGCGATCGCCAAACGGGGCGTTGACGAGATCGCAGTGATGGGGTCGGTCGGGATCGTCATAGACATGGGCCCTGAAGTATTGACAGGTAACGCACATTCGCGATGGAGAGATTTTGCCCTGCTCTTGCAGTTTACGGATCATCTTCGTCAAAGCCCTGAAGAAGACGGTTTGTTCTTCCTGAGATAATTCTTCCACTGCGCTCAGCAAAAAATCTGGCCAACTGGCTGCTTGCTCGGCCTGTTTTTGACCTTGAGAGGTGAGCCGGATAGCGATCGCTCGTCGGTCATCCGCTGCTTGTTCTCTGGAAACCAGTCCTTTCTTCACCAGCGCTGACACTGCATCACTGGCCGTGGCTGAACTGCTCGCCAATCCTTTTGCCACCTCTGAAAGGCGAACGCCGCCATCGGGCCGCAATCGCAACATGGCCAAGATCTGCCCTTGGGTGGGAGTCAGGCCCTGAGAGCCTGCCCCTTGCCAGGACTGACTTCGCAGGGCAAGCCTAACTCGGCTTTGATATCAGTCAGGGGGTGGGACCAGTGGTCTTCAAACCGGTAACCTAGGAGGAACTTCGCCTGCTGTCCCAGAGCCGCGCCCAGTTTTAGGTTGGCGGCGATCGCTTGGCGTTGTCTGGGAGCCAGAAGTGGATACAGGACTCGCGCGGCTTTCAGACTGAGTTTCAATGCTGGACTGTAGTTTTGCGCCGCTGCAAACGCCAGGACTCCAATCTCACCGGCATAACTGGTGTCAAACCCCAGCAGAACATGGAAGATATCATGGGTGACGGCGTATCTCAAGGCAAACACGTTCCGTTGCGCCACATCGTCTAATTCAGGGCTGACATTGAAGGGCGTCAGGCGATTTTCCTGCATATGACGAGCGTATTCTCGCCCAAAGGAACCTTCTGGGAATTGACCCAAAGCCTCCATATCAATAGCCGGATAGTAGCCCACTACAGATTCCATCTTTGTTGCAACGGATGAGTGCATGCGGGCGCCTAGAGCGTCGGCTTTGAGGATGGCGAAATCACCCAGGTTTTCCGGGCTCCGAGACGCCTGAATTTCTCTATACAGCTGCTTGAGATTGATCATGCGCTGACAAGCCTGAAGCCAATGTCGCTGCTTTTATGGTTTGGATGGGTCCAATTGCGATTCGCCGAACGGCAGTAGCTGGGGACATAGTACCAGGATCCGCCTCGCATCAGCCGATGATCGGCGTCGCCGTCGGTTACCCATGCTGCGCCGTCATTGGGGGCTCCTGTGTAGTCGCTATGCCAGTGATCGAGGCACCATTCCCACACATTCCCGTGCATATCATATAACCCAAAGGCGTTGGCAATGCTAAATTCCCCGATAGGAGACGTTTGTCGACGATAAATTCCTCTGGGGCCATCCTTGTAGGGGTGGTTACCGTTGTAGTTCGCCAGTTTAGGGGTGATGGTTTCGCCGAAGTGAAATGGCGTTTCGCCGCCAGCCCGACAGGCATATTCCCACTCCGCTTCGCTGGGCAAGCGATAGGATCGCCCTGTGTGTCGCGAGAGGCGGAGGCACCATTCAACGGCGTCGCACCAAGAAATATTCTCTACCGGACAGGCGCTGTCTTTGAAGGTTGAGGGGTTGGGGTCAAGGGCTCGTTCAATTTTTGGGAGGGTTGCGATCGCGCCCCATTGGGCTTGGGTTACGGGATATTTCCCCATCCAGAATGGATTGATTGTAACCCGGTGTTGAGGTTTTTCATCACTGGGGTAGTCTTCGTCTTCGGGCGAACCCATGTTGAAGAAGCCCCCTGGAATGGCGACCATGTCCAAGGTGACCCCGCCGCCTAAGTCTTCGGTTCGCAACTCAGCTTTTTCCCAATGCCGCTGGGCTTTAATTCTAGATTTTCCAACTCCTAGAAATCCCCGTTTTTCAATTCCGATGACCATCACTTCAAATTCGTAGTGTCTGCTCATGCGCCTGTGACTATTGCAACCGTAAGGACGTCAGGCATTGGGGCTGATAAGTTTAAAAAACTCACCGATGCTCTCCATCATGCTTGTCTGTTCTGACAAACGTAATACGCCTGGCTGAATTCATTTCTACGGTGATGGGGGATTCTATTCCGCAGAGTTTGGCGGAGAACCTTGCAAAACGCTGAACTGTGCAAAGATGTGTTCAAGTTTGAGCTTCTACAGCGAGGGAATTGAAATATTCCTTCTCTACTGGATTGTCCCGCTTTAAGTTGGCGCCCCAGAATTTGAGTCAGCGCTGGAGGCGTTGGCACCGATCAAGTATAAAAATGTCCTGATTTAGCGACTCTGGCTAAATTGAGCGCTCAATCAGGCAAATCCTAGTATGCGGTTAGGGGACTTAATCAATT
>JAAUYH010005601.1_pt1 | contig 20246 bp, 16 predicted proteins | sample 7278061 | NCBI WGS metagenome assembly JAAUYH01 (sample SAMN14350203, study PRJNA611818) | marine sediment metagenome | isolation source: surface marine sediment (0.6m) | place: French Polynesia: Moorea | collected 2018-08 | reverse complement strand
ATTTTGTCTGCTTTTCGAAAGATAGGAAAAGAGTGTCCGTTTCTTTGAATGAAGATAAAATTCAAGTAGTCTAGGAACGAATTCTTTAAAAATATTACATTTAGATAAATCTAAAAGGTCTTATAATCTCAAGCTAAACTTCTCCTCTGAATCCCGACAGGTATTTCCAGTTATAATATCTAAATTCATATTGTTACATCAACACAAAGACCGTTTCTCTTGAATTGTACCAGCGGAATCTTGCTTATTCCCAGCAGAATCTTGTCAACATACGTCGGTAAAATCGAAGGAATAGGTACATTAATGTTAAATTTCATTCTGAGGTTAGGAATATTCAGTCTGTTGAACATAGTGTTCAGAGCAGATAGAATTGGTTCCAACGGTTTGTCTATAATCTTGTTTGCAGCATCCATAACATGTCCGACCCCTGGAACCTTCTTGATTTGCTCGAAGATATTGAGAATGCTCAACAATTCCTCCAACTTGTAGTTTTTTACCCCAGTTTGCCAACACGCATCCAGAACTGATTTAGGAAATCCTGCAAATGCTCCAGCTCCGCATTTGTGATAGCAAAGACCTCCTTCGAAAGATCCCTTCCCACGAGGCCTACATGCACAAGCTGAATGTCCAAATGTCGCAGGTGCTCGCCCAAATCGAGCTCTTGTAGCTCTAACATAAGTGTGTGTCCTCGGTACCCTGTAATGAACAGTAAAGAATCCCACTCTTCTGGAATGCCTTTCCCACCAAAATCGAGAACATAAAGCACCAATGACCCTGTACCCGGCTCTGCAATATTCCATACATGTCAGAGCAACTGTTTGAAATCCTGAAGGGCAGTTTTCATAGCATAGACCAGCAGTATTCTTCCAGTTTGCAGGACAGCACGAAGGTATCACACCTAAGGAAATGTCAGAATCTGCTGTAAATATGGTTAAGTAAATTGCTTACCTGTTCCTCGACGTTTCGATTGTACTTGAGGTAATGGTATAATAACTTTTCTTAGATTAGCCAGTAGTTCCTGAACAGAATTCAGGGGCGGAACCGCCAGTTTTGTCTTCACTATACTTATTAAACTCAAAACTGGATTTCTTATAGTATTCTGCAACCGGATTGCTGCTTTTGATAAATCTTGGTTGAGCTTTTGAATGGGTTCTAGCACTTTTTTGCAATTATTTCTCCATTCTTGCAAGTTTTTAAAGGTTGTCACAATGCTCGGGCAGACTTCCGCTTTTCTGTCCTTTATGATCTTGTATTTCTCATACACCGACTTATACGCTGTCAGAACCGTGTCGATTTTATTTGCAGCAGCATTCACAGCGCTTAACTTGTCAAGAACTTTTGCTTTGACAGATGCATCATATATCTTTAGTTTGTTTCGAATATCTTTTACAGTTGCACATACATTGGCTTCTGGGTTCTTTATCAACTTCTCAAGATTCTTGGCCCCAACCCCAATAACATTAGCGACATGCGGTAGTTGACCTAACGGAATTCGTTTAATTGCATTGAAAAATTTCGACGCAAAAGTCCAAGATTTCCCCTGCCCTTCCAGCTTTGTACAAGTTTGGTCCAGCAAGTTTAATACTGGTTCATATTTCAATCGAATATCTCTGTGTGCCCCTAGAGCTCCAAACAATAAGCTAAAGCAAGATCTTACTTCGTTGTAGGTTTGCAAATAATCTGGTAGCGGCGGTTCAACATTACCAGAAGCACCTGCACTAAGAGCTGATGAGCAGCAAATCACAAGGAACAAGAATAAAATAGTAATCAAGACTCGGAAACCCATGTTGACATCAGATTATGCTTTCAAGTTCCACAATTCGTGAAGCACATGTATCTATGCTCCGAAGCCCTGCCAACGCCCTCGTTCACTCCATTCTATCAAGAGATACTTTGATCAAAAATACTGCAGGGCGTTCTATTGATATTGATATTTAGGAAGAAGAGTTTGTTTCATCTAGATTCAAGCAACTTAGCATTTCTAAACTTATAGGCATATCAAATCAAAAAACCCAGGAAAACAGAAAGTAGTATAACAAACAATTAAAACACAGGAAGGCACAGTACTGTAGTAGAATACATAATTGCTTTTTTGGGTACTGCAAGCGATAAAAATTCTGTAATTTTGATTTGGTATGAATCTATCTGCACTTTATAAATCTTTAAAAATATTACACTCTTCTAAAATGACATTTTCGTGTACCCATTGTCAATCATTCCACATTGATTGCTCATTTAAATAAAACGTTATACGCATATTTCAAGGTGTATGTATACAAAGAAACGATCCAAGAAACTCCACTGGAAACTGGATACACTAAGTCAAGAAAAGTGCTTTATTAACCTATATATTTACGGAAGAGCCGTGAAAAATCGTACTCTTTTTAAGAAGAGTTCGCAACTCCCATTGTGTGATAAAATACCTCGTTACGAAGGATTTGTTCCGTATTACAAATTGATTGATCTTTCGTATTGCGTTGATTCGTATGCTGACTTGAAAGCCTTTGTAATCTATTGAAGAATATGGTGATACTGGTCTAAACTATAGAACTATGAATGTTTTTGAGTCGTGCTTCTCAAATTACATATTTTGATTATTCTTGCTTTTACTTTATGTGATTTTCGCGTCAAATTTCATTTCGTCACCAGCATGAACATTTGAGATCGCTTCGAATTTGTTACCCAGTTCAGTTCTTTGACACAAGGGTCTTTTTCAGGCTTTCAAAGGTATCACTTTTTTAGTTGCAAGATTGATCCTTGAGTTTAGTCTCAGCAGAAAGCCTCCTGACTAATTATCGCAAAGAAATCGAAAAGTAATGAAATGGTTACCCATGCTGACATATTCGCAATCAAAAGTGTTCGCCGACCTTTCCACTAGATCTAGTGTAGTATACGTACCACTAAGCTCCTGACTACTATCTTTTCCAGGAGAAGAGCAAGAACTTACTTGCTGACTACCCTTTATTCAAATAGTTTTAGTAGTTGCTTGAAGTAAAAATCTCAGGGATACGTGAATCGTCTCACAAGCTCCAATTGTTCAAGCAAATTTAAGAAATCGCATGCAAATTTTTCCATAATTCATAGGAAGTTGATGATTTACAAATTTATCGCTATTAGTAAATAGACACGAAAACTGAATTCATCGGCTGATATTTCTTTGAACGCCTCCTGTTTGAGTTTCTGTGGCTTGCATCGCAAGCACGTCCTTCATTTAAGATGAAAAGGCGCCGCAACTTAAGTTGGCTCATTCCGGCACCTCACAGACTCGAGCACACATGACGACCATGCCTGCGTTCTGCACACCAGTCTTGCTACCTACGAAGACGTCACTCTCGTCGACGGCGACCAGTCCTCGCCGGCGGAGTCGTGTCGTAGCTGTTCCACGAACACTACCACGGGCAACGGCATCCGTAACAGTCGCAGACAAAGATGTATCGGAGTCGTTCGGTCGAGGCGAGCGATTCCCACGAAGGCTGGTGGGTTTGTACGAACTGAAGCGGTTGGGAGTAGACCCAGAAAAAATGATTGCACCAAACAAAAGCGCAGAACGAGGACTGGGAGCGTTGGTGGGACTCGGGGTACTAGCAACGTTTGCAGTGCCGCTAATATCACCCTGGGTCCAAGCGGAAGGGCCAGTTGCACTAGTCATTGCGGGAGTCTTAACATTATGGGCAGTTGACACGCTCGCGTTGAGCGGCCTTCTACAGCGTGCGGCATCAGTCCAATTGCAGAACACGCGACGTGTCGCCCTGCACGAGGCGGGTCATTTCCTCGTTGCGCATCTGCTCGGCCTGAAAGTAGCTGGCTACTCACTGCCCAGCGCAAGGACAGTAATTGCTGGCGAAAAGTTAGGCGTTGAAATCGAGGAGGCGAAAGACGGGGACGCGTACACGCTCGCAGCGCTGGGCATGGCGGGGATTGCGGCGGAGTGCAGCGTCTACGGCGACAGTCAGGGCGGAGCGGAGGATTTTGCGGAGGTTGCACGAGTGGCTAGGAACTCCGGGCCATTCGGTCGAGCTACAGAGCAACAGAAAACAATTATCGTGCGTTGGGGCCTCATGCAAGCGGTGAGCTTGGTAAAGGCACACAGCGACGCACTCGAGAAGTTGACCACAGCAATGATAAACAACGAGGACGTATCGGGGTGTGTTCGTATTATAGATGAGAGTGTGAACGCCGAAGCACTTAGATTGAAGAAGGAGACTGCTGTATCGAAGTAGCTGAGAGAGTGTTAGCAGCACTGTAAAGGGATGTGTATAAACAGTTACTAACGCGATCTCAGTTCGTAGATTGCTCTCGGTTAATACTGTACTTGGCTGTCAAATAGAATAGAAACGGAGCGTTGCTTGCAATTCAGTGATGTGCAAGAACATAACATGCCTCCATAGGGAAAGCAGAGGATGCGCCAAGCTGATAGATCCGTGAAACACTTAAGACATCTGCGGAACTCATCCATTAAGCGAAATGGGCATGTTTCCGGCTGACTTATGATTCGATGCGCCGCCATAGGGACACGATTGAATGTCAATAGAGTCCTGTTGAAGTCCTCACGTTATTTCCCTTTTAGCTTTTGATTTCGAACGGAGTCAGTCCCAACAAGCGCGCAGGCGCAACTGAAACTGGCCACCATCACAGCTGCTTCCCGCACGGGCCTCGGAGGACGGCCGGAACCACAAACAAACGTCATCACAGCACGCAAACGATCAACTGTAATTTCTTTCCACTCGGACATCGGCTGTGCGCCACGGAACGCGGTATAACTGCACGTTTTCCGTGCCCACGCCAGCGCGCCACTAACCGCGCCACATGGTCGTGCTCGCTGGATAACCGAACACACCAGGATGGATGCGTCCGACACCACTTGCGACCAAGAACCTGAACAGGGGCCGCTACTTTCGACCATACCCAGTCTTGCGGTGGACTACGACGAGTTGGATGCGAGCGACCCGGATTGGGAGTTCACCTGGTTGCAATCGCTCGCAGTGTTCGGGTTCTCCGAGCGCGCACGCGACGACCCGCGATACAAGGCATTGTCCAAGCTGAAATTGCTCACACAGCACCATGGCCTGGGCGACCTGAAGCTCGTCGATTACTATCGCGCGTATGTAGTGTATGCCGCCGCGTCCGTGAAACAATCGCGACAACCGCGCCAAGCACCGCGTCCACCTCGACGGAACGCCACACAATCCGCACCCGACCTCTCCTTCACGCTCCGCAACATGCTTATGCGCAACGGCAACACCACATCCGACTCACCATCACGATTTTGGAGTCGTTCACGAGTACGACGCGTTCATGAGAGCGGTCCATCATCCGCACCACCCCCAACAGCCGATAGCCACAGTTTCGAAACACCCCAACCCTCCGAGGACGAAGACGAAGAAAATGAAACGGTGCCACCAATTTCCTGCACCACCTCACAGCCGAGCCCTGCCACCGCTTCCATCGTCGACTCCACCGTTACAACCGACCACGTTCGCCTCATTTACCACATGCTTCGTCACGCCGAATCAATCTACGGCCTCCCTCTGACCATGGCGTCGGCCCCATTGGTGTCATTGACGAAAATCTCGCGTCGCGGCATCACGGAAGCACGAAACGGGCTTTCCGACGACGATGTCGTCTACTCGCGTTTCACTGCCACCACATTCATGCCCGCGAATTACGTCGCCGTAGATCGAGGCATCTGTGCGGTCGTGGTTTGCATTCGGGGCACCGCAAACCTGCTTGATTCACTCACCGACGTGGCCGCAACGTACGACCCGCTGTCTGTGCGACGAATGTTGGAGGACGGCCAAGTGAGTGGAACGGACGACCTCGTTCATGGTTTTTGTCACGCGGGTGTCGTACGCAGCGCAAGAAACGTTTTTGAGGAGATAAGACAACCATTGCTCGACGCGTTGCGCGCGAATCCCGGCTTCGAACTGCTAATCACTGGGCACAGTCTGGGCGGTGCCACCGCCGCGGTGTTATCACTCATCATGCGCGACGACGACGAGTTTCCACACGCCCTCGCTGTGTGCATCGCGCCGCCGCCATGTTTGTCACTCGAACTGGCGGAGGAAACGATGACAACCGCAGTGACGGTTGTGAACGGCGCCGACATCGTACCACGTCTATCGATTCCCGTGCTACTGCCATACCTGGCCACCGCGCGCTACGTAGCTGATCTCTCACCCAGAAAGCGGATGTTGGTGGGATGGGGAATGAGCGGACTCGCGGTAGAATGGGACAAGCTCATCGAAGAATGCGAGAAATGGGTATCGAAGTTGCGCGAGCAGCACCAGGGCAAGCAGCTGTTCATCCCCGGCGCAGTGTTCCATCTCGTTCGACCGCGAGACACCGAGACCGGTCTGTGGTCAAAGAGCGCGAAACACGTAGAGATGGTCGCGACGGACCGGCAGGAGTTCGCTCACGGAATAGGGCGAGGCCGCGGCTTGTTTTTGGGGCACGCACCTTCGAGCTATCGATCCAAACTGAACGCGGTACTGCGCAGCATGGGCGCGGAAAAACTAACAAAACCACGTGGCGCAGGGCATCTGCGTGTACTAACAAGAGTTCCGAAGATATCGGAGACCGACGACAGAGTAGTAGAGAATAGGAAGAGTTTGCACATGGGCAGGCGTTCTACGTCGCAGGAAAGCGTCGACGGTGTGGTGCGGGACCTGTTCCAACGCGGGCTATCGCAGAGAACTGAACGAAGACGAAGGTCCATGGACTGCATCACATGAACTCGGCGCAACGATACGACATGAACAGGTTGGTGAAATACCTCACGGCTCGGTACTGTACCATTTCAGAACATACAATCAAGAACAAATAAACAGGCGGACGACAACACGCTCCTGTAGCAATTGTACATAGTCTGTTTGCCTATCATGCGCACGTTACTTGTTCGCTCCGAGGACGGCTAGCCGGTCAGCGGCTTCATTTCCAGGATTTCCAACATGCCCCTTCACCCAAACGAGGTCAAAGTCGATGTTTTTGTCCTTGTACTTTCCTTGCATCTCATCGAGTTGTTCCCACAGATCCTTGTTCTTCACATCGCTCCCAGCAGAAGTCTTCCACCCTTTCGCCTTCCATCCTTTCACCCATTTCGTCATTCCGTTCAAAGTATACTATCAAATCAAACAATAATGCATTCGTTAGTAAAAGAAAGGATTCTGTTGAAATTGGTATGGTCCCGTACCTCCGAATCGGTGAATATTTGCAATCCTTTGGCCTCGGACACAAGCTCATTGTCCATGGCGACCCGCATGGCGACAGCAACAGCCATCATTTCAGCGCGTTGGTTCGTCGCCTTCGTTCCAGGTAGTGGTTCAGATACATTGAGCGGATTATTGAATCCAAAGAATACACCATACCCGGCCTGCGCACCATGCTTCCCATTATTTGTGCAAGCGCCATCGGTGTACACCACCACCGCATCATCTCTGGGCGCCGGCGGAGTACGACTAGACTTTGCTCTTGAAGCACGAGGTTTCGACTTCCCGATGGTTTTCCTCACCCTAATACTGTTCGAATTCCCATTCACGAACGCGTCGGCCTCCGCACGCGAGGCGAAGCTCTTGAACTTCACGCCACTCACCTTGGATACGTACGACTCGCACTCAGCCCAAGTGTTCACGACGCCGTTATACCCGTCGCGCCCGCCGCGAATCGCGTAGTATTTCGGCCCGCTCTTCTTTCCCATGACTAAGGGGCACAGCAACGGACTCGCCGGCGTGGCACTACGCGGAAAAAATGGCGTCACAAACGCACGTGGGAGCAACCGCTGCACCTGAGGCAGACATGTGAGTCGCATTCGGTCCAAGTTACGCCACAGTGCGGCGCGCAAAGAGTCGACGTGTCACGAGAATTATTTCTAACGCCGATATGATATCGCGTTGATTTTTTATTTTCCCTACCTTCTTCCCCACCTGAATCCCACAACTCAAACACCATCAATCGCCGAACATGACCACCGCGCACCGCGCAACCTGGCGCTCCGCGCTAGGCGGGGACCAAGAGCAAGGGAGTTTCCGGCTGCACGTGGGCACCGCGCAGAAATCGTCGAAGGCGGCGCCGTCGCACCGAGTGCTGAAAAAACGGGACGACGATGTGGTGACGGACCGCGGCGCGCTGCGCGCGGCGTTGGAAGCCGACGAGGCGACAACGCTGCGCGCGTTCAAGGGCGCGCACGATGAGGCCATCCGGCGGCTCGACGATGACGTGGAGCTGGCGACGGACGACGAGGAGGACAACGAGAGCGAGGCGCCGCGGAAGCGGTCGCGAATCGAGAAGGTCGTCGCCGACTCCGACGACAGCGACGACGAGGCCGAGCTGCTCGCGGAGCTGGAGAAAATCCGCGCCGAGCGTGCGGCGGAACGCGCGCGCCTGGAGGCCGAGCGCGCGGAGGAAGCCAACGCAGCGACCGCCACCGACAACCCCCTACTGGGCAACCTACTGGACGACGACACCGCCTCCGTCGCCACGGCTACCACGAACGCGAGCGTCGCGGTCAAGCGGCGCTGGAACGACGACGTGCTTTTCAAAAACCAGGCCCGTGGCTCGCGCAAGCCCGAACAACGCTTCGTCAACGACACGGTCCGGAACGACTTCCATCGGCGCTTTCTGCGTCGCTACATATTGTAACTGTACAGCACCATTCTGTCTTGTCAGTAATATCTCACTGAAGTGCTAGTGTCGCGCGTAAAATAGCTGTGGTATCCAAGGACCGAATTTCCACCTCGCTTTCTCCGATTTGCCTGAATTTGTCACCGTCGAATCGAAGTCTAATATAGATCCCGATATGCGCTGATAGAAATATACTTGGGACTTGGTTCATTGCTTACGACCACTAGGCCGCGCATGGAGAAACTTGTTTGGTGGCAGTATCGAAAAGACAACTGAGCAACTTTCTGTGATTGATTCATTGTCTTGTTTAGCGGTGTGCTGGCTGTCTATCCCTCAATCGATGCTAGACTTCTCGAGGAATGAGAACATATCGGTGACGAAATAGATCAGAACTCGTTCGATAATTTGGAATAGACTTCAGAGCATTCATCATCATGTGACGAAGATAGCAGCGCCGATTATACACCGGGCGGACCGGGAAGACAGCAAGCAGCAGAGCTAACCCAGGACAGTGCTGTTCGCAGTATTGTACATTCGATGGAGAGCACATCCCCTTTCTTCAGCGTCCTCACTAGATACTTCAGTTACTCTCGAACGGCATTCTGCGAATTCTAGTGCTTAGTATCATCTCGCACAGTATTCACATCCAGCAGGAAACGGCAACGGTCGAATAAACGTGCAGCACTGTACACGATGTGGTTTTCAAAACATCTGCTTCCTCCGTAACTTGAATTCGTAATCCAAAAATATCCGACCACGTGAAAGTCGTTGTTCGAGGCACTAGTCCCAACAGTCTTCTGTGATTGTGGTGCCTGCAGTGTTGGATTCGACTAGTGAGCGTTTCTCGAATTCGGTTCAAACAGGTTCGCATCAGCACCCGAAGAAGACGGGACCGGACTTGCACGAAACGTTACACCATTCCATCGTGTGGCGAGGCCATAGAGCACAACACATTTAAGAGTCGTACTACAGTCATCTATCGATACGGTTTACGTGGATTTAAGTGCTGTTCGCCGCTGTTGTCACTGCTTTTTCGCGGAATAACCGCTCCAACACTTTGAGCGTCAACACGCCGACATCAGCAACATCATCGTGAACTCAGTTTTCTACATTCGTGTGCGAGATTAGATTCGTGTGTCGGATTCTGAACTAATTGCGGCACGAGCGGTACTGCCCAGTACAAAAAGAGGAAGGCATCGACCGTTCATGTCTCGACTAGATTCATGTCGATGACTGTTACATTAGGGGTGCGCACAATTTTTGAATTCATCAGCTCTCGAACAGCACACGAAGCCGTACTGCCGCGGACCGAATTCCATTCGCGAACGAGTGATGGCATGCTACACTATGTACTGTACTGTATACGTCGGTTTGTTTCTGTTGCTGAGAAAGTGCATGACGCATCAGTATGGCATAGCGAAAGGACATTGCGCACTGAACTAGGTTATACTTGGTTCGCAACATCACCGCACCCTCTACACGTACTGACACGAAAACAAACAAGTTGCCATGATAAGGCCAGAGTTGCAACTGGTTCAGGTTTCAAAAGCAATTAGTGCACCGTAGGGACGTGCAGTGCACCTAACTACGGTGCAATGAATACCGAGCAGATTGATTGTGCACGATAGATATTAATCTAAGAGCGAATCTCAACAGATTGTTGCAACACATCAGCTCGTCGAAATTGGGAGGGATGCTTGCCGTACAGTACGCGTTCCAGCATACTGTAGATACTCGAACACCAAGTTAACACGAAAGCTAGCGACCGTCCATCATGCCAGTTAACACTGGAAGTGGGAACTTCCCATCGCTGTCCCACGAAGTGCGGACTAAATTAAAACTTAGAGACAACGATATATTCATATCGAGCATGATTGCACGCGTACTTATAGGGAGAGAGAATACTGCGGGGTAGGGATAAGAATAGATTGGGGCGAGCGCACAAATCGCAGAAACGGATGGCACTAACGGTGAGGCGTGGATGCACACGCATGCAGCGCCAATAATAGCGCGCCAGATCATGGGCTAGCTACCAACTACAGTACAGTACAATCTCATCGATGTGGGCACTCAGCTTTATCGTTGGCATCCTCAGCAACAGCGGCTGCGCCACCGTCTTTCGACGTCGATCCCGGACACAGCCTCGAGCCACCTGCACCCGATCTCCCGCACCGCACGGCGCCGCGAAGATGGACAACTCGCCGACGGCAGTGGAGGAGTACGACCGCGCGGGCGTCGCCAACGCCAAGGCGCTGTTCGTCGAGTCGTTCCCCGATCTGACGCCCACCGTGGCGGCGGCCGCGCCGGGCCGCATCAACCTCATCGGCGAGCATACCGACTACCAGGAGGGCTTCGTCTTCCCCCTGGCGTTGACGAAGAACACCTACATCGTCGCGGCCCCACTCCCCGCGGGCCCCTGCAAGATCGTCAGCAGGACGGCGAGTTCGACGATGCCGGTGACGGATTTTGAATTGAACGGCAAAAAATTCGACGACAATGAGCGGAAGTGGGTGAATGTGGCGATAGGCATGTGCGCGTTGTACAAGGAGGAGGGGTATGAAGTAAAGCCATTCGCAGCGGCATGCTGGACAAACGTCCCGTTGGGTGCGGGTGTGTCAAGTAGCGCGGCGTTCGAGGTGAGCATTGGGCGACTGTTGGAAGAGCTGAATGGGCTGAAGGTGAAGGGGGAGAAGCGTGCGGAGATTGCGCGTATGTGTGAGCACAAATTCGTGGGTGTGGAGTGCGGGATCATGGATCAGATGATCTCGAGCTGCGGGAAGAAGGGGCATGCGTTGTTTATCGAGTGCAGCACGCCGGTGCGCATCGAGGAAGTGCCGCTTGCTGCGGATGGCGTGAAGATCGTGGTGGCGAATTCGATGGAGGCGCACAATCTGGCCGAGGACAACTGGTACGGGAAGCGCGTGGCCTCGTGCGAGAAGGCGAGCAAGGCGATGGGTGTGGCGAACCTGCGTGCGGCGACGTCGGAGATGTTGGAAAGCGTGCGTGGGAGTCTGGACGACGAGACGTATGTTCGCGCCAAGCACGTGATATCGGAAAACGAACGTACCGAGGCGGCGAAAGATGCGTTCCGCAAGGGAGAGCTGGCGACGTTTGGGCGTCTGATGAACGAGAGCCACGCGTCATTACGTGACGACTATAAGGTTAGCAGTCGTGGGCTGAACACCCTGCAGGAGATCGCGCTAAGTGACGAAGGGGTGTATGGTGCGCGCATGACGGGCGCGGGCTTCGGTGGGTGCACGGTGACGCTGGTGCGCGATTCGGCGGTGGACAGAGTTGTAAGGAAGATGAGAGAGGAATATCCGCGGCGAATGAAGGACGTGGAGTTGGCGCAGGGTGGTGTGCCTGACGTGTTCGTGACGACAGCGGGGCATGGCGCGCGTGCATTGTCGGAGCTGCTACTGTAGGTGGGGCGTGCACGAGCGAGCGAGGCGGTGTGTGTGCGGGAACACGGAATGATCGAAGGGAATGTGATCAGCGTGCATGTGATGCGTGTTGCAGCGCCGCATTGAAATGCCACACACGACCAACTCGCAGTACGTAGTGAAGCACCGGCGCATCGCGCGCGCTGATTGGCGTAGACAGGCATTATAGTAAAGTGTGGAATGGGTGGTCAGAAACTGTAAGGACGCGCGAGCTATACGAATACGTCTTCTGTTTGATACCCTACACATTACATCGTGCCAACACGGGTTGTCAACACGCCTAGGGTTCGTTCATTGGTGCTCGTTCTGTAGTGCTTTTTTGTGAGCTATCAAATACGATCCCCTTTTCACCTCCTTCTATCCTATCCTTGTCTCGACTCCCTCTATCTTCTATCTATCACTTACGCCCCGTCTCTCGTACTGTGCCGTTCTCCCACACCACACTGCAACTGCATAACCCAGCATACCTACCTACTTCTCCGCATTTCGCTCTGCTTCTGCTTTTCTTCGCCCATATCTCATTCCCCCAACCCAGCACTGCCATACCCACACATACACACCCGCACGCACGCACGCGAATTCGACATTTCCTACGCGCTCCCGTGGCCTGCCCAACCCCCGCAGCTCCAAATTTCACCGCGTGTTTGTGGCGCATACACAACTCTTGCACTAGCGCTGCTGGCGTAGCGCTAACCGTGCCAGCGCCGTCATGCCGCTCACACGCGTGGGCCGTTACCGGCTCATCGACGAGCTGGGGTCGGGCATGTTCTCGCGCGTGGTGGTGGGCGTGGACGACGAGACGGGGCTGAAGTACGCGGTGAAGGTGATGAACAAGCGGCGGCTGGAGGAGCTGAACATGGACCAGTACGCGCGACGCGAGGCCGTGGTCATGCACAAGGTCACGCACCCCAACATCGTCGAGTTCGTGGAGGCGATACAAAGCCCCAAGAAGCTGTTCCTGGTCATGAAAATCGCGCCCGGCCGCGAGCTGCTCGAGGTGGTCAAGGACGGCGGCGTGCCCGAGAGCGACGCCCGCATCTACATGCTGCAGCTCGTCGACGCCGTGGCGTGCCTCCACGATCACGCGTTCGCCCACCGCGACATCAAGCCCAGCAACGTGCTGATCGATACCGCCACGAAAAAACTCACCCTGATCGATTTGGGCCTCGCTGGCGTCATACGCCGCTACTCGCCCATGCTAACATTGTGTGGTTCCGACTTCTATAAGGCACCCGAAACTTGCTTCGGCTCGGCGCATGGCCACCATGGCTACGACGGGGTGAAGAGTGATGCGTGGAGTGTTGGCGTCCTCGCATACATCCTCCTCACCGGCACCCACCCGTTCGTCGACCGGTACGGACAATTAATGGAAGATAACTTGCGCACGGGCACGCTCGACTTCCCTCCCAACATGAGCTCGAGCGCGGTGTCGTTCGTGTCGTGCCTGCTGGCGCTAACCCCGAGGAAGCGATTCTCCGTGCATCAGATTCGCTCGCATCAGTGGCTGAACCCCTCCCCGCCCGAGCTGCGCAAGCCGCCCACTTCAATACACCGGCGCAATGGAAGGGTCTCGGTGGATTACAGGAATGGCTCGCGGGTGAGGAGCGGGTCGTCGACTGCGAGAATGGGCAAACTGTTCTCGTTGACCAGGTTATCTAGCGTGGCTGACGGAAATTCGTCAGCTGCAACTGGGGTGGAGGGTTCGACGCGATACGGATACCGGACGGATCGAGATCCCAGGAAGTCGAAGGGCAGCACGAGCTCGTTCCTGTGGTTCCGACGGCCCATCATGACGGACGAGTATGGCGAAGAGTCGCGTTCGAATTTTGAAGGGTCCAGGTCGTTCTTCCCCAGACTGGCGCGGGACATGGGCGCGAACGGCGAGGAGAGGAGTTCCAGTCGGAGAACAAGTCGCGATGAAGAGACGCGGGACAGGTCGATGTCGATTATTGGTGCGGCACTGCACTCGATCAAGAAATTGGACAGGACGGACGATAGTGCCAAGAGAAGAGGGGACGACCACTCCTCCCTGGGACGGCATATGAGCGCGGTGTTCAACGTGCGGCGCAAGGGTTTCATCGTGACCAAGTCGACTAGCAGCACATGATGCACATGCGTGCTACGATGTCTACTGCAAACACATGACCCTGATGTACCTACCCCATGACGCGACCTAACAGTGCAGCGCAGAAAACCGTCCTGGTGTTGTAATAAGATATAAAACATCGATTTATTGCTGCCTCTCATTTTGCACGGGTGCCAAGTAGAAACGATACGGCGAGATCGATCGATCGTTCGTTCGTTCCGCATCTCTTTCTAGACCGTACCATCTGCGAGGGTGTTCGGTCGCTTCTGACCCGCACCAGCTCAGGTTGCTCCGTTGGCCGTTGGGACAGCGGGTATCTCAATTAAACGAAGGAGTTTAATGCACCCGGCGCCGTCAAAGGACGAAAGTGCATTTGTGGTGCGCCGCGCATGCGACTGCGATGGATGCAATGCTGGGCGCCTCACCTATTTCGTAACTCCTGATGGATGGCGCCACGGGTGTGGACAGACCAGGCTTCGTATGTTGGGGTGTGCATGGTGCGCACGTGTGGTGGGTGCGGGTACAGCCTTGCGGACATGCACAGTTGTCGATTTAGAAAGAATGGGTGAGTGGGAATTTTCGAGGCGAACGGATTCGTTAGCTCTGTGACCGAGCGGCCGAGCGAATCACTCGCGGCTAATGCAGTCGCTCGCTGGAGCGAACATGTCGCACCCATGTGCACGCCAATCACCGGGGCCGATTTTGTGAGGTGACCGTTTCCGTCCACGTCAGTCAGCGAAACGAGTGTCGCATTTGATGCAGTTTTCAGGTTCGTCGCCCCCGCGCTGTTTCTTGATGTCCTCGTCGATGCAACGTGCCGTTACCGCCTTGCATACACATCCTCCCCGGCCCGCTGGATTGTGCCTCTTTTCCAACTCTTCCTCTTCTCGTGCCTCCTTGGTCGATTCGCCCGTCACTGGTGCCGACGTGCAGTTCAGTACTCTTGCACGTCAATCCATTCCCGTCCAGCCTAAGCAGACTGGTACTGTACAGTGCCTTGTTCCTCTATCTCGTGCGAACACTCCTCACTGCGAAACTGTACGGTAGGTACAGTACAGTACAGTACAGTACAGTACCGTACCGTAAAGTACCTCAACTGCTCTCGCAGGGTTAAATCGTTCATGTCTATAAACCGCTGGTGCTCCCTTACAAACCTTGTCATATAATGCAATACCGTACTGTGCCTTTTTATCCAGATTTTGCGATTATATTCCCCCTCACTTAGCCAGATAGCAGAATTCAGCGGAATACCCGACGTTCTCACTCATATTCGCAACCTGCCGTAGTTTGAAGAAGAGTTCGGATTGCAAAATGGCATGTCAAATTGTTAGCATTTTCGTACCTTGTGTAGCGAGGAGTTGGTTGAAACGGTAGATTCTGCTTCCGGGCGGTGTTGGAGAGAAAGCATTCTGTGGACCTCGCGAGTTGCCCGACAATTCACTGGAGTCGTGTCATATTAACGGCGCGTTTCCTATTCAATTTGCTGTTTTGAACTTTGCTCGCCCATCGGCTTAGCTTTTGCTACGGAGCCCAAAGCTCGAGGCGCTAGGTGAGGTATGCGATGATTATTTACTGGCAGACAGTTGTTCTGAGGAAGCAAGCTTAGCACCACAAAGTAGGCTTCAACTTATTGGGAATTTGAGCGTTCTAAACCCGTTTTCATTACTGGGGCATTCTTACTCACAAACATCACACGGCTTCCATCAATGTTGTACCAAAAGATGACGTCGTCAATACGAATTGCTATAATACTCACTGCCGGTGGTTGCGACAATTCCATCGAATATTATTGCGATCTGGTTGAGCTGTGCATTTCGTCAATCCCACAAATCTCGTGTTACGGTCTTTGCATCACGATTGCTGAGCGATATTCGGCGGGTGATTGTGGTTGCATGTGTCGCAGGTTGTGAGACTTGCGACAAGACACAAGATGAGAACCACTTGGTGAGAAATACTTGCTTCGTCGGCCATAGTGTTACCGATTCATGAGGCCCAAGCAAACTATGCAAAAGAGGTAAAAGCAGGCTGGACGAACTTAGGCGACACCAACGTTGGTTGGTCGTTTTAATGCGTTTACAGTTGCAGGGAATCTAGCTTTAACAGAAGCTTCTAATGATGGCTGTCTCGAGAATGGAGTAAGGCTAGGGTGAGGATCTGCGCGCAACTGATCGAAAGAGTGAGCTGGCAAGATTGTGCAACCACTTGTGGTTCACAGCTGCAGAATACAATAAGCACTACTTCCTTTCTATGTAGATAGAAGTTCAGTAGAACGAAGAGGACGGCAGGCCAAGTAGCGGGTATGATAGACTAGCCTCGAACCACTTCTAAGAGCATCTCCCGTAGACGCAAAGCTGGCGCGGAACGGGAAGGGGTTAAATCCGATAGGGATATTTTTTGGAAACCTGCATAGCTTTACGTGGACGAAGCCGGCGCTAATTAAAACAATTGTCCGAAGTGTCTACACTCACTTGGGATTGCAAACAAGCAGAGCGCATAGAATTGGTCAAACACATGAATTTGACAGCTTCCTCGTTTATTTTGTAGGTACAGTACAGTTTGTTTCGGGATGCATATGAACTCTGCGTTTTTCGACGAGATTCAAGGGTGCGAGACAAATTAGACCATGACCAGCCACACGTCTCACCGAACTTTGAACTGATTTCCTTTCGTGTTTGCTTCAAAGGACAGTTCACTGTGGTTATCACGTGGATAAAAGTCCTCGAGTTTGAATCGTTCGAAGCATACTGCTCGTCTCATCTCGAATCGACGAACGATCGCAGGATTCATAAATACTGCACTAAGTGGATGAACATACGTGAGTTACACCAAAAAGTTCCGCCGGACGGGAACTCGGTGGCCATCCTGCAGAGTCCTGCAAACAACTGCGTCAAGATGTCTGTCATATTAAGGAACCAACGATTTTTTGTTGTTTCGCGTGTCGTGGCAACGTAGAAAAGATAGGCACAGCTACAGTACCTCCGGTCTGTTTGCTTGGCACTGTAGTCAGCGAGAATTGGTCGAAGCGACACCTCCACTTGTTAGAGACGCTTGTGAGACAACCGGGGTTGTGAACAATCCGATTTTTGGCAATTGGAATGCTCTATGCAATCTTCGATTGCGATTTTCGGTAAGACTCTCTTCCAATCTCGGATTGCAATTGCAATCTTTATCAGACAATTCAGGTTTCTTGTCATCTATACATTTTCTTGCTCACTTCGGTACTCTCTGATTTCAGGAATACTAGATGATATGTGCCCTGATGTCATCGAATGCGCGATAAACAAGTACCAGAGTATTCAGTTTCTTTGTTTGTTCAAGAAGAGCATACGATTGATTGCAATCCGATTGCTGACCTGACCAGTAGTGCAATCTCTGATTGTGACTGCAAGATTGCAATCTCCGATATTTCAATCTGATTGTTCACAACCCTGGAGACAACCGCTCCGCAACTGATGCAACGCTCGACTGGAAAATTATTCTTTTAATAAAGTGCGACATTCGCCTCGATGTGTTGTACGGTACTCGAAGACTTCGGAGAGTCTGAGTAGTACGGTGTTTGCCAAAGGAATAAGAATTGCTACATTTGTTCTGTCAATTTTGATTCCCGGTTGACAAAACTTTTCAGCCTACAATGTTCGGTTGAACTAGAAGACCAGAAGAAACCCTGAATCAATTATTGTCCGTACTGGTGCGCTCTAAAATAAGGTGCGGGCTAATGCGAATTAGTTATCACTTAATAACAAGACTACGAGTGCTGATAGTATGATCCACCATAAATAATAATAGGGATAGGTGTCAAAATGGTGGGTATGGAACGAGTGACCGAAATGTGTATAAATTCTGTGAATCCTTCGAAACTTACTCTTTCCTTTTTGACGAATTACAGAATGGCTCGTTCCTATTTCACATTGTACCTTCGTCCCAAATTTTCAATGTCGCCCTTACAGAAAATCCTGTCCCGAAAATATTGTTACCTTTTTACCAACGGCACTTTAGGTATGAAACTACAGTAACGCCTCTTGCAATGCTGTTAATTTGCTGTCTGTGTGACAAATAGTCCTAACACTACAATGAAATCCACTATTTATTTACTGGAGAGGCGGTAAGCCTATTGTCTCAAACTTGGAACCTTCATTTTGCCTCCAATTGTGTTCTCTAACAACAATATCCGAATCTGGGTCTTACCTTCTATATTGTACTCACAGTGTTAGCGTAAAATATTAGGGTCTTAGTTGTAGACAAACCCAATCCATGGACGGTATAATGCGATGACGGCGATTTTCCACTTCTTTAAAATTCGCAACAATCTAGCGCTACAATGCTGGTAACTCCCATGAATCGAGTTTGACAGTGAAAAGGAGCTGTGCACGAGAAAAATGAATGATAATAGTGTTTGTATGATGTTCTACTGTTAATCAAACCTGGTTCCCAAAATTTTTCTGTTAGCAGTGCTAACCGTAGGACAAAGGAACCGTCGAACCACCTTCACAGGTCAATACAGGTACAGTAGCCACGCTCGATTCACCGGAAAGTATGAAATCGAATTGAGCACGTAATTCCATAACATACACGCTATTAAAGGGTAAACACTTGTCTAATCTATTTCAACTGGCGTTAACTTTAGTGATTTTGATTTGCAGTAGAGCATTCAGGCCAGGCTCACCGAATGATTACAATTTCAGCAAGAAGATTAAGGTATGTCCCGTGGATGACTTGTAAGCTTCTTCCTCGCTCGATAGAGTGGTATAAAATTATGGTGCTGGGCAGAACAACGAATTCATACCAAAACCCGTGAAATATTTGGACACGGTGAAGTGAACCAAGCTCAGCGAGGTGAAATTCTCTCGTTAGCAAGAGTGACATAATTATTTAAATTCTTAAAACAAACCGTCAGTTTCCAGGAAAGAATCGTAACCATCGGTTAGGACGGAGTAATCGCTCGCTTACCATCGCAAGAGGATAAACGTTATGCCTCGCAGCCACGGTCGTCCCACCAGTGTACTTCGCAGAATGTTCGGCTTTCGTGGTGATACTGCAACTCCACGTCGACTGCGCTTTCGTCGGCCCTCTAGCTCGCACCGACGTCGCAGCGTGCCGACACAACGCATCGAGGCCCACAAGACGATAGTGAAGCGGCCGACCGAAAATTCAATGGCAACCGCTCAGCGGTATTTCGACATTTCAAAGATCTCTTTCCAGCTACAAGATTATTGTGACGCGGAAGAGCAGGCGCGACGTGCACTCGATATCGCAGCCGCGGTGGGCGCTTCGCAAGAGAGTCTTGCAGATATTCGACATTGCCTCGCCGTCATTCTCGAAAAACGAGCTCGTGTCGCTGATGCCGAAATGAATTATAGAGCAGCACTCGAGCGTTACAAGCGACACAACATTAGCGGTGAGAATGCACGACTCGCATTGCGAAATTTCAAAGTTCATTTACTGAACCAAGGAAGATCGGACGAGGCTCTAATTGTACAAGACCAGTATGCTGAATTTGTTTGATTGTTTTCATTGAGAATTTTGTAGCGATTTTTCAGTAAAGGCACAACCTGCAAAAATTTTTTAGCTAACCCAACTCTCTCGCCGTAAAGCTCTGTCTCATAGTCGTTGGGACAGCGAAGGGAGCGTGAACCCTGTCCGCCTGTTAGCTGATTATTGTATTCTTGTTTTCCTGAATATAGTCACAAATAACGATTAGGCAGACGAAGATAGAGAACTCAGATAGGTTACAATTCTATATGAATTTCACTGCTATACACATTACGATTTGGGCTGTCACTTTTCCAAGCTTTTCTCTTTTATCTTTCTATCCAATTGGAATGCATTGAAAGCATAGTACGCGCATTTGATTGGTAATAGGTTTAAGCTTAATTATATCATGTTCTTTTTCAATCAGATTTGAAAAGTTCCTTATTCTTCAAAATTCAAATACAAAAAAGTCAATTATCCAAAAGAAATTCATGATCATCAATGCTTGTTTGAATTCACAAACAGTTTTTGAAGTTGGTGATTTGGGTTTTATAATAAATTAATAAAATACTTATTGTTCGTCAGGGCTGAATTCGGACGGATAAGTGATCACCGTTATCCACATAAAATGT
>JAAUYH010120313.1_pt1 | contig 20252 bp, 13 predicted proteins | sample 7278061 | NCBI WGS metagenome assembly JAAUYH01 (sample SAMN14350203, study PRJNA611818) | marine sediment metagenome | isolation source: surface marine sediment (0.6m) | place: French Polynesia: Moorea | collected 2018-08 | reverse complement strand
GATTTATCACAACGACCCTGAATTATCTTTTGGGCATTGTAGGTGCTTTGCCCATGACGAACGATAATCACGCGAGTAGTCAACCTTCTAATCTCCTAATAAGTCGGGTATGTTAGAGCATCACTGTCTCTTACTTCCCTAAGATCTGAGCTTCTAATACTGGGAGCCTGTTGCTCCAGGAACATCACTCAATCCTGTTTACCTTTGATAGTTTACTTTATGATGACGGATTATGGATGTAACAAGATTAGATAGTTTAGCTGCGGTGATGAATTGATTCAATATTGCGATCTTGAATAACTTACTGAATCAAGAGACAAAATGATGACACTTGTTTTGTATATTTTGCTGACAAGTTACTCTTCGTCGAACATAAAATCAGCATGGGTAATAGTCTTATTTTACAAAGGTTGTTGTTTGATTAAATATTATTAAGTAGTGTATGAAGCTGCCATAAATACTAACTAATTGCTAACTAATTGGGAACTATTTGTTGAGATGATTATTGTGGAGTAGAACGGAAATAATATGCGTTATCAAAAACTAGTTGGCTTGTTGGGAGTTAGTGCGATCGCAATATTAATAAATGGCTCGCCTACATTGTCACAGGAATCTGACAGTAAGCCCGAAGAGACGGAAAAACCTAGACCTCCATTTGAAGTTAGACTCGTTCCTCCAGCGCCTTCAGCATCAGGAGGAGGTTGTTTTAGCGGTCTTAAAGATAAGGCTACTTTTGAGAAAGAATTGCGTGAGTCGAATAGTGAACTGCCGCAAAATGAACAACTTACAGAAGAGCAGATTATAAACCGAGTTAAAAATAAACCACCTCTTAAAAGTGAAAGAGTTGAACTGTATTATTACCGAAATGCAGAGCATATGGTTAGCCTTTTGAGTCAACTACCTCTAGGGGAAGGTTGCGTAACTACATTACCATTAAACTCATTTCCCGCTGGACGTGGAGTTGGACGTGGCGGTGGAAATGTCATGTCACTGTACGGTACTCAATCATATATCAATCATGCCAAAAGATTTATCACGTCACTAGACCTCCCTTTACCTGGTATCAATCTGCAATTGTGGGGAGCCCAAATATCAAGTGACAACCCTGATAAACTAGCTAAGACTACATCTAAAGTGCGATGGCGTATCTCGGAAACCCAGCGGTTATTAAGAGAGACTTTTGCCGCGATTCAGGGAGTTTCTCAAATTACATTGCAAAATACAAATCCAGAAGTTAAAGTTGACCCACAATTTACCAACATTGCCAAGCAACTAGGATATAAAGATGCGATAGATGGTTTGGGAGGGGAATCATCAATATTAGAAGTTTTTTTGGTAGGAAATACTGTAAAAGATCCTGCTGAATTTTATATTGATTTGTATGATAATTACCTTGCAAAAGGAAAGATAGAAGGTGAACAATTTAAAGCTGAAAATGAGGAGCTTCAACCATATTTTGATGCAATTAAAAATGATATAAATCGTCCCCCATTCGAGAGAATTTTTCGCTCTCGCGGTCTTGAACCCGACTGCATGTATCCTCGTGATTACACAGAGCTTACAAAGGAAGATGAAAACAAAGAGCTTAAGTGTGAACAATGGCAATGGATAAAGAAACCAGTCCCCAAGTTAACTGAAAAAACGGGTATTACCCTTGTCGAAATAACTTCTAATTTCGCAAGAAAAGTCTTGTTAGAATTTGCGCTTCATTATGCTGATTTTATTTCCAATCCAAATGAATTTGATCCTGAAGAACTGCAAAGAACTGCGGACAATCTAAATGAACTGCTTCAATCATCATCTAATCTACTCCAAAAAGATATCGAAGATTTCTTTCTGAAGCCAACTTTGGCGATGATTCAACAAGAAGTTGCTAATAACAAAGGAGTAGAATTTGCCCAGGTTGGTAGAAGTACCATATCTACTCTAGATGGAGTTGAGACAGAAGTTAACACTAAATCAATTAGTGGTTTCCAAATTTCTCAGTCCCCAGATTTAAGGCAACTATTAACCAGAGCCGGAGAAATTCAGGGGCAGCCTGGAGCACTTGGTGATGCATCCGAAGCAGCAGAAACGGCAGCTACGGGAGGAATTCCAGTATCACGTCTATTAGGACTAGCACTTGCATCATTGGAACAAAACGTCACTCCTTTAACAATAGAAACAGGTACTAGCTTGGCGTTTACCCCTGGAATCGCACGCAATTTAAATTCAGCCGAACTCAACATCGATTTAACAGTCGTCAATCCTACGGTTACCCCCACAGCAGAGGATCAAAATGTACCGCCAGTATCACGTATTGGTAAACAGGAAATGCACACTACTGTTTATACTCAAGCTTTAGATTTCTTCGATCTTTCTACCTTCACTAGTCAAACTACCTTGGATGGTGGACGTTTCCCAATTCCAGTCATTGGCACTATCTGGAATGCCATATTTGGCGCTATTCCAGTGTTTGGTGATTTGTTTAGTTTCCCAAAAGACAATCAGAATGTACTCCATGAGAGTTTAATATTAACCAACTCATTTATTACGCCAACACCTTTAAGCTTAGGGAATTTGTATTCACCTAATGATGCGAATCCTAAATTTGTTAAGGATAAAGATAAATCTCCTAAGAATACAGGCTATTGCGAACAAGTAGAAAAACTTAAAAACCATTTTGAAACTCTGAGCAATTCAGTTGCAGGAGTTCCTTCTTTTCGTATAACTGAAAATCTTGAAAAACGCTGCCCAAATTTAATTGAGAAGATTATAGAAGAACAGAAAAATGCTAATAAATTAAGAACATTATAGAAGAAATAGCGAAAAATTAAATAGTAGGAAGCAAAATTTTTAGTTATTTTAAAACTTTGAATTGATAGTCCTAGATAAGCAGATGAAGTATTTTCTAAGATATGTTCATCTGCTTTAAATATTTTGACAGCAAAAATTACTTGAGATGTATTATGGTTGATTTTGATTCTATAAAAGGTTCAAACAGTAAAGTCGCTTTGTATCCTCAACCTAAAGGTGTTATCCAGTTTATTGGAGGCTTTATTTCTGGTTCTTTTCCTGAAGTTTCTTTTAGACATCTTTTTCAGGATTTATATAACCAGGGCTATTCTCTGATTGTTTATCATTTTTCGTTTAATCCACTCCAATTTAATCACTGGTCAGTAGCTATTGAAATATTAGAAGACCTCTACCAAGTACGTTTTCAGATCATAAAACAGCTATTTTGTTCTACAGCCAGTGAGCAACAATTAGATTTTTATGGTAATGATGCTAACTATTTTTGGTTGGGTTACAGTTTAGGGTGTAAGTATATCCTGTTACTGGAAATACTTAGCAATGATCACGATAATTTTCAACGAAGAAACGAAATATTGAGGTTGTGTTTAAGAGAGGAATATCTACAGAAAACGTATCCAGATATTTCAAGAGCAGATAGTGTAAGAGAATCAGTTATTAATAAAATCTCGGAAATATTAGGGTCGCCATACCAACTAAATCCTTTTATTAAAGATCAACCCAGTTTATTATTAGCTCCTGAAATTAATAATACATTCGAGATTTTCAACACAACTATTAGCCCATTTAAGTATTTAGATTTCCCAAGTCGAGAGGAAATACAATGTCTAATTAGAAATAGCACAGATTTTTTCAACTTGATGGGGTTGATTTCCTTTGATCGAGACATAATCGCTAGAGATGATGTGGATTTTTTACAGTGTCAATTACAAAATAAAGCCTTTCAGCCTGTTCTTCATCAGGTACTTGAGGGAACACATAGTAAGCCGTTGGAAACTGATGTGGAGAATCTAGTATGCTGTATTGATTTAATTTTACAAGAACTTAAACAGCGTCAACGTTTTGGCGTATCAAAAGCTGTTCAATGTGAGGAGAATTAGGTAAGCATTACGAGCTGTTTAGCTATAATCAGGCTTCGCTCTATCTATGTTTACAATTAATTCTGGGCGATCGCATCCTGGTTTAATTATTTTTTAGTAGAAAAAAGGTTAATCAATATTTTTCTAATCCTTCTCAAACCTTGAATAATTGTGTCAACTTGGCTACTAAGGTAGAACTCCAAGATAAAATGATAATTAAGGAGTAATCTAGGTGTTTGACAGTAGCTTAAAACGACGAGTAAATTTATTTTGATAAAATAATTAAAGAACTCCCCAAAGTTTTTCGCTCAAAGATTTGCTTCTGCATAAGATTATTTTGTGAACAAAAGTATTGAAATTTATCCTCACTAACCACTGATGTATTTCTAGAAATATTTTTAGATTCATTTTAATTGGGATAGAGGTCATGAACAGCAAATTTAATTCCTTTAACTCACTAACCCTAGTTATTATTGTTAGTTCTTTACTAACATTAAGTGCTTGCCAAGAGAAAACTGCACTTTTAGTTAAAGATACCAGTACCTCTATTGCTATAGAACGAACTGGTTTAGAAGGAGAATACGATCCTAGTGGTTTAGCAAAAAGGGTTGCCAAAGCAATGGCAGAAGATTCTATTTTGGGCAAGATATCTACTGTTTATGTAGCCCAAAATGATAGCAGTATTATTTTTAAAGGTACGATACCCAACAAAACTATGATCGATAGATTGGTAACTGTTGCTCAGAATGTTGAGGGAGTTGGCAAAGTTGATATTAGTCAAATTGAGATTCGCTAAGTAATATCGATAATAAAGAAAGTTAATTTTAAGCGATCGCCAAAAATATAATTGTTGCGTCAAAAGTATTCTGCGATGTTTCTGACAGTAAGGCTTCTCTACCTTTACTCCTTGATTTAATATGATTAATCCGTCGCTTTAGCTAACAACCCACCTGCTGCGCCTAAACCCAAAAAATTCGGTAACCAAGCTGCTAACCAAGGGGGAAGAACTCCTGAAATGCCAAGAGATTGAGAGATAAAGGACAATAAATAATAGCCGAATATCAGTCCGATACAGATCCCAAAACTAGTCGCCTTACCAGAGTCTTGGGGTCGAATACCCAATACCGCGCCAATTACGGCAAAGACAAGACAGGCAAAGGGGATGGAAATTTTTTCTTGTATCCTCACCTGCCATTTACGAATCCTGGGTTCGTCAGCACCCTGTTTGATTATTTCCAGATATTCTCGCGCCTCAAAAATAGTCATTTCTTTGGTTTTTTTACCTTTTTTGGTAATATCCAGGGCTGTTTGTGGTAATGCTAGCTGTTGATGTTGGAAGCGCACAATATTGCTGTAGCTACCATCGGTTCCCACTAGGTAAATAGTGCCGTTATAGAAATCCCAGATGTTCTCTAAGACATTCCACTGCGCTGAGCGAGCGACGACGATTTGACTGACAGAGCCACGAGAGCGATCTAATACGGTCAACTTTTTCATTCGTTCACCGTCAAACTCTTCGGCATAAAAGATGCGCGTCAACACTTCTTTTTTGTCACCATTTTTGGTTTCGATATCTGCATATTCAGGTAAGAGGATATTCTGCGTTTCAAAGTCTGCTCTGGTTTTGCCTAATGCTTCGTTGAGGGTTGCTGCTGCCTGATAAGTTGCTACAGGGGCAATAAAGTTGTTAAACCATAAAGTGATTGCTACGATACATAAACTGAAAGCGATCGCTGGCATAATTAAACGATAGATATTGACCCCGATACTCCTTAGGGCAATTAGTTCACTGTCGCTAGATAGCCGACTATAGGTCATCAAGGTTGCCAACAGCATAGACATGGGAAAGGCAAACACGATAAATTCGGGCATTCTTAACAACAGAATTTTGGCTGCTACACCCCAATGCAAGCCTGAGTCTGTCACTTTACGAATCAGCTCAAACACTGCACCAATCGATAAACCTAGAGAAGTAAAGATACCCATGCCGAACAAAAATGGCAGGATTAATTCCCTGATGATGTAGAGATTCATCACGGATAAACCGATAGTTTTACGATCAATTAGTTTAAAGATGCCGATTTTCATGGGGAGGAGTTGGAGGGAAAACTTTGCCGTAGCCTAACCTGAATTTTGCTAGTTGTTAAAGATTTATAATTTTTTAGGGTTATTTTCGTTACGGCGATCGCATATTTGCTGTAATTGGACTTGATGCTCCCATACCCACTAAGCTTTGCTACTCTCGTTTTGTTTATTGTTAGATATTTTTTGATCTACGTCTCTAATTTGGAGAAAGTATTGCTAAATACCAAATCTGTTTTTAGATGATAGATGTACTCTACATCGTGATATTCTCATAAGTATAAATCTAAAATTAACGGAGGAAACAACTTCATGTCACCGGAAGAATGCAAGGAAATAGTCAAAAAAGGTTTCTTAGAGTCTTTTAACGAAGGAATCTATGAAAACTTTGGCGATATTTTTTCACCTGATGCAGTTAGTTTAGATCGTGCTAAATCTCCAGAAGTTAGTGGCCCAGCAGGAGCCCAAATGCTAGTTGAGAACTTTCGCAAAGCTTTTCCAGATATAAAAATCGAAATAGAGTCCCAAAGTTTTGATGATGACAAAGTGTTTACACAGTGGAGTTTTGTTGGCACCCATAAAGGAGATTTTTTAGGTAAGAAAGCCACTAACAAGCAAGTTAATGTATCAGCTTGTTCTATAGATCGTTTTGAAAATGGCAAAGTTGTAGAATACACCACCTACAGAGATGACTTCGCTATGATGCAACAGCTAGGTTTCGTCTAATTTTCAGTATGAGCTGAAAACTTGCTCAGAATCAATTTGTGAGAATACCGAAGTCTTTTATGTACAAGACTTCGGTTTTATTGCCATGTACTCCAGTTATTTTCGACTTCTTGAGCATTAAGTTTTTTGTTTTTTAAAGTTTAATTTTAGCTTGTCTTATTAAAAAATGCTGTTTAGCTGACTTTCTCCTGTTCATAGTCACTTACCTTTTTTTAGTATTGACCTCCATACAATATATCAGGGCGACAATTGGTATAGCAATTCTCAAATTAATGAGGTACATCGTATAAGTTTTTAGAATCTATTAAACTCCTTTCCCCTTTTCCCAGTCACAAGGATTAATGTACTTCACAAAAGCGAGAACCGCTATATAACCTCTACGAAAGGAATTTAGGACAATTTGTTCTTTGCCAATCTTTCATAATCGCTTTTAAATGATTGAAAGATGCATAGTGTCTATTAAATGATCGCTAATCTCGGTGATGCCCCTAATTAACTACATTAACTACTGATTTCCGTTCTCTATAACCTTGTACAGGATAAAGATTACTATATATTACCTTCAAGATGAGAAGGCTATTTCCCCACTTCAGTCTTCTTTCTAACTCCCTTGATGCCCTTTAGCTAATATTTTTGAATATACCCAAAGCATCATATCTTTCAAATTCTAGATTAAAAATTGTCCTAATTCCTTGCGAAATAAAATTAAAACTTGACAAAAGTACATAATTCAGTGTAATTTTGTTACAGGAAAGTAAAAAAAGTATAAGATTTAAGCACTTCTGTAAAAACTTATTTTGCATGGGTAACTAGTTTAAGTTAAACGAAGTAACCTAACAGATTCCCCTAGGCAAAAGTCCTTTGTATTAGGTCATAGGTCAAAAAGTTTTGAAATGCTGCGATTAAACTCTTTCTTTTGACAAAAGCAAAGATTAAAAAGTACTACACATTATAAAGTTAAACTCATGAGCTCAGTTGCACTAAAGGTATTAAGCCAGCTTTTTAAATATCGACGTATTTCATCAGATGCCCAAAACAGCGATGTTACTTATTTATCTTCCCATCTCGAAAAATTAGATTTTTTTATCCGCAATCAAGAGCCAATTCATTTAATTTTGCCTGCCTTTCCTGCTAAATCACCAAATCCACAAAAGGTGCTCGGGAAATTACCAGACATGGCTGAACGGATATCATTAAAGTTTCTCCAGTATCTTTGCAGTCAGATACAAGATATTTATCCCCCTGGAGCAAAACTGACCATTTGCTCAGATGGTCGAGTATTCAGCGATATTGTTAGTGTGAGTGACGAGGATGTAACAGCCTACGGAAATGGAATCGAGGAAATAATTCACGAAATTGGGGCTGATTCATTAGATACATTCAGTATGGAAAGTATTTTCACTGAAATGAGCTTTTCTGAAATGAGAGCTAAGCTTAGTCAGGAATATGCCAATTCCATTGACAACATTGTAAACCTTGTCAAAACAGACCATAACCATTGCAATTTATTCAACGGTATGCACCGATTTTTGTGTGAAGATTACCAGGTATTGCAACCTCATAAAAGCCGAAATAAAGTTCGCAATGAATGCAAAGAGCTTACTTACCATCTAATACAGCGAAGCAATGCATGGAGTTCGTTGATTGCAGAGAAGTTTTCTAATTCCCTAAGACTCTCAATTCATCCTTATGGTGAAGACTCTGAGAAAATAGGCATTCATATGATCAAAACTAAGGATAGTTGGGGCACTCCTTGGCATAACGTCGCTGTCTACGACGGTAGTAATTATTGTTTAATGAAACGAAGCGTTGCAGAACAAAACAATGCTCATTTGATCAAACGAAATGGGCGTCCAAGTCATTATCTGCTTCCAAACACACAAACCGCAGAGAAAAAAGAAGAATCCCAAAAAGTAGCTATATGAACAGTACTAGCCTTTTATCCAATCTAGAATGTCAAACTTTGAATCCTTTTGGTTTGAAGATTATGACTAAATCTCCAGATATTTGGAATATTCCAACAGAGCAACTACTAGAGTTAGTTTTGGAACATCACCTGATAATTATTCGAGGTTTCTCTATATTTGACAGGGACAGTTTAGTTGAATTCTGTGGTAGATGGGGTGAGCTGCTCAATTGGCCCTTTGGCTACATATTTGAAGTAGTAGCCGATGCAAATCCCACTAATTATCTTTTGAGTAATGGCAGAGTTCCTTTTCACTGGGATGGGGCTTTCATTGATACCGTGCCTAGTTTTGAGTTTTTTCAATGCCTAAAAGCTCCAGCCATTGGCTCTGGCGGGGAAACCTTATTTTGCGACACTACGCGAATTTGGCATCAGGCAACTACAGAACAACGAGAAATTTGGAAAAATATTAAAATCACTTACAATACTGAGAGCAACGCAGCTCATTATGGTGGAGAAATTACGGTTCCCCTAGTCAGTCAACATCCTAAGACTGGAGAAACGCGTCTTCGTTACGGTGAACCACTTGATATAGAAAGTCGTGATCTAACGCGCCTTTCTATGAAAATCGAGGGGTTGCCTGCCTCTGAACACGAGACATTTCTCAAAGAAATGAAGTCTTTGATTTATAGTCCGCAAAACTGTTTTGTTCATCAATGGCAAGATGGAGATCTGTTAATTGGAGATAATCATGCACTTTTGCATGCTCGCAATAAATTTTCCACAGCCACACCTCGTCACCTGCAACGAGTACATATTATTTAGGCTGCGATCGTAGTATCAGAAAAAATTACAATATTATCATGGAGATTTCTGCCAGTAATAAATTTGGCAAGGATATTAGCCCATCATCAGGGAATAATAATCTAGGCTCGTCTCACCACATCACTCTACTCGGTGCGGGATTAGCAGGATGTCTCATGGCGATTTATTTAGCAAAACGTGGATTTAAAGTAAATATCTACGAAAGACATCCAGACATCAGAAAAACCCAAATTAATAGTGGTCGATCTATTAACTTAACCCTTGCAGCGAGAGGAATAAAGTCATTAAAGGAAGTTGGATTGTATGACAAAATCATGCAACTGACCGTCCCCCTTAAGGGCAGAATAATCCACGGGATTGAGGGTCGTAAAACTTTTCAACCCTATGGTCCGAAAGAGACAGATGTTCTTTATGGACTTCAGCGAAGCTCTTTGAGTAAGCTTTTGCTAGATGAAGTAGAGAAATTAGATGAAGTGCAGATACATTTCTCTCAAAAGTGTGTCGGGATTGATTTTGATCAAAAAGAACTGTACTTGCGAGACGAAGTTGATCAGCAGTCAGCCATGGTTAAATTTAATGTAATCATTGGTACTGATGGCTCATCTTCGGCGTTGCGAACAGCAATGCTGAACATAAAAGGCTTTAACTTTTCGCAATCTTATCTGAAGCACGGATATAAAGAAATTACAATTCCTTCTATCTACAGTAGTCAGATTCCTATAGAAAGAAATGCTCTTCATGTCTGGCCAAGAGGAGATTGCATGATTAACGGGTTTCCTAATCTAGATGGAAGTACTACTTGTGTATTCTTCGCGCCGTTTGAGGGCGAAAACGGTTTCGATAATCTAAAATCTGAAGAGCAAGTTACAAGCTTATTTCAAAATCAATTTTCGGATATTTTTCCGTTTATTCCTGACGTAGAAGCAAAATTTTCCTCAAGCAAGACAGGTCATTTGATCACAATTAAATGTGATCCTTGGCATGTTGAGGACAAAGCTTTGTTGTTGGGAGATTCTGCCCATGCTATAGTCCCATTTCATGGTCAAGGAATGAATTGTGCTTTTGAAGACTGTGCCTATCTGGATAAATGTATAGCTAAATATGGAACGGATTGGAAAGCAGTATTTCAAGAATTTGAGAGAAATCGCAAGGTTAATACAGACGCTATCGCTGATCTGTCCCTTCTAAATTACGTTGAGCTGCGCGAACAGATATCAGATCAAAAATTTCTACTCAAGAAAGAAGTGGAAAAGATACTCGCCGATAAATACCCTGAGTATTTTATTCCCAGATTTTCAATGGTGTGTTTTAATCAAATTCCTTACTCTGTAGCTCAATACCGAGGGGAAATCCAACAAAGCATTATTGAAGAACTGTGTGAACAAATTAATGACATTCAAGATATTGAATGGAAAACAGCAAATAATCTGATAACGGAAAAACTAATTCATCCATGCTCACCATAGACACTTCAGACTGGAACAAATTTTGTAAACTTTCAAATGGCTACATATATTCATTAACACTGTCAACAGCCTGCGATCTCGATCTTTTCACTTGGCTCTCCAAAAATGCAGGTGCTACTCAAGAGCAAATTGCCGAAGGTCTATCTTTGCATCCCCATCCAACCCGTATTTTGCTTTTATCATGCTGCACCGCCGAGTTAATTAAGCGTGATCATGAAAGTCTTGGCTATGTTAATAGTGAGCTAGCAAACAAGTTGCTTGTTTCAGATTCACCCTTATCAATGCTTCCATACGTAAAATTTAACCAACAAATTCAACTGCGGGGTTGTTTGCGACTAACAGAGGCTTTGCGCCAAAATCATAATTCGGGACTTGATGAATTTCCAGGGGGAGGCGATACACTTTATGAGCGCCTTAACTCTTATCCAGAGCTGGAAAGACTTTTTCAAGAAGGGATGGGAAATTATACTCGCCTCTCTCCTCAAATGATCGAGATTCCTGAACTCAAAGAAATAAGTCATTTGCTGGATGTAGGAGGTGGAGATGGAACAAATGCTATTCGCCTTTGTCAGAAATATCCGTCACTCAAAGTGACAATTTTAGAATTACCCTCTGTTTGCAATATTGGCAAGAATCGAGTGGAACACTTAGGTCTTAGTAGTCGAATTCAATATCTGCCAATGGATATGTTTAAAGATACTTGGCCTACTGGCTGTGACGGGATTCTAATGTCACACTTGTTAGAAATCCTTTCTCTAGATAAAGTAACTCAATTGTATGACAAAGCTCATAAAGTTTTGCCAAAAGACGGTTCTCTTTTTGTTTGGACTCTAATGGCTAATGAACTTGAAAGTGGAGGACTACAGGCGGCAAAAGCTGGTATTTATTTGTTTACAGTTGCAAGTGGAGAAGGTATGCCCTGGCCAGCGAAAGATCATATGAGCTTACTAAAAAAAGTAGGATTCGAAAACCCCATTTACTATGAAGCACAAGATATTGATCATGGCGCACTTGTAGCTAAAAAGTAAAAACTGTTAACTACTCTAAATTTTCTGATACTATAATATTAGTCTCGCAGATCTACGTAATTCAAGGAATGATACAAATATTGTTATTGTCGGCAGAAATTCTTCATTGAATTGATAATTTGCATATTTGGGTTTTCAGATTACGCTTAAGCAACCTAAAGAAAAGATGTGGGCAAGAGGAAATGTAGTGCCTCCCAATAAAGATTAATCTTCGGAGGCTGTACAATGGCTAGCAAAACTATGAATATCTATTGATTAGATGATTAGTTTGGGTTTTTCAACAAAAATGTGTGAAGATAGCTGATTTTTTGCTAGACTCTGTGTACAGAACAAGCGGATAAGTCTATATAAAAAGGGTGATATTCTATATATAGAAAGGTGTTATCTATACTTTTTTAACTGCAATTTATTTTATTCTCGTGGAGACAACTTTATTATGGCAACAATTCACAAAGAACCAGATTTGAGCAACCCCCAGTTGCGTGCTAAACTAGCGAAGGGTCTCGGTCATAGTAGCTACGGAGAACCAGCCTGGCCTAACGAACTTCTTTATATATTTCCTGTTGTGATCATAGGAACTATTGGTTTGTGTGTTGGGCTAGCTGTTGTTGATCCTGCAATAATCGGGGAACCAGCAAATCCCTTTGCTACTCCCCTAGAGATTCTACCAGAGTGGTATCTCTATCCTACTTTCCAAATCCTGCGGATTGTCCCTAGCAAACTAATAGGAATTGCGCTTCAAATGGCAATTCCCTTAGGCTTAATGTTAATTCCTTTCATTGAAAGTGTAAACAAATTCCAAAACCCTTTTCGTCGACCTTTTGCGACGACTGTATTTTTGTTTGGGACTTTAGTGACTCTGTGGTTAGGCGTTGGGGCAACCTTTCCCATCAGGGAATCCCTCACCCTAGGTCTTTTTTAGCTTCGAGTAATGTCTAATTACCAATTATCAAGAGTAAACTGGATAGTGTAAATGTGTAGTAGGAAAGAGAGAAAAGGTTGCAGTCTTGTATAATCATCCATATTTGGTTTCCTTTGATTGATTTTTAATCTCACAATGCATCTATATTGGCTACTTTTGACAATTGGTATTAGCTACCGGATTTACTTCAAATAACTTTTTCGAGTGTCCTTAGTTCAGTTGGTAGAACGCAGATCTCCAAAATCTGATGTCGGGGGTTCAAGTCCTTCAGGGCACGTAATCTATAGAACTCATGTGAGATCTTCAAAAAATAGTAAAAGGTTAGCTAATACTTAAAAAATGATCTCAAGTGGATTTTATAATTTATTCCAATTTCAATCTCAATTTTGTTAAGTCGTGATTTTCCCCTATATTGCTATGACACCAAATAGCGCGATCGCATCCAAGATTCTCGGTGCATCTTTACTAATCCTGACTTTAACAAGTTGTGGAAAACAACAGCTAGAAGCCCAAGCACCGCCACCAGCAGTTGCTGTAGAGATTAAAGATTTGGACAACAATAATATTCAATCCAGCACAGAATTTGTGGGTAATTTAGAAGCCAAGCAAAGAGTGACTCTGGCTCCTAGAGTGGACGGGAGAGTACTAAAAATTGCTGTGCAGGAAGGAGATCCAGTTAAGCAAGGTGAATTAATTGTTCAGCTACAACTTAATCGAGAACAGGGTGAAGTTGCCGCAGCAGAGTCAGAAGTAAATATTCGACAAGCTAATCTCAGCAATGCTGAAGCAGAATTGAGAGTAGCCGAAGCTGAGTTTGCCAGTGCAGAAGCCGCAGTAGAACAGAGTCGGGCAGACTTGCGAGAGCAAGAGGCGGAGTTAGAATTAGCTAACAGCAATATGACCAGGACTGAATTTCTGGTGCAAGAAGGGGCACAGTCACAACAAACTTTAGATGATCGCACCAGAGACATCAATGCCGCCAAAGCCCAAACAGACGCTCTGCGTGCAGCCCTAAATTCCAGTCAGAAAGCTCTAAATGCAGCCAAAGAAAGAGTCGCCTCTGCCAGATCGGCGATCGCTGGGCAACAAGCGTCTCTCAGACAAGCAGGGGCGCAGGTAGCAGTGGCCAAGGAAAATTTAGATTTTAATCGGATTGTGGCACCGATAGATGGCATCGTCGGTAATATTCAGCCCAAAGTAGGTGACTACTTAGAAGCGGGAGACGAAGTAACCAGCATTATCCAAGATGATGCCCTAGAGCTAAGTATTGGTGTTCCTGTGGAACAAGCCTCCCGTCTAGCCATTGGATTGCCCGTGGAAATCATTGATCGTCAAGGAAAAGTGCTCGTCGAAGGAGATATTAGCTTTATTTCGCCTAAGACAGACCGCAGTAGTCAGGCGATTCTAGTTAAAGCAGCCTTCAATAACAACGGTAAGTTAAAAGACGATAGCTTTGCCAGAGTGAGAATTATCTGGTCAGAACAACCAGGAATTTTAATCCCCACCGAGGCAGTATCTCGCATTGCAGGGAAGACTTTTGTCTTTGTTGCCCAAGAAACCAAACAAGAAGACGGTTCCACTACCTTAGTTGCCAAACAACGCCCCGTCGAACTGGGAGCAATTCAAGGTCAATCGTATCAAGTTATCTCTGGTTTAGAGTTGGGCGAGCGCTTAATTACTTCTGGTATTCTTAATCTTGCCGATGGTACTCCAATTAACCCTGAAGAAGAAACCGTTACTAGCCAAGAAATCCAGTCGTAGGGCTGGCAAGATCTAAGTTTAAGTCAATTAGTAGTTAATCAAAGAACTTTTGCCCACCTTGGTTAGTAATCAGAAAAGGTAGAATTGGATAAATTTAATTGTCGGGTATTGATTAGATTTAAATGCTGATTTGCCCACTTTATTAAAAAACATCAACTTAATCAGTAACCCCAATGATCTTCAGTATCGCCGACACCTTTATTAAAAGACCAGTCTTAACGACGGTATGTGCAGCTATCATCGTGCTAATTGGGGGGATCAGTATTCCCATGTTGCCGATCTCTCAATTGCCCCAGATAGCGCCAATCCAAGTTGAAGTAAATACTACCTATATTGGCGCAGATGCAGAAACTGCCGAGACGAATGTTACCACTATTGTGGAACGAGAAATTAATGGTGTAGAAGGCATGAGCTATATGTCTTCTAATACTAGCAATGACGGTGTAAGTAATATAGTTGTTTCTTTTCCCCCAGATACAGACCGCGATCTTGCTCAAGTTAACGTCCAGAATAGAGTAGCCTTGTCCGAACCTCAGCTACCAGCGTCGGTGCAGCAGACTGGTGTAACCGTCCAAAAATCTTCACCAGATTTACTTTTGGGGATTGCTTTCTATGCTAACAATGGCGAATATGACGATCTATTCTTGAGTAATTATCTAGATCTTTACGTGCTCGATCAGGTACAAAGAATTGACGGGGTTGGAAGTACGATTATTTTTGGGGAAAGAAAGTATGCGATGCGTCTTTGGCTCGATCCTGATGCTTTAGCGGCTCGCAGTTTAAGTTCGAGAGATGTAGTTAATGCTCTGGAAGAGCAAAACATTCAGGTTGGTGCGGGGAGTATCGGCAAACAACCGTCTCCTGATGATCAGAAATTCGAGTTTATCCTCCGTGCCTCAGGCAGATTAACCAGTGTTGAGGAGTTTGATAATTTGGTAGTTGGGAGAGGAGAGAATGGCAACCTGATTAAGTTAAGGGATATCGGACATGCCGAACTAGGGGCGGAAAACTATGACATCTCGGCGAAATTTAATGGTAATCCAACGGTTGGATTAGGTATCTTCCAACTTCCAGGCAGTAATGCCTTAGATGTCGGTAATGCAGTTAAAGATGAGGTGGCCAAACTAGCCCAAGATTTCCCTCCAGGGATGGATTACGAAATTGCCATCGATACTACTGAATTTGTCCAGGTGTCGATGACGGAGGTGATTAAAACTCTAGTTCAAGCAATTTTACTGGTAGTTTTGATTATTTTTATCTTTTTGCAAGACTGGCGCACCACGATTATTCCGGCGATCGCTATTCCTGTATCTTTAATTGGTGCCTTTACTTTCCTCAATATCTTTGGTTTTCAGATTAATACCCTGACTCTGTTTGCCATGGTACTGTCTACAGGATTGGTAGTTGATGACGGGATTGTGGTGGTGGAGGCGATCGCCACTAAGGTGGAACGGGGGATGAAGCCTCGTCAGGCTGCCATGGAGACGATGAATGAGTTAAGTGGAGCAGTCATTGCCACATCTTTGGTGCTGGCAGCAGTGTTTATCCCCGTATCTTTCTTTCCAGGTTCGACAGGAGTAATCTTTAAACAGTTTGCCTTAACCATTGTTTTTGCGATCACTCTTTCAACCTTTAATGCCCTGACCTTTTCACCGACTATGGCAGGTATTTTATTGCGTCCTGCAAAGAAAAGAACAGGTATTTTAGGCAAATTATTCGATAAATTCAATCAGATTTTTGACTGGATTACTACTAGATATACTCAGGCGATTACATTTTTAACTAAAAAGTATGTCCGTCCCTTTGTCTTGGCCGGTTTCACTGCTTTAATTCTATTTACCTATTTCTTATACAACCTGATTCCCACAGGCTTTATTCCCGAAGAAGATCAAGGTTATTTCTTTACCGTTGTCCAGACTCCCGATGGCGTATCTCTAGACTATACCCAAGAAGCAATGAAGCAGGTAGGAGCTAAAATTGCCGAGTTGGAAGATGTTCAAAGCTACTTTTATCTTAGTGGCTTTGGTTTTGAAGGGAATGGGAGCAATAGGGGTTTTGTTTTTACGAACCTCAAGCCTTGGTCGGAAAGATCCCAGAAAAATCAATCAGTCTACTCAATTCTGGGTCGTCTCAATGGTTCTTTCCAAAGTATAACTGGAGCCAGAGCCTTTGCTATTAATGCTCCCCCCGTCAGAGGTTTAAGTACTTTTGGCGGTTTTGAATTCCAGCTTCAGGATCGTCGTGGTTTACCGATCTCAGCATTGGTGGAAAATGCCAATAAAATGATCGCTGCTGCTAATCAAAGACCAGAAATTGGTGCAGCCTTTACCCAGTTTGCTGCTAATACACCCCAAATTGAAGTTGAAGTATTACGAGATCGCGCTAAAGCCCTGGGAGTTCAAATTGACGACATCTTCGATTCCCTTCAGTCTTATTTAGGTTCGAGATATGTCAACGATTTTGTTTTGGGGCAAAGACAATATCGAGTTTATGTTCAAGCCGACGGCGATTTCCGTTCTAATCCTCAGGACATTGAAAAACTTTATGTTCGTTCTGCCAGTGGGCAGTTAATCTCTTTAGACACTCTGGTCGATTTAAAAGAGTTTACAGGGCCGCAAACCATTACCCATTACAATCTTTTCCGTGCAATCAAGATCCAAGGTTCTCCTGCACCTGGCTATAGTACAGGTCAAGCAATTCAAGCCATGGAAGAAGTAGCAGCAGAAATCTTACCTGCAAGTTTAGGCTACGAATGGACTGGTACAGCCCTAGAAGAGAAATCTGCTGGGGGACAATCAGCCCTGATCTTTGGCTTCGGTTTACTGATGGCATTCCTAGTCTTAGCTGCTCAATATGAAAGCTATGTTGATCCGATTATCATTATGTTGACCGTACCTTTAGCAGTGCTGGGAGCGATCGCCGCTATCTGGTTTAGAGCCAATATTCTCCAAGCTGGCAGCATTTGGCCCGTAATCAACAATGATGTCTATGTTCAAGTCGGTTTAGTGATGTTGATCGGGCTGGCAAGCAAAAACGCCATTCTAATTGTGGAATATGCCAATCAGCTTAAAGAAAAGGGCTTAAGCACCGTTAAGGCAGCGATTAAGGCAGGACAAGAACGTTTTCGACCAATTTTGATGACTGCCATCTCCAGTTTGGTTGGTTTCTATCCTCTAGTGGTCGCTACAGGTGCAGGTGCATCTAGTCGCTGGTCATTGGGAACTACGGTGTTTGGTGGAATGCTGTTTGCCACAGCTCTTACTTTGTTCTTAGTCCCCTCACTGTATATTGTGATTAAAGGTCTGGAATCTTTGTTTAAACAAGATAAAGACCCTGGAGGTTCTGGTGGCGATGATCAAAATAATTCTAGTAATGGTCGTGGCGTAATTAAAGAGGAGTCAGCAAAGGAATTGGCAACTCGGTACAATACCATAGACCAATCTGACCAAAATCCGCAAACACTTTAAGATCGCAGTATGTTAAGCAAGATAATCAATGTTAAAAAAAGCAAATTTAAGACAGCAAAAACTAACGCCGTATCTATTTTTGTTGCCTGCGATCGCTTTACTAGGATTAACGGTATTTTTCCCTGCGTTTCAGGCATTTGCACTCAGTTTTACGCGATATGAATACGATATTACTCAAACTCCTGAGTGGATAGGATGGGAAAATTTTCAACGGCTGTGGCAAGATGAATTATTCTGGCAAACCATCAAAAACACCCTGTTGTATTTAATTGGAGTTGTCCCGATTTTAGTCATTGCACCTCTAGGATTAGCAATAATTGTCAACCGAAAATTGCGGGGAATTAACTGGTTTCGTACTGCTTTTTATACACCCGTAGTAATCTCCATGGTAGTGGCGGGAATTGCTTGGAAAGCTCTTTATACTCAGAATGGATTAATTAATCAATTTTTGAAGCAGTTTGGTTTTGCCGAAGGTATTCCTTGGTTAACCGATCCTAAGTTAGCTATCTGGAGCGTGATGCTCGTAACCATCTGGAAAGGCTTGGGTTACTACATGGTCATTTATCTAGCAGGATTGCAGTCTATCTCTCCCGAACTTTACGAAGCGGCGGCGATCGATGGTTCAGATCACTGGCAAAAGCATTTAGATATTACAATTCCACTGATGCGTCCCTATTTATTCTTAGTAGCTGTCATCTCAGCAATTTCGGCAACTAAAGTTTTTGAAGAAATATTTATTATGACTCAGGGAGGCCCTAGAAATAGCTCTAAAACTGTGGTTTACTATCTTTACGAACGAGCTTTTCAAGATTTAGATATTAGCTATGCTTGTACGATTGGTTTGATTTTATTCCTAGGAATTTTAGGATTATCAATTATTAACTTGAAGCTGACTGCTGAAAGTAATAAATAATTAGTTATTAGTTGTTAGTTATTAGTTGTTAGTTATTAGTTGTCAAAGAGGTTAATTAGAATCCGTGCCACCCAATTGCTGCTCTTGAGTTAATTCCTGCTCTTGAGTTGATTCCTGTACTGTTTCTGATTCCAGCACTTTTTCCACAATAGATTTTGTCATTGCTTCTTCTGAATCATTAAGTTCTAGCAGTTTTTTAGCTTCGTTGGCAGCTAAGGGACGACCAAACCAGAAGCCCTGCATATTGTGACAACTCAGGCTACGTAGTAACTCTACTTGTTCTTGAGTTTCTACTCCTTCGGCAACTATTCTAAGATTAAAACCTTTCCCCAACTCGATTAATGCAGTTACGATAGCTAGATCTTGAGGACTATCCGTAAGTTGCTGTACTAGAGAACGATCTATTTTCAAAGTGTCAAGAGGAATTCGCTTGAGATACTCTAAAGCAAGAAAGCCTGTGGTCAAGCCATCAACTGCAATTTTCACCCCCAAGGCTTTGAGTTGATTAATTAGGTGTCGGCTGTGATCTATATTATCCATTAAGGTTGCCGCACTAATCTCTAATTCTAGTAAGTCAGCTGCCATGTCTGTTTCTGCAACTATTTCGGCAATTTTTTGGGGTAGATTTGGCTGTTGGAATTGAACTAAAGATAAACTGACAGTAATCTTCGATAATGGCAATTCTTGAGTTTGCCATTGCTTATTCTGATTACAGGCGGTACGAATAGTCCATTCGCCAATGGGTACGATCAATTTAGTTTTTTCGGCTAGCCTAATAAAATTTCCTGGTGCGACTAAGCCTAATTCGGGATGTTCCCAACGTAGTAAAGCTTCAATCGCTTCTACTTTGCCATTGTTAACGTTAATTTGCGGTTGATAATAAAGCTGAAATTCCGATTTTTCTATGGCTTGCTGCAGTAGATTTTCTAACTCTAAAGCGACTAATGCTTGAGAGTTAATCGCATCGTCATAAAACTGATATCCATTCTGATTGCTATAAGCCCGTTCTAAGGCAGTATTAGCACTAGCCAATAAAATTTCAGGATCAGTTCCATCCTGGGGATAAACAGCAATTCCCATTGCACTATCAATCGAAGCCTGGGTTTCTCCTAAGGAAAAAGATTGCTTAATTGATTGTTTAATCCGTTGATTAATTTTAGTTATTTCCTCGATATCGTTGACTTGAGGCAATAACAGAGCAAATTTATCTTCTTGCCAACGAACAACAGTGTCTCCTGCACGTAAACAGGTACTTAATCTTTTTTCTAATGCTAATAGTAATTT
>JAAUYH010184900.1_pt1 | contig 20257 bp, 16 predicted proteins | sample 7278061 | NCBI WGS metagenome assembly JAAUYH01 (sample SAMN14350203, study PRJNA611818) | marine sediment metagenome | isolation source: surface marine sediment (0.6m) | place: French Polynesia: Moorea | collected 2018-08 | reverse complement strand
TAATGAAGTGGATTTTTCATTGGTGGTAGATCCTTTAATTCATACATAAAGGTTATATCTACCACCTTTTCTGCTTTCATTTATATTTCGGATAGGTCTAATAAATCTCGTTCTGCCGTAGGTTGAGTGATCAGGCCTGTGGAAATAATGCCGATACGCAGGGGGCATCGCGTCACATTTTCAGCACCAGCAGGAGAAATGGCCCGCTCTTCTGGATCTAGCCAAACCTTTTTCTGGGATGACCAGCGGGCGCAAGGTAATCCCAGTTTATCGAGTAGCTCGGTTTGCCACTGCCCTGTCAGAGGCGCAGGCGCAAAAATCACAATAGGTCGGCGGCGCGCTCGTGCCCCCCGCTGGGCAATTTCTTGTTCGTGGACCAGGGTTAAGGTAAGGGCCGCTGTGGCAAGAGACAGAGTTTTGCCCAGCCCTACTTCATCGGCAATCAGGAGTCTGACCACACCGTGCCAGCGCAGGTGCTTCATGCATTCGGCGACGAAGGCCCGCTGCCAGGGAGAGAGGGAAAGGCCCTCCCGGTACATGGGCGATTCCACCAGGGCGGCAGGGGCCAGGCTGTCATCGTCGGGTTGCTCGCCTAGCTCAATCTCAACCCGATGGGCGCGACGCCCAACTTCTTGCACCACAGCTCTGGGTAACGGCACGGCCTTGGCCCACAGTGCATCAAATTCAGCCTGTATCCAGTCCACGCCCTCCTGACTTTCGTCTGACCAGACAATCTCATAATGGGCTTGCCATCCGGCTCGGGTTTCGTTCATGGAACCCATAAACCCGATGCAACGACCATCATGCAGCTCGATGACACCTGCTTTACCGTGAACAAATCCGCAGAAATCATCAGGAGCCACGCGAATCGCCTGGGGATGCTTATCCAAGAATTGATAGAGCCATTTGTAGCGGGGGCGGTTGAGTAGGGCTTCGGCCTCTACGGGGACACGGTTAAGGCGACCCAGCAGCTTAGACTCTTGAATTTTGGCAATTTTGATGTCTTCAGACCGCACATCAGAGTTACAAACGATCCGCACATCCTCAATACCGTCGAGGTGTTCCCCAGCGATCTCAAATAGGGATGAGGTGAAATAACCAGCAATGCGATGATAGCGTTTGGCCCGCTGTAGATATCTATTCAGGACTGTTTTATCTAGACGATGGGTTCTGGAAGAAAACCGCTGAATCTTTGACTGGGACATAATGATGCCGCAAAGTAAACCTTATAGTGCAGAATAGCTTCATCTAGCTGTTCTCAATTTTGTGATAATGTCCGGCATCTTTCTATGTAAGTTTTGCTTTCATGATGGCAAAAGCCCCCCCCCCTTAAATTTTGGTGAATTTGTCCCCCCCTAGCTCTATAGTGATGAGAAGAAGAAAACAGCTTAAAAAACCCCCGTTACCGGGGAATGCAGGGGGCTAAATTCCTTCATTGCGGATACGATTAGCAATAATTTCCGCTTTTTGGGCTTCTTGAGGGCGGAGGCCATTCCACATGTCAGCCAGGTATTGGGCCATGGCGATCAGGTGAGTACGTTTTTGGAAGTAGGTTTCGTCAAGACTGGTGCGGATTTGCCCTAGCACGACTTTGGGGTCTTTGTCGTTTAGCAGTTCCTGGATGGCCATAAGCAGTTCGCTCAGGAGGCTGCTCGCCAGGTCGCCGCTGGTCAACTCGCGGGGCTTGAACTGCTTCGCGCCTTTGAGTTTTGCCTGGTTGGGTTGGAGGGACGCCATCAGGGGTTGATATTCAACATGAAAAGCTTTGGAGAAGTTTTGGTAATTGTCGAGTTTGAATGCTCCGGTTTGCTCAATAGCAACCATGCGGAGGTAGAAGCGCTCGACAGGGGTGATTTTATCCCAAGTATCGGGGTTGAGGGCTTTGAGGCGCTCGGGAATCAACAGGTTGTTGGCGACCTCAGAAGAATATTCAACAATGTCATCAACAACAGTTTTCTCACCCTTTTGCCGAGGCTGGAGAGCTAAGGTCGTGACATCGCGGCCATCGACTTCGGTGTATTGAGTCAACACTTTTAGGGCAGCGGCATAGCCCGCCATTTGCAGGTCAGAGTCGTTAAAGATCGTCTTGCCATGTTCTTGAGCAGCATCGTTGAGGTTAAGCATAGCTTCGATTTGAGCCTTTACCTCTTTGCGGATTTTGGGCAGGAGCCGCTGCTTGAAGGTGGAGGCGGTGTCGAGGCGCTTGCGGAGTAATAGGGTGACGGTACCCTGCACATAGCCCCCCTGCTTGAGTTCAGAGGTGGTTTCAGTGGCAATGTACCAAGCGCTGACGACCTGCAGCCCCGCCGCCCAAAAGATAGAGACCATATCGGCCCAAACGCCCGTATCTTGGTGAGTAAACATGACGCATTGCAGGCCGTTATCAGGCATGTGGTTTGCCATTGCCCGATAGGCATCGACCATACCTTGGCGGAAGTCTTCACCGTCGCCTTTGATGGCTAAGGCACGACGGGAATCCCAAATCCATTGATCAAAAGGTGCTGGTGGATTTTTGCGAAGCCATGCTATAAAAAATTCAGTTATCTCTTCATAGTTAACTGCATCAGCATAGGGAGGATCAGTAATGTATATATCACAAGGAAAATTATGTGAATCGCTTGACTCTGTTCTGATTTCAGCAGAAACATGGACAAGAGGCTCAATCCCTATAGAACGATTGAAAAAGATTGGTATGTATTCTATCCAAGAACGGCAGGCATAGTTGTAATGAGTATTTAGAGCTTGATTATCAAAGACATTTACTGTGTAGTCACCAGCACCACCAGTAGGGCGAGCATAAGATGTTGCCCAACGGCAAAGCTTAGACATCCAATTGGCAGTGTTCGCAATCTTGTAGTATTCAAACTCCGGATTAGATAAGTTTAGAATTTCCTTCTTTAAGACTGAGAAGTATATCAGGTGACGCGCATTAAATAACTGATGCCAGAATGACCATCCTCGCGTGCGGATTGGTTCGTCAGTTTTAGAGCCGGGCTCAATTGACATATTAGGAGCTAAACCTACCTCTTGCCAGATTTCTAGGTTCTTTTCAACAAGATCGTCAATCCTTTTTTCTCTGTCTAAATCATTTTTTGAAACATTCGCAAAGTAGGTTTCTATGCGTGATGTACCTAAGGTTTCTTTTGTAATCCACTGAATACAGTAAAGTCGCTCTTGGAAGATATCATCATGCCGCGGCTTAAAATCGCTTACTTCCCATTGCCGTAAGCGATTACGATATTCCCCTGATTCATTTCTGTAGTCCCCACGTATTGTTTTGATTGAATTACGATAGAGTTTATTTTCTAGCTTGTAAATCAACTCCCCATTTTGAACAGTTCCCTGAGCAGCTGCCTTCATTTCCTCATCACTTGCACCTGAGACTACTTCAATATCGAACCGGTTATTCTCAAAATCAGGGATAAGCTTTGCATAAACTCTTCTACTCTTAGAAATCACCCAACTCGGCGCCATCGGCACCATCCATCCCGTCTCAGGACACCGTGTTTCCAAACAATACAAAAACGCTTTTGCCCTATCCCCCCGCTCATTGTGCTCAATCCCCAGCTCAGTAATCTCGCGATCCACTGCTTCTGCTACTTCCTGCTGAACCTTCTCAATCTCTTTTCGCTTCTCTGGACTCGCCCCAATAATATTCAGTGCCCCCCAGGTCAACATGCAGGCTACCGGATTCAGATCCGATGCATATACATCACACCCCAACCGCGCCGCCTCAAACGGAATCGAGCCCCCACCACAGAACGTATCCCCTACCCTAGGCCGGCGCCCATAGCGCAGAATCCCCAACTGCTCTACCAATGCCTCATGGGAATACGCCTCAATACCAAACGGCTCCAGGTGCGCGTTCACATCCTCCCAAATGGGGCCATAGAGTATCTCCGGAGCAATCTCTTCCGGTCTCCTACACAGGCTTACTTTTTCCTCAAAAGACATTCCCTCTAGCGCTTGCATCAAAAATGGGTACTTATCTTCAAGCTCTAAACCCCGCTTCCATCGCACCTTTAGCTTGGGATATTGCGACACATTTAGAGGGAATTGCAGCGCTTCAATCGCTTCCTCATCGTAAAACTTGTTGGTGTAGTCAAAAATATCCCAAGGGTTTTTCAGGGTGATGCATTGGGCAATCTCGATCACCTTCAGCTTCGGCTCCCGCCACCCAAAGGCCGCATCATCAATGGCCATCAGCTTCTCAAAAATGTGGAGATCTGCCTCTAAGTCATCCGTCACTGGCAGCAAGCACCCCAGCACAATGGCCCGCACCATGATTAGCGGCTTACGTCCCTTCCAATAGGACCCTAACGCCGTCAGCGTTTGTCCGGCCCCCGCCTTACGCTCCTTCTGAGCCTCCGCCGAAATCTTTTGCGCCGGAAATACCCGTTCAATGAGCGAGGGGGCATCTTGGAGGGATAGCGGCGTAAGCTTTGGCATGGGTGATCTCGTGGGTGTTGACTTGGCTGATCCCCTCACCCTAGTCCCCCCAAGGGAGAGGGAACTAGAAGCGTGGTTACTCAATGGTAATTTCTTGGTAGGCTCCGGGTTGGATGGTATCTACAACCGCTTGAATACGATCGGTGTGCTGCTTTATTCGTGGCCATGAGGTGGTCATCAAAACCACAATGGCAATCTGGCGATTGGCTAAATTTTGCTCATAGCGCAGGTTGCGATCCGTCGTGATTAATAGCTTGTAACCCTCTTGCTCGACCCTGGTGAGCAAATTGCCGTTAGACAGTTCTGACCAACCTCGCTCATAGGCGGTATCGATCGTGTGTCCGGGTAGAAAACGCCGGAGTGGTACGGGCGTCCCCTGATCGAACAGAATTTTCATCAACTCGCCATTTGCTCAATCAAGGTCAGTTCGTAATCCAGCAACGCCTCTACTTGGGCGCGAGTGACGCCGGGAAACCATTCCAGAAACTGGTCGATGGAAGCCCCATCCTTAAGATTTTCAAACAGGGCCGATACCGGAACACGAGTTCCTTTGAAGACCCACGCCCCACTGACCTTGTCCGGATGGCGCTCCAACATATCCAAAGGGTTAGTATTTTCCATTGACTTCACCATGTTTAAGCATTGATATTTCTGCAGTTCCTTAAGCTTAGAACCCGCAATCAGTTCTGAAATAGCGGCAAGGTTTCGTAGACGATGTCGTCGGCATCGGGTTTGCTCACCTTCCTGGGGGCTCTCAGCGTTGGCTGGGTCGTATCCCCCAGGGCATATTTCAACGCCATCCGCCACCCTCGCCCCTTATCTTCAGGAGCGCCCACAGTCGTCGCTGTCATACCAAACAGCCACCAGCGCTCCTCCGGGCGCAATGCCAGCCAGTTCCGCAGAGCCGTCCCAATCTTGTCTTCCTCCAGATCTTCGATGGCCCAGGCCAGCACACATAGTTCTTTACCCAGCAATCGGTCCACCCGGTTCTCCCCCGCCTTCCACTGCCCCGGCTTAAGCTGGTGAGCCTTCAAGCGCTCATTAAACATGCGCTTCACCGGGTTAGCAATTTCCGTCCAAATCGCACGGGGCAACACCACCCGGTCCAGCAGCTCACTTTCATCTCCAATGGTATGCATTCCCAGGTCCTCCACAATTTGCACCGGCTGCTTAGCGCCACGGGGAATGATCACCACAAAATGATGGGGCGCTGCCGTAAGCGGTACTCCAAAGCCCTGAGTCGCATGGGCAGGTTGATTGGCCTTTTTGCGTGTCTTTTTGGTCTCTTTGGCCATCATGGTGATTAGATCTGCGATCGCACTACTACATCAAATCGCCCCCTAAATCGTCTGAGTTCGGGGGACTTTCGAACTGGCTCTCCCGGCAATCGTAGGCTGGAGATTGCGCCCCCGGGTTTGGGGGCTGGGGGAAACCCCATTTTACTGCTCTACCGAATTTGGGGTTAGCTCAATGCCTGCCAGATCAGCAAAAGCCTTCAGGTCAAATCCGGTATCAAAAGCTGCCCCATCCCGGATAGTCAACTGTACCAGAGCATCCGGCTCGTTAAGATTTTCGCGCAGGGCAGCAATCAATTTTTCCAAAATGTCGGGCGTAACGGGTCGGTCATTAAACCGTACCTGCACCGCCTGCTCTCCTTCTCCAATGTTCAACGTAACGCCGTGGAAGATAATGCCCTGGCGATCCTTAAATTGTGCAATCACATCAAAGACCGCTTTGGTGGTGTCAAACCGAGGTTTCGTCTGAAGCAGCTTGGCAGGCTTAGTTTCGTCTAAATCAGGCCGTTCTATACCTTTCTCAGCGATATTGAAGGTCTCAGTTGCAGTCGCTTCGCCTGCACTGGCATACACCTGCAGCAAAATTTGATTATCTGGGATAGGAAATGGACCATCGTAAACCTTGCCCTCTCGCGGGTTAGTGGCGTCTATGGTGTAGCGCAGCTGTGCATTTGGCGTTACAGCTAGCTCTACTTCGCGATGAACTGGACGATTGTGAACCTGATGCTGAATCTTAAGCTTGGCTACCCATCGTTTGGGATCCCCAGGGGTATATTTACCGGTGGTATCAACCGCTAGAAAATATAGCGTCGACTCTTTGGTGCGAAAGGTATCCAGATCCGCCACGACGGAATCCGCCTCGCTAACATTAGGAGAAGTGCTGTAATGCACCTTCGGACTCGGACCAGCATGGCGCGGCGTGAGCGTGAGCACCGTTTCTCCGGTCTGGACGTTTAGTGTCGGACTAACAATATTGACAGCAGTCTTTTCCTTGGGGAAAGGCCCTTTTTCAATCCAACCGTCATTTCCTTCACGCCAGCGTCCCTGGGACAACGCCTTGACCTTAAGCCGATCCAGCCCCTTGAGCCCCGGTAGCCAGGGCCAAGCAGGATTACTCTTCGCCCGCATCAGCACATCACGCCAGGGTATACGGCGATCGTTTTGAGGCCATAGCTCCTCTTCCGCCATCGCAAAGTAGGGCAGCGGGTCTTCCTCTGCATCTACCGCCAGCTTGTTGTCGCAGCGCATACTGGCCAGCATGGTTTCAATTTGGGTTTCCACACTGTCGTCGCTGGTCTGCCCAAATTTGAGACCATTCTCAATGGTGGCCTGCTGTAGCTCATCTTCAGATGGATAAAAGAGCCTGTTATAAGTACCCTGCAACGCCTGTAAAAGAGCCCCTTCAGCCTCTTCTTTAGCATCTTGAGCCTGCTCATATAGAGAATCGCTATGTTTAAGCCCTTTGGCAATATTCTCAATGGCGTAAAGCTCTCGCAATGATTCTTCTACCCGACTGGCCATGTGGGTGTCGTTACCCGACAGCACCAATAGATTATTCTTTTCGGAAACAGCCCCGTAAAACCGATGAATATCTTCAGGCGGTACGCTGTTATCAGGGGGCGCAACCACCAAAATTCGATGGCTACTGAGCCGAATCTCATTAATTTCTGGCATTACCAGCACCTCTTGGTATGCCTTCTTAGATTGGGCTTCTAGTTCCCCTTCTAATCGTGTCCGGAGGGCTTTATCCACCTTTGCCTTGGGTAACCCCTGCGCCTCCCGTTGAATGCGTTTGGTCAGGTTTTCTGTGTCTTTGAAGTAGAATAGCTCTCCTTCTGCATGGAGATACCAAGCCGTTTTCCTCAGTTGCTTAAACGCCTGGGCAAATTCCTCTGGTTTTCGATTCGGCGCCGCTAGGTATTCGATCACCTCTTCCCGACGCAGTCCCATATGCCCCTTCACCGCCAGGGAAAGCGAGGCTGAGAGCAACATGCAAGCCACTTGAGAGGCGGCATCGCTGTTCAAGTTGGCGTCAATTTCCTCTGCATGGGCGTTGCCATTGTCGGCAATGTCCTGTGCGATCGCAGGACGCAAAGCACGGTTAATATCCGTCACCTCATTCATCACCTGATTATCGTTCAGGTCGAGGTGCTGGGTGCCAATGAGGAAAACATCATTCTGCTGGCGCTGCCAAACTGACCGAATCACCCGTGCCGCAAACTGCAGCAGTCCACGGGTCTCCCGAAAGTCAGGATTATCTTTGAACAAGGCCACCAAATGCTTAAACGAGGGGTGGAATGGATAGGTCGCTCGAACTTCATCGGCAACCTGCTCCAGGCTACGAGCCGTTAAGTAGCCGCTATCCTCCGCCAGCTTGATCTGCTCAGCATACGCTTCAGCGATCTCGTCAATTTCTTCCTCTGATAGCAGCTCAGCAAATAACCGCTTGCGCAGAATTGAGTAGATCTCGCTGCCTTCTAGGGAAACTGGCGTAATTGGTCTAGCTTGTCGCTTGGCTTCTTGATGTACGGTGGCTACGAGCTTACGTACTACTTTAACTTGCTCATGGTAGCTATCGGAAAGGTTAGCCAGCACTACACAGCAACGAGGTAGTTCCAGGGCGGCCGAAAACAGGTTAGACAGCGCCTCAGTCAGCACGTCTACCATTGATCCCTGACCCACTGTCACTGTTCGAGCCCCCAGGAAATAAGGCGGTAACTCATCGAATAAGATCAGCGTTGGCTGAACGCCAATAACCTCCTTCCAATGCTCCTTACCCGGCGCCTGTGGGCCGTTTTGCCAGAAAGGCAGCATGATGTCTTCCGCTTCGGGGCCTAGCTGTTTAGCAATTTCGCCCCAAAGATAGTGTTTAGGTTTATTCCGCCCCTCAAATACAGCTACCCGAGCTGCTTGGCCGTCGAGCCTAGTCAAAATATCTGCTGGTAGGACTTGCGATCTCTGTGCTGGATGCTTAGCCAGCAAACCCAGAGCACTCATCAGGTGCGTTTTACCTCCGCCCATTGCTTGAGACAGCTCAAATACCGCCTGCTCAGTCTGTCCCGATAATCGTAAGAGCCCTTCACGGAGCAATTCCTCCATTCCCCGTGTGAGATAGCTTTTCTCAAAGAACGCTCTACCTTCGTCACTAGCGTCAATCATCTTAGCCAGACTTTCAACACCACCAGCAACCTGGTAGTCAAGCGTAGATGAGTGAACCGTGCAAGCGTCTTTGACTGTTTTCAGCATATAGATTAATCCTGACCCATCCCAAATTAATCCTGACCCATCCCAAAGCTTCTTATCAACCGCTCCAATAGTAAGCGATGGACTCATTTCCCTGTAACCATCAGAACTATTCTGCCCAGCATCCAATAATTCGGACGAGGATTTTCATCAAAATATCCTGATTGGATTGGGAGCTGAGAAATCGGAATGGACAGTCCTATTTCGCACTCTCCAAAAAATCGATCACCACCTTTGAGACCTCTTCATGCATTTGGTTCATCATACAGATGGTCCCGGTTTCAAATTCAACCACTTTACCGTGGGGAATTGCTTGGGAAACGAAGTGCCGATTTTCGGGATTTGCTAAACCCAGCCTTTCAAATTCTTGGACATCATCCAGTCCCCAAATAATCAGCGTGGGACACTTGATAGAACGCAGTCGCTCTTCAGCCTCCAGACAATAGTTTCCCACCGCCCAAAGCGCATACAAGGGATGGCCAAAACACTTTAAGTCATCCAAGACCCAGCGATGATTGAGCTGGGCGGACCCAACATATCTTGACCGGGCTTTCCATCTTTCCATTAAGTAGGAACCGTCTTCTTTAATTTTGAAGCCGATATCAAATAATTCAGCGAGTTTGTCTTTACCTTCTTCTCCAAATCCAGGCACATTGCCGAGGATCAATTTCTTAACCCGATCAGGATAGGCTGCCGCCACTTCTCCCGCCACAAACGCGCCGGTATGATTTCCAAAAACATTCGCCTGCTTGACGCCCAATTCATCTAAGAGTGCGATCACAGTTTTTGCATAATCCGCAATCGTATACATCCTGGGGGGCTTGTCGGAATCTCCAAACCCCATCAAATCCATAGCGATCACCCGCTTAGTTTGAGCGAATATCGGCATCAATTCTCGATATTCATCACTACTGCGGGGATTCATATGCAGCAATAATAAAGCCTCGCCTGCTCCCCCAACGCGGTAAAGAATCTGCCCGTCTTCAGTATCAAGAAATGCTCTCTTAATGGGTTGTTTCATATTTCAATACCTCCCCCCCTGAATAGACATTCAATACTCTACATCCTGAGCAGATTCCCGCTGAATCTAGGCTGATTTCTATACCGCTTAAGATTATTTCATAGTCCTCCCTACCACAGTCTGGCCCTCCCCCCCGGCCCCTCTCCCAAGCTTGGGAGAGGGGGGGAGAGTATCTACACCACGGCTACTGCCTTAGTGGGTAATTGTGCACGGGACGGCATTTTCAGAATTTCCCGCGCCTGGGCAGGGGTGGCCACCTCGCGACCGAGCATATTCGCCAGTTGGACAACCTTCTCCACCAACTCGCCATTATGGGGTTTCCCAAAGCGGCTGTAATGGTGGTCGCCAAGGCCAATCCCAACGTGGCCGCCCATTGTAATCGCCCAGGAAGCCACCCTCATCACATCCCCGTTCCAACACAGCACCAACCATTGGTTATCGTCAGGCACCTCAGCAACGAAGGCTTGTAGGGCTGGAATCGTCGACGTCGCCCCAGCGGGCATCACTTCCCCAGTAAAGACAAACTCCCAAAACGTATTGCGCGGCAGCAGTCCCATCTCCTGAAAACAATGGGCCGTCCGCATCTGCCCCACATCCCAACAGATTGAAGCGACGTAAATTTCATGTCGCTTGAACACCTCGAGCACCGCCTTTAGGTCATTGCGGGTGTTGACATAAACCTGGTCATAGGTAGTGAACTGCCCCATCTGGGGATCCCAGAAGTCCACATTGAGGGAGCCGAAATCTACTGGAACCATGTCAACCCGCAGGACCGGATCGTCATTGACGGCCAGGATATGACGCACCCGATCCTCTACCTGATTCTGGGTAATGTAGCCAAGGGTTGGATGGATCAGGAGGTCTGTTTGGGCTCGAATGCCCTCAATGACTTCTAGATAAAGTTCAACATCATTTCGGGGTTTCCCAGTCTCTGGATCTCGTCCGTGCCAATGGAAAATGGAAGCGCCCGCTTCCCAAGCGCGAACGGCTTCGCGGATAATTTCCTTGGGACTGTGGGGAAGCGCTGGATTATCTCCCCGAGGGGTAATTTCATTACATCGACATTCGATAATTAAGGGGTGTTCACTATGCTTTGCCATGTGCTTTATTACCTCACAAATTGTTAAATTATCTAAGTTAAAAATTCTGGAGTTTAGTTTGGAATCGGTGCGTGGGCGTTACCTACCCTGCACTTCTTCCCTTGCCCAGGATTGATTGGCGGGCATTGCCTTACCATTGCTCATTGGTCACTTGTCTGTTGGGTATGCAGACCTCATCCAAAAACTTATCCCAAGCTTTTATGATCGAGAAAATCATCAATGAGTTTGGAGATTTTTTCGGGATGTTCGTTCATCATCCAGAGGTTACCGTTTTCCAGTTCAACTTGATTGCTATGGGGGATAACGTCTGGGAGCCAGTGTTGATTCTCTGCTTTGGCTAACCCGACTTTTTCTAGGGGAGCTAATACTTTTTGTCCGGATAAAATTAGGGTTGGGCAGTTAATCAGCCGAAATCGTTCTTGGGCGGAGAGACAATAGTTCGCCACCGCCATGCCCGTATATACCGGAGCGCCAAAGCACTTTAAATCGTCTATGACGCAACGGTGATTAAGTTCACCTGGGCCAACATAGTTGACCCGGGCCAGCCATCTGGTCATCAGATGGGAGCCATCTTCTTTAATGCTGAATCCTTCAGAGTATCGCTTTAGGAGTTTGTCTCTCTCAGCAGGCTCAAAACCCAGGACATTGGATAGGATGAGAGCGTCAACGCGTTCTGGATAAGCCGCCGCCACTTCTCCCGCGATATATCCCCCCGTGAGGTTACCGAGAAGACTACAGGTTTGGATACCCAATTCATCCCAAAGTGCAATCACAGTTTTGGCGTAGTCAGCTACAGAGTAGACTCTGGGAGGGGGATCAGAGTCTCCTAAGCCCATCAGGTCCATTGCTATTACACATCTCTTTTGAGCCAGAATTGGCATCAATTCCCGAAATTCATCACTACTGCGGGGGGTCATGTGCAGTAGAAGCAGCGGATCGCCTTCTCCACCCATGCGGTAAAGAATCTGTCCGTCTTCAGTGTCAAAAAAAGCACGCTTGATACGGTGTGTCATTTTTTATTCCCACTTTTACGTGAGTGAAAGACCGCTTATCGTATCCTGTCTTCTTTAATCAGCGTTCGCTGATAAATTTCATTATTTTTGAACCAGTGCCAGGTGCGAGCGCGATGGGTGTTACAGGGACTAATGTGAATCATTTCATAGACATAGGCGTCTGGAACGCCTTTGTAACTGAAATAAAGAATAATAATGGAGTTGTCCGCTTCCCAAGCATGTCCCTCTATCCGCTCAGTGTCAAACCACAGCTGCTTGTCCCGGTAGGTTCCTGGAAACTGATACTCCTGCACCTTATCTGCAGACCATTCATAGCGATTGGTTTGAAAATAGGGAGCGGCCCCCTTCTCTGGAAACGCACAGGTTATTTGCGACTTGTGTTTATCGATAATTTTTCCCTCATTATCGATTACAGTATATGTACCCGCCCAAACCCCTTCATGTCGAACCAGGACAGGCATTTCATCGCGAATAATAGACATATAAATTCTCCTCTAACTTAAAACGACGACGATCTTCCCCTTCAGACGACGCTCCGCCATCCGCACCAGCGCCTCAGAAACCCCTTCTAAATCCACCGTCTGATCAATAATGGGCTTTAATTTACCTTCCGCAACGGCGGGAAGAATAAGATTTGAAAATGTCGCCAGCGTCGCCGGATAGTCCCTGTTATACCAGAGGGCAATGCCGTGGAGAGTCACATTCCGCCCAATCAGTTTCGCAAAGGGCAAGGCGGCGTCCATACCCGTAGTATAGCCAAAGGAAACAATACAACCGTTGTTCGCAATGGTTCCTAAGCAGTCAGGGAAGGTTACTTTGCCGCCACCGTCCAACGCAACCTGAATCCCCATCTCTCCGGTAATCTTGCCCACTTCAGAAACCACATTCTGGCTGCTGTAATCAATGGCATAGTCGGCTCCCAGTTTAAGCAAATGGTCTCGCTTCGCCGCCCGCCCTGTCGTTGCAATCACTCGCCCTCCCAGCAGCTTGGCCAGTTGAATCGCAGCCGACCCCACGCCGCCGCTGCCGGGATGCACCAGCACCCACTCGTCAGGTTGCAGCTTGGCTTTGTGAACCAACGCCAGACTCGCGGTGAGATAGGCAATGGGTAAGCTAGCCGCCACTTCAAACGAAACTGGATCAGGCAACTTTAGCAGCTCAGTTTCAGGACCAATCACCTGTTCAGCGAACGCTCCGTTCACATGTCCCACCACTCGCATTCCCGGCGCCAAGCTGGTCACGCCGGGGCCTACGGCGTCAACCTCCCCTGCCGCTTCTTGGCCCAAAATATGGGGCAGGCCTTGATGCCCTACCCGATAGGTTCCATAGGTTGACTGCAGATCTGAATTATTCAGGCCCGCCGCTCGAACCCGAATCCTGACTTCACCGGGTCCCGGTTCTGGAACCGCCGCCTGATCGACCCGAAGGGCGGTTGGACCGCTATAGTCATGAATAAGCAGTGCTCTCATGGTCATTTCGACTTAAACCACCAGGGATCGGGAATGGATTCGGTCTTGATCAAAAAAGCTTGTTTCCGCATAAATCGCTTGAGAGACGCCGCCCCCATACGTGAGCCTCCCAGCCCAGAACATTTGAAGGCGTTTTTTTCACCTTCATAGATCAGGGAAGTGAGGGCCGCATCGTTAATGCTGACGCCTCCCGCCTCAATCCGGCGGGCGACATCTAGGGCTTCGGCGGTCGATCCGGCGAATACAGCGGCGCTGAGGCCAAAGCAGGTGTCATTGGCCAGCGCCACCCCTTCTTCAACCGTTGAGAACGGCATTACTGGCATGATCGGGCCAAATGTTTCTTCTGTCATCACCCTCATGGTGTGATTTACCTGAGTCAGCACCGTAGGGCGACACCAGAGTCCGCCCCCCAATTCTTCAATCGCGCCGCCGCACTGCGCCGCCGCGCCTTTCGCCAGAGCATCTTCTAAATGCGCGGCAATGATAGCGGCCTGCTTCTCAGCGATAATGGGGGCCATTTCACCGCTTTCCACGGAGGGATAGGCGAGTTGCAAGCGCTTTGCCTTTTGCGCCAGGGATGCGACAAAAGCCTCAAAGATTTCCTCGGCGACATAAATCCGTTCCAGGGAGAGACAAGATTGCCCGGTATTCACCACCGATCCCCAGAGGATGGCGGAAGTCGCTAAGTCTATATGGGCCGAGGCCAGCACAATCGCCGGGTCTTTACCCCCCAGTTCCAAAAAAGCGGGGATGAATCGCTTGGCGGCGGCCTCTGCTACTTTCCGCCCGGTGGCGACGCTGCCGGTAAAGCAAACCAAATCCACACAGTCGATTAAGGCGGCTCCGGTATCGCCCGCTCCTTCGATATAGGAGAAGACATGCCGCAGGGAGGGGACGGCGGCGATAGACGCAGACAGCGGTTTAATGAACCGAGGGGCGATTTCACTCGGTTTCACCACCACCGCACACCCCGCCAGCAATGCCGGAATCGTGTCAATCAAAGACAGCAACAGGGGAAAATTCCAGGGGCTGATCACCCCCACTAAGCCATAGGGAACCGACTGCTGTTGCAATTGTACGAATGGCATAGCGGTAGTTTTCGGGGCTGGTTCCGCCAGCAAGTCAGGGGCGATGCGACACCAGCGATCGAGGCTGGAAACCATGGAATCCAGTTCCAATACAGACTCCGTCCGCCTGCCTGTATCCACCGTCAAGGCTTGGACCAGATCTTCCTTGTGATCCAATAAGGATTGATTCCACTGCTGCAGCACCCCAATGCGTCGTTCCAGTCCGCCTGCCTGCCAGTCGGCTTGGGCGGCGCGGGCGCGATCGCAATGCTCGGCCAGCTGATCCGGCGTCAGCGGTTCAATCCAGTAATCTACCTTGCCGGTGCGGGGATTGCGCACATCAATGGAGTCGGCCATCTCTCAAATCACCCCCAATTTGGCTAACTGTTCGATGGTTTCTCGCTGCGTTTGGATAAAGTGCTGTCGGTCCGTCTTGCCCTCCAACATCGTATTCGGGGGGTACATTCGCGCTTGGCGATAACACTCTACATAGAGTTCTGGTCTTTGTCGAGCCAACAGGTTATTTAAACCTGGTTGACGGCGAAAGCGCCTCATACTGGCGAGATCAATGTCGGCAAAGGCGGCCATACTCTCTCCCGGCCCCGTGTCCGCCAGCACTAACCCCCGATAGTCCACAATTTTGGAGCCGCCGTCGGTTGAAGACCCCGGGATCGGACTTTCCGTAATCCCTGCCGTATTAGCAGACACGACATAGACCGCATTTTCCACAGCCCGGGCAATTTTGGCTACATCCTTTGGCGATCGCCCCGGACTGAAAATTTCTGAGGTGGGATGCAGCAAAATTTCCGCCCCCCGCAACGCCAAACATCTCGCCACTTCTGGAAACAAAATTTCATCGGACGCCACCGCCGCCAAATTGCCAATCTCCGTTTTGGCGATCGGAAAAACTCCGTCGAGGCCATAACAGTCGAGATACCTTTCCCACACATCGTGGGGAGTGGGGGCGAACATAGAATTTAGCCGCCGATAGCGCAAAACCATCGAACCACTTGGATCAAGCACAAAACACGTTTGAAAATACAAACCTGGAAAGTGGGGATCCAATTCATAGGCATTGCCCGCTAAAAAGATCCGATGCTTCTGGGCAATTTCCCCCAGCGTGTCATACAGCGGATCGTCCATCGCTAAGCAAGCTTTCTCCCCCCACGCCTCTAGCGACTCCCCCATCGGATAGCCCGTCAGCACATACTCCGGCAACAGCACTAATCTGCACTCCGGCCCAATAAACGCCAAACTCGCCGCAATTTGCACACCAATCCGATCGATGGCGGCTTGTATGCGCGATCGCGCCTCATCCCGATTTTTCAACCGATTGACCGCTGTGCAGGTCACCTGTAGCGCTAAGGCCCGGAAGGATTCGATCATTTTGATACACCTCTTGGATGGGAGATAGGGGAGATGGGGAGGATGGGGGAGATAGGGAGGATGGTCAAGGAGGGAGAAAAGATGGGGAGATGGGGAAGAAGAGAGGCAGGGGGTGCAGAGGAACAGGGGTGCAAGAATAGGGTTGATTCTCTTGTAGAAGAATAATCTTAAAGCCATTAGGAGGTATGGATAAGTGGTGTACCACTGTAGGGGCGAAACATTTGGCCAAAACTTGACAGAAGCGCTTAAAGACTCATAGCCAAATGCTTCGCCCTTACCAATCCTCAACAGGACTGTTCAATACCTATCCGATGCTTTAAGGAATTTTGGATTTCATCCTCTCCCCCATCTTCCCCATCCTCCCCATCTCCCCATTGCCTTTATCCTACGCCTTCGGCGTCACCCCATACGGCCGCTTCAAATACCGACCAGAGGGCGTTCCGATAACTTCGCCCTGATCGTAAATCAGATTGCCGCGCAAGAACGTCCGCTTGACTCGTCCCGTCAACTCTACCCCCTCAAACGGGGAATAACCCTGCTGGGATTCAGAGTCCTCGGCGCGGACGACAAAAGATTCGTTTGGATCCAACAGCACCAAGTCAGCGTCATAGCCCACCGCGATATCGCCTTTCTCCCATAGGCCAAATCGCTGGGCGGGGTTCCAGCACAAAAGCTCCGCCATGCGGGGGTAAGATAGGCCGCGCTTAGAGCCTTCGCTAAATACGCCAGAGAGAAGATATTCCGTGCCGCCGAAACCGGATTTCGCTAGCCAGATATTCTCTGGGTCTTGAAGGCTGGCTTTCTTCTCTGCAGAGCAACAGGCGTGGTCGCTGACGATCCAATCAATTTTCCCGTCCAATACGGTTTGCCATAAATACTCCACATCGGCTCGGGGACGAATCGGGGGATTCACCTTGGCCCATTTGCCGGTGGGGGCGTCCACATCTAGCAGCAAGTGACCCACCGTGACTTCCCGTCTGAAGTTGATATGGGGAAAAATTGTATCCATCATCAGGGCCGCCTCGACGGCCTTGCGGGAGCTGAGGTGGAGCAGGTTGATATTGCCGCAATCGGTCTCGTGGGCTAAATAGGAAGCGATAAAGATGGCCAGCCCCTCGGAATGGGGCGGACGGGCGGCGCTGTAGGCTTTGAGCCCTGTCAGGTTGGCGTCCTTCTGAACAATTTTCGTATAGGCGCTCAAGATCTCAGCCACTTCACAGTGCAGACTGAGGCTAATCATATCTTGGGCTTCGGGGTAGCGTTCCCGCAGTTGGGTCAGCCCCCGCATAATGAATTCAAAATGGGCGAAATCGTACCGCTCCTCTTTTTTAATCATGAGGAACAGGTTTTGCTGATCCGAAAGCCCATGCAAACCGTAGCCGCCGTAGAACATAAAAATCTTGAACGACGAGACGCCGTGCTCATCGAACAGCCACTGCATTTCGTCAATGTGCTGACCGCTGATGGGGGCGATATGGTAGCCATAATCCACGAAAAAATTCCCGTCTGATAGCGCCAGCACCTCTGGAAAGAAATCCCTATACGGCCCGCCTTTGTTCAGGTAATATTGCCCCGTGCGAATATAGTTGAGGCTGGTGGTCACCCCGCCCATTGCCGCCGCCCGACTTTCGGTCAGGGCGTCTTGGTCGAGGGGTTGATAGATGCCAATGTGCATATGGGCGTCCGTCAGCCCAGGAAACCCCAACAGATTGCGGCCGTCTAAAATATCTTTAGCGCGGTCTGACTCGATGTGTGGCTCAATGCAGGCAAACTTGCCATCCTTAATTCCCAAGTCTAAAGTTTCAACTGCCTGATGATGGGGACGAACCACCCGCACGTTTTTGATCACTTTATCCAGAACGGTAGCGTCAGACACAATACACCTCTTTTGCATCTAGCATCGACAAACCCGTGACCCGCCATCCTATTAAACCGCGTCCATCTTAAACCTTATAGTTTCTTCTGGACGGGAAAACTCGCATTAAAACATTTCCGGGTTCCCAAGCTCTGCCTGCGGAACCGCCCTTGGAGGCTCTGTCTCCAGACAATCCGGAGCTTCGTAGAGACAGAACTTCCAACCGTCCAATTTAAGGCAGAGCCTAGGATAGAGGGGACAAAGAAGCGAATCACCCATCGTAGGATGGGCAAAGGGCAAGCTCGCACCTATCACCCTAGTCTTGCAAAACAAGATGGACACGCTTTGCTTTGCCTATCCGACTAGTAAAGCTAGCCCTCATCCCCTAACCCCTTCTCCCAAGTTTGGAGAAGGGGAAAACAGCCTTCCCCCCTCTCCCAAGTTTGGGAGAGGGGCCGGGGGTGAGGGCCAAACCCAGCGACAAGCCCCAGCCTTATCCCCTGCAAAAAACACCTCAGACCCACTAATCCAACAGAATCATCAATGCAGGTCCCTGTCCTTTCCCCAACACTGGACAGCCCTTCATTAAACCTGCAAAGCCTTATCCCATTCTAGCTGATGGGCCAACCCATACTTAATAAAATCTTCCCTTTTCGCCTTATCGCTCTTACCGAACACCCCCAAGCTGTAAAGATTATCCTGCATTCGTTTTGACACCAACTCCGATTCAAACTGAATCGCCTGCCCCCTCGGCATCTCTGGTTTGAAAAAGTCGACAATCAAGACCGTTCTATTGTGCTCAGTATAGTTATGGGGACAGTGGGGATAGCTGTGGTCCAACACCATAAACTCGCCCTCATGCCAAAACAGCTTCTCGTGACAGATCTTCATCGCCACATCGCCCTCGGGCACGATCAGTCCCAGATACCCACGATTCATATGGGGGTGATTATTTACATGCAGCTTAATGTCCAATCCCGGATAATAGGTACCGTAGTAGACATTCCGAATAATCTCATCATTGGCGGAGTTTACCGATGCAACCACTGCCGACAATTTTGGGAAATACTTTTCTCTGATTTGCAGGGCTTGCGCAGAGGCGTCTTGGGACTCGTAATCGGGATACTGTATGTGATACGACTGGATATATTTCTCAATAAAAACACCCTGAAACAATATCCCAAACGCACTGTATTTGCCTTTCTGTTTGGTCTTAAGTGTTTTACTTTTCGGCCCTAATACATTGTCAGTGAATGTGGCCTCTTCACTCGATGCGGTATTGGTGAAGGTTTGAAACTCATCCCGAATGGCTTGCCAGCTATCTTGGAACGGATTTAGAAAAGTAAATTGCTTCGGGTCTAAATGATAGTCGTTATAGCTTTCCATCTTCGTTATCTCCTTTGATTGAACATCTTTTGGATATCACTTAAGCGAAGAAATGTTGGTAAGAACTAACATAGAAATGAGGAGATAGCACTGTAAACGAATTGCACTAAAATATGCGCTTGGGTAATGTCCACCCGATGGCTCGATATCACGAGTAACGCCTATTCATATTTATTAGATAACAAAAGAGTGTGCATCATAACAGAGAATCAGATCTTGGCTTGGGGTGGGACGGTCTTATCGTAAAATGGCTCAAACATTGAAACTGGTCAAGACAGTAGGTTCTGATCGAGTGAAATACCCCGATCAATCCATTCTAATTCCCACTCCCCACTGACTCTAAAATGGCTGCTCGAAAACAATCCAAGGCTCAGTCGATTTATCAGCTTAAAATTACCCTCAAAGATTGTCGCCCTCCCATTTGGCGGCGGGTGCAGGTGCGCGGAGATACAACGTTGGGTCAACTCCACTGGGTGATTCAGACTTCCATGGGTTGGACGAATTCCCATCTGCATTCTTTTACAATTCGGGGCGCTGAGTTTGGCGTACCGATGCCGGAACTGGACTTCGAGGATATGGAACTGCGGGACGAGCGGCCAGTCAAATTGAGTCAGGTCATTTCAGGAGAAAAGTTTAAGTTCTCTTATCTCTATGATTTTGGCGATTCCTGGGAGCATGAAATTCTGGTGGAGAAGGTGCTGAAGGCGGATCCTGACACTGACTATCCCATTTGCATTAAGGGTAAGCGGGCCTGCCCGCCCGAAGACTGTGGCGGGGTCTGGGGATATCGGGATTTTCTAGACGCGATTCAAGATCCAGACCATCCTGAGCATGAGGAAATGCTGGAATGGGTAGGGGGATCTTTTGATCCCGAGGATGCTGAACTTGATGAAGTCAATCATCAATTGAAACAAATTCCTGACTGAAATGGGTTTTGGAGGTAGGAACGGTCCAAGTGTACCGATAACCCAAG
>JAAUYH010177331.1_pt1 | contig 20265 bp, 21 predicted proteins | sample 7278061 | NCBI WGS metagenome assembly JAAUYH01 (sample SAMN14350203, study PRJNA611818) | marine sediment metagenome | isolation source: surface marine sediment (0.6m) | place: French Polynesia: Moorea | collected 2018-08 | reverse complement strand
TCTTGACCGAATTTGTAACCGTAGTTAGTAGATTCGTTTTCAGTTGTTTCACGAATTAAAGAAGAAGTTACTAATGAACCGTGCATAGCTGAGAATAAAGATCCACCAAATACACCAGCAACACCAGCCATGTGGAATGGGTGCATTAAAATGTTGTGCTCAGCTTGGAATACAATCATAAAGTTAAAAGTACCAGAGATACCTAAAGGCATACCATCAGAGAATGAACCTTGTCCGATTGGGTATACTAAGAATACTGCGCTTGCAGCTGCTACTGGAGCAGAGAATGCTACGAAGATCCAAGGACGCATACCTAAACGGTAGCTTAATTCCCACTCACGACCCATGTATGAAGCTACACCTAATAAGAAGTGTAATACGATTAATTGGTAAGGTCCACCGTTGTATAACCACTCGTCGATAGAAGCTGCTTCCCAAATTGGGTAGAAGTGCATACCGATTGCGTTTGAACTAGGAATAACTGCACCAGAAATGATGTTGTTACCGTATAATAAAGAACCTGCTACTGGCTCACGGATACCATCAATATCAACTGGAGGAGCTGCGATGAAAGCAATGATGTAACAAGTAGTAGCTGTTAATAATGTAGGGAACATTAAACAACCAAACCAACCGATGTATAAACGGTTTTCAGTGCTAGTAATCCAACCACAGAAACGTTCCCATAATGAAACGCTTTGACGTCTTTCTAAAGTTGCTGTCATAAAAAAGATTTTGTAATAATAATTCTTCCCAAGTATTCGACTTGTTATATATAATTATAAAACAAATACTCAAATTTTATTAGAATATTTATTGTATAATTTTTAAAAATTCTAATTCAAAATCAAATATGGCTCTATTTGTAGTTCCACTAATCAATAATTTTTTCTTTTTAATAATCATCCAAATTTGTGAATAAGTAATATAGCTTAATAAAGTACTAATCATTAAAAAGAAAAAGCCACTATAAATAATTGGAATTCCAGGATCATTTTTAATTTGTAATCCTGTAGCTGCTAGAATTTCTATCAAAAATGGGGAATTTTTAAAATTACCGATTTCTTGAAGTTCAATATTTCCTAACAATTTTCCAGTTTCACTATAAACCGAACAATACCCTTCTAAGTTATCCATTAAAATAATAACACCTTGGATTAAAGATTGATTTGTACTTATCCATGATAACCAAATTTTATTTTTATTATCTAAAATATTTATTAATGGATATTGTTGAACTTCATTCGTAGTTGTTTGAATTCTTAATCCAAGTAAGTTCCAATCTGTTTGATAATAATAAATATTTCGATGAATTAATGGAGAATTTACAGACAGTGTTTTTCGATTGATTTCTTTGCCTTTATCAGTTAAAATTGAAATATCTGAATAAAATTGAGAAACAGTTTTATTTGAATTATAAGTAATCCAAAAATCATTAATACGTGCTGAAGTTTTTGGGATTATCGTTAATTGACCATTATTTAAAATATTTTGAATATGGAATATCTCTGTTTTAGGAATTAATTCTTGAGCTTTAAATCCGCCCAATGATCCAACAATATTTCCTAATAAAACTAAAATCATACTAAAATGTACTAAAATAGGAGCAATTCTGCCTATTAAACCTTTATAACAGTAAATCACATTTTTCTGTTGAAATATTGAGTAGTTATTTTGTTTAATGCTAAATAAGATTTTATTGAAAGCAAAATCATTTAAAGTTGTGAAATTTTTGAAACGATAAAACTGATTTGCTTTTCGTAAGAATTGACATCTTCTAGCAATTTTTAAAGAAGGGAATTGTTGCAAAAAAGTACATGAAATTAAGCTTAAACCAAAAAAGAAAATTAAAAGAAAAAACCACCAAGTTCTATATACATGATCTAATCCAAACTTAAGAATTAAATCCCAAGATAATATTCCAAAAATAGGATTTGCTATTGGATAATTCTCTTTGTAAATTTCAATAGATTGATCTTGTTCAATAATTGTACCAATAATACTAAAAAAACTAATTAATAATAAAATCGAAATAGCCGACCTTAAGTCGGCTACAAATTTAAAAAATTGTTGTTTCATATTTTTTTCTAATTTAAATATATGTTCTTTGAAGAGGCAGAACGAATTCTACCAGACAATGCCCAATCTTGTAATTTTTTCATTTGATCACTTTCTAAATGAGCTAAAGGAATCAGTTCATTTAATGCGTAGCAAATATCTTCTGTTTTAAATTCTCGCTTTTCATAAAAAGCTTGATACATTCCTTCAATAATACTTTGTCGAATTTCAGCACCTGAAAATGATTCTGAAGATTCAGCCAATTGTAAGTAATCAAATTCTTTCCAGCTATTTGGACGAAATTCTTTGAGATGAATTCGAAAAATCTCTTCTCGTTCTTCTTTTTTTGGTAAATCCAAAAAAAAGATTTCATCAAATCTTCCTTTTCTAATAATTTCTAAAGGTAAAAGATCAATGTTATTTGCAGTTGAAATTACAAATACTGGATGAGTTTTTTCCGATAGCCAACTAGTAAAAGTTGCCAATACACGGTTACTAGTTCCACTATCCCCTTTACTTTCTGTAGTACTAAAAGCTTTATCAATCTCATCAATCCAAAGAATACAAGGCGAAATTGTCTCAGCAACATTTATCATTTGACGAAGGCGGGACTCAGATTCACCCACAATACCGCCAAATAATTTTCCTACATCAAGCTTTAATAATGGTAATTTCCATTCATTAGCAATAGCTTTTGCTGTTAAAGATTTTCCTGTTCCTTGAATTCCAATTAATAAAAGTCCTCTTGGAGTCGGCAATCCATAATTTGAAGCTTGAATGCTAAAAGCTGTTCTTCTTTTTTGCAACCAATCTTTTAAATTATCAAGCCCACCTAAATTATCAATTTTTTCAGTGACTGAAGCATATTCTAAAATTTCTGTTTGTCGAATAATTTGTTTTTTTTCACTAAGTAAAACTGAAATACTATTTTCATCAATTGTTTTGTAAGTTGCAATAATTTTAGATAGAACACGACGAATTCTTTCTAAAGATAATCCTTGACATGCTTGTGTTAAATTTTCAAAGAGTTGCGAATCAATCTCAATTCCCAAAGAATTTACTAACCTACTTAATTCTTGTTCAATTTCATCTTTTAATGGTAATTGAAATTGTAGAATTGTTACTAAATCTTTTAACTCCGTTGGGATAGTAATATCTGACCCTAAAATTATAATTGTCTTAGGTTGTAATTTTAATATACGGCTAATATTTCTTAATTTACGAGAAACTGAAAGATCATTTAAAAATCGATTAAAATCTTTTAATAAAAAAATTGCAGGTGTTTCTGCACTTAATCTTTCAACAAGTTCGAGTGCTTGCAAAGGATTTCTTTTTGCAAACCCTTCATTATTTGGGTTATTAGTATAACCATCAACAAAATCCCAAGTATAAATACTTCGATTTAAATTTGTTTTTACATTTTTTCGAACTACATATTCAACTCTATCTTCTTCAATTGTATTAATATACAAGATTGGATATCGAGCTTTTAAGAAAAGGTTTAATTCATCATTAAATTTCATAAAATACTTCTTCAAAAGTCAATTTATTAAATTAATATATTATTAATTTTAAATAAAAAATTATTTATTATTATAGTGATTTTAGTAAAATCACTATAATAATTATAATTAAAAGTTTAGTGACGAATTGACAAATTTTTCCGCCCTTTTTTTCTTCTCATTCTTAAAATTTTTCTTCCTTGAGAACTTCCCATACGTGCTCGAAAACCTGAAATTTTTAAAACTGAGTATCTACCTTTATTTGAAAGTGTTTGTTTTGTCATAGTAAAGATTCAATGAATTAATTTTTTTTATAAAATAGATGCGCGTAATAAATCATAGATAACTAAATGTCGTAATACTTCTTTTCGTGTTTCAAATAGATAAAAAGCCTCTTGCTTATATTCGTATAATGGATTCCTTTGTCCATAACCTCTCCATCCTACAGCTTCTCGTAATAAGCTCATTCTTTGTAAGTGTTCACGCCAAATTTTATCAGTATTGATTAAAATAATACTTCGCTCTAAAGTGCTTAAAATTTCTTCTCCATAAACCGAGAATTCAACATCTTTTGCTTTATAGGTAGACCAAAATTCGTGAAATAAATATAATTTTAGATCTTCTAAATTGAAAGTATTTTGAAAAATAATATTTGGTTTACCAAAATTTAACAGTTTGCCAAATAAATTTTCAATCAATAAAATAGTATTTGGAATAGTAGGTGAACCTTTCTTTAATTCTAATAAAATATCAGTTATAATTTGTTCACCATAAGCAAAAATATTTTGTTTTAAAGAAACACTTTCTAAAATTTGACGTCGTTCATAATATACAATATTTCTTTGTTTATTTAAAACATCATCGTAATCAAATAAATTTTTTCTTTGTTGATAAGCTCTTTCTTCAACTCGTTCCTGAGCTGTGTTTAAACTTTTTGTGATAAGTTTTGATTCTAAAGGTGAATCAGTAGGAATTTGATTTTGCATAAAATTTTGAAGTTTTGGTCCTCCAAAAAGACGTAATAAATTATCATCTAAGCTTAAAAAAAATCTTGAACTTCCTGGGTCTCCTTGCCTACCACATCTACCTCGAAGTTGATTATCTACACGCCTAGAATCATTGCGTTCAGTTCCAATGATATATAGTCCACCTAAATTTTTAACAATTTTATTTTCTTGAAATTGTTCTTTTTTATAAAATAGTTTTAATTCATTTATCAAAAATTGAATGGAACATTGATAGTTTTCACGTGGAATTGAAATTCGATCAGTGTTACGTAAAACTCTTAAAATATCAATATCTGATAATTTTAAAAATTTTGGATTTTGGCTTATTGACAAAATTACACTGAAAAATTGGTGGGAACCTCCTTTCAATTTTTTAATTTTTAACTGATTTAAAATGCTATTAACTTTAGAAAATGCTAAAATTTCATATAATTGCTTTTGAATTTTAAAATTAATATTTCCACCAAGAATAATATCTGTTCCTCTTCCGGCCATATTTGTAGCAATAGTAATACTACCTTTCGAGCCTGCTTGCGAAACGATTTCAGATTCTTTTCTTACGTTTTCAGGCTTAGCATTTAGAATTTGATAAGATAATTTATATTCATTTAAGAGTTGAGCTAACATTTCTGATTTTTCAACTGTGGTTGTTCCAATTAAAATTGGTTGACCAGTTAAATGAATTTTATTGCATGATTTTGCAATTGCGTTCCATTTTGAAAATTGATCTTTATAAATTAAATCTGGAAAATCGATCCTTTTCATAGGTCGAGAAGTTGGAATTTCTTCAACGGATAGATTATAAATTTTTTCAAATTCAATTTCAGCTGTTTTCCCTGTTCCGGTCATGCCAGACAATTTCGGGTAAAGTAAAAAGAAATTTTGATAGGTAATTGCAGCAACTGTTTCAGATTTTTGTCGAATTTGAACGTTTTCCTTCGCCTCAATAGCTTGATGTAAGCCATCGCCCCATCGTCGATCCGGCATAATTCTTCCAGTAAATTCGTCAACAATAATTATTCGATTATTTTGAATAATATAGTGAATATTATTAAAGTATAATGCAGTTGCTTTAATTGCATTAATAACATAAGGGATCCAAGGATCGCGTTTATCATACAAATCTTGAATATTTAAAATTTTTTCAATTTGTTTACTACCTTGATCGGTTAAAATTACATTTTTGTTTTTTTCATTAACTTTATAATGAGTATTTAGTTCCAGATATTCGGTAATTTCGGCTGCTAAAATATACTTCTCAATTGGAGTTGGAATATTATTTGCAAGAATTAAAGGAGTTTGAGCTTCATCAATTAAAATGGAATCAATTTCATCAATAACACAATAGTTAAAAGGTTTTAAAACTATCTCATTTAAATTCAGTGCCATATTATCTCTAAGAAAATCAAATGCAATTTCATAATTTGTCGCATAGGTTATATCAGCATTATAATTTTCTTTTCTCTCTGAAATTGACATATTTTCTTGAATTAAGCCTGTACTGAATCCTAAAAATCTGTATATTTGACCCATCGCTACTTGATCACGATTCGCCAAATAATCATTAACCGTTACAATATGAACTCCATTACCCGTTAAAGCATTTAAAACAGCTGGTAAAGTTGCTACAAGCGTTTTCCCTTCACCCGTTTTCATTTCTGCAATTTTTTGACTATTTAAAACTAATCCTCCAACTAATTGAACATCAAAATGTCTTAACCCTAATGTTCTTTTACTAGCTTCTCTAGTGAGTGCAAAAGCTTCAGGAATTAAAGAATTTAAATCTTGATTTGAATTATATCGCTTTTGCAATTTTAATTTTTGAGCTCGCAATTCACTTTCACTTAAGAGCTTGAATTGGTCTTCTAAAAGATTAATTTGATTTATTAAATTTTTATATTTATTTAATATTGAAGTTTTACGAAATGGGTTTTTTAACATTTTACAATTATTTAAAAAATCTTAAACAATAATATTGACACGCTTTTGCTTCTCATCGTTAGAATCAAATTTTAAAATCCCATCTTTCAAGGCAAATAAAGTAAAATCCTTACCACATCCAACGTTTGACCCAGGCTTGAATTTCATTCCTCTTTGTCGAACTAAAATATTCCCTGCTCGAACTGTTTCTCCACCAAATTTTTTAACCCCTAATCTTTTTGCATTTGAATCTCTACCATTTTTTGTGCTACCAGCACCTTTTTTATGTGCCATTAATTTTTTCTCCTAATTTTATTTAATAATAATATCTTCAATAAGAATTCTAGTTAAATTTTGTCTATGACCTTGTTTTTTTCTAGTTTTCTTCTTTGGTCTCATCTTATAAACAATCGTTTTTTTTCCTCGAAAATGTTCTAAAACTTTCCCTTTTATTTTGACACTTTCTAAATATGGTTTTCCAATTAAGATTTCACCATCATTATTTAATAACAAAACTCTAGTTAAAAGAATTTGTTTGCCTAAATCCAGTGAAATTCTATTAAAATCATAATATTTTCCTGTTTCAATCCAAAATTGTCTACCACTTATTTCAACAATTGCATATTTCATAGTCTAAATTCATTTGTTTTGATTTAAGGTTATAATACTAAATTTTTTTTTAAACCGTCAACTTTTTTAAAATGAAATTCTAATTTTCCATATTATTTTTTAATTTCAACAATTCATTATAAAAAAATTGAAAAGCTTTTGGTTTATAAGCTTCTGAATGGCTAATAATAAAAATTTGTCTTGTCATTTGAATGTTTTCAATTTTAAGAATTTGAATTTTTTTAAGTTCAATTTCTTTTTCAATTGCAGAAGAGGAAACAAATGCAGCTCCTAACCCAAGGCTTACTGCTGTTTTTATGCCTTCAATAGAATTTAATTGCATAATAATTTTTAATTGATTTGTTTCAATTTGATTTTGACTTAAAATATTGTCAATAAATTTTCGAATTGTTGAATTTGAATTTAAAGTTATAAAATTTAAATAATATAAATCTTGCTTAGTAATCTTTTTTTTTTTTGTAAAAGGATGTGATTTTGCAATAATTAAACTAAATTCATCTTCAACAAAGTTTTCTACAATAAGATTTTTTTTTAAATCATTTGGGATTTCACCACCTACAACTGCTAAGTCAATTTCTCTATGAATTACATTTTTTGCTATAATTCTTGTCGAATTCACTTGCATTTTTAAATTTATTTGTGGGTAATTTTTAGCGAATAAAGCTAAAACTCTTGGCAATAAATATATACCAATAGTTTGGCTTGCACCTACTGTTAAGTTTCCCCGTTCTCCATTTTTTAAATCAATAATTGCGCGACAACTTTCTTCACATAAGGCTAGGATTCGTTCAGCATATTGTAAAAAAATTTTTCCATTTTCAGTTAAAGAGATTTTATTTCGCTCTCGATTAATTAAAGAAATTTCTAAATTTTTTTCTAAATTTTGAACTTGCTTACTTAAAGAAGGCTGTGATAAATGAAGTAATTCTGAAGCTTTTGTAAAATTTTTTTCTGTTGATAATGCTTTTAATATACGTAATTGCTGAAGAGTAAAAGGAAGCATAAATAAAATTTGTACAATAAATTACAATAATAATAAAAGATATGAGAGATACTATCCAAAAGCAATGTTACGGATGGAGAGATTCGAACTCTCACAACAATAGTTACTAGGGCCTAAACCTAGCGCGTCTACCAATTTCGCCACATCCGCATATTTTATAGTTTGATTATTTAGAAATATTTACAATATATATACTAAATTAATTTTCAACTTTTGTCAATTTTAACTTTTCTTGAAAACTATTCTATTTCGAAAATATCAAAATAGAATTCACATATAGAATTCTATTCTGATATTGCCAAATCTGTTCATTCCATTCACAGTCAGAGTTATCACTCTTCCTGAAATTTAATTATCAACTTCTAAATTATAGATAAAACTATTGGACTTACCTTTCAATAAAGATTTAGCTAAAGATAATGATTTTTGAGCAGCTTTAGCACTTTTTTGTTTCCAGTTGGCTTTTCTACTATTTTTTTTTGATTTTGATGTTCGTTTTTTAGGTACCGCCATTGTTTTGATTTGTATATAAATTTTTCTAATATAAATATATATGATTAATTTCCATTATAGCTTTTCCTAGAAAATTAGTAAATCCAGTTTTATTAAAAAATTTTTTTTTCTAAATCTACTACTAAAACTTGGGAACGGAGGGACTTGAACCCTCACGCTGTTTAACCAGAAACGGATTTTAAGTCCGTCGTTTCTACCAATTTCACCACATTCCCTCTCTAGTATATATTATATACTATAATGAGATTCTCCCAAAATCAATATTATAGTTAAACATTATTAGGCGGCACCCAGACTCGAACTGGGGATCGAGGATTTGCAATCCACTGCCTTACCACTTGGCCATACCGCCAAAATATTAAAAATATTTAACTATCTAAAACTATTATAAGTTATTTAGGCCAAATTCTTATACTAAAATAAAAATTATTTTTTAGCTTACTCAAATTCTAATGTATAATATAAATTAAAGTGAATAGAATCAAAAATTTTCAAATGTTATATGCTTTACTTAAATTTCTATGTTTGAAAAATTTACTGAAGGTGCCATTAAAGTAATAATGCTATCTCAAGAAGAAGCAAGACGTATGGGGCATAATTTTGTTGGAACTGAGCAACTTTTATTAGGTGTTATTGGTCAAAGACATGGAATTGGAGCAAGAGCGCTAAAAAAATTAAAAGTTACATTAAAAAAAGCTCGAAAAGAAATTGAGTTGTATATTGGAAGAGGGACAGGTTTTGTAGCATCAGAGATTCCGTTTACTCCTAGAGCTAAAAGGGTTTTAGAAATGGCTGTTCACGAAGGAAAAGATTTAGGTCAAAATTTTGTTGGAACAGAACATATTTTACTAGCGCTTATAGCAGAATCAGATGGGGTTGCAATGAGAACATTAGATAAGTTAAATGTTGATATCAATAAATTAAGAAATTTAATTTTAACCTATATTGAGGAAACACAAGAAGAAATTTTACGACCGTTAACACAAGCTGAAAAATTCTTATTAGAAAGAGAGAAAAAAGGTAGTCCAACACCAACTTTAGATGAATATGCTGAAAATATAACAAAAGAAGCAATTGATGGGAATTTAGATCCAGTAATTGGTCGTGAAAAAGAAATTAATGATGTAATTTCAGTTTTAGCAAGACGTACAAAAAATAACCCAGTCCTTATAGGTGAACCTGGAGTTGGAAAAACAGCTGTTGCCGAAGGTTTAGCTCAATTAATATTAACTGAAAAAGTTCCTGATTTTCTAGATGGAAGTCTTATTATGGCTTTAGATCTTGGCTCAATTTTAGCTGGTACAAAGTACCGCGGAGAGTTTGAAGAGCGATTAAAACGGATTGTTGAAGAGGCTCAAAATGACTCTGCAGTAATTATCGTTATTGATGAAATTCATACTTTAGTCGGAGCTGGAGCCGCAGAAGGTGCTGTGGATGCTGCTAATATTTTAAAACCTGCTCTAGCTAGAGGTAAATTTAGATGTATTGGTGCGACAACCAATGATGAATATCGAAAATATATAGAGCGAGATCCTGCTTTAGAAAGACGTTTTCAACCAGTTCATGTTGAAGAGCCTAGTGTAGGAACAACAATTGAAATTTTACGAGGCTTACGATCAAAATTTGAACAACATCATACTTTAAGTTATCATGATAAAGCTTTAGAACAAGCAGCAATTTTATCCGATAAATATGTTGCTGATCGATATTTACCAGATAAAGCAATTGATGTTTTAGATGAAGCAGGTGCTAGAGTTCGATTAGAAAACCGACGGTTACCATTAGGTTTAAGAAGTTTAATGCATGAATTACAAGAAACAATTAAAGATAAAGAAGATTGTATAAAGGAACATGACTTTGAAGCTGCAAAACAATTATTAGACCATGAAATGGAAGTTCGAACACATATTAGAATTATGAAGCAATCAGCTTTAACAAATGAAACTCGTGGTATAACAAGAAAAGATGTTGATATGGTTACTGAAAACGATGTTTCATCTGTAATTTCGAACTGGACTGGAATTCCGGTGAATAAAATTACGGGCTCTGAATCAGCTCGTTTATTAAAAATGGAAGATACGCTACATGAACGAATTATTGGTCAAAAGCATGCTGTTGTTGCTGTTTCAAAAGCAATTCGAAGAGCTAGAGTTGGTTTGCGAAATCCAAATCGGCCAATTGCAAGTTTTATTTTCGCTGGTCCTACTGGGGTAGGAAAAACTGAATTAACAAAGGCTCTTTGTGAATATATGTTTAGCAGTGAAGAAAGTATGATTCGATTAGATATGTCAGAATATATGGAAAAACATACCGTAGCTAAATTAATTGGATCACCCCCAGGTTATGTTGGTTATAATGAAGGTGGTCAATTAACAGAAGCTGTTAGATCAAAACCTTATTCAGTCGTTTTACTTGATGAAGTCGAAAAAGCCCATCCAGATGTCTTTAATTTATTATTGCAAATTTTAGATGATGGTCGATTAACTGATTCTAAAGGTCGTGTTATTGATTTTAATAATACTTTAATTATTATGACTACGAATTTAGGAGCAAAAATTATTGAAAGAGAAAGTGGAATTAAATCAAAAGCTGAACAAGGGGACGGAGGTTTTAAAATTACGCCTGATGAAGTTACTGGCTGGGAACCTACACCAGAACCAATCAAAGATCCTGAGTTGTTTAAACGAGTAACAAAACTCGTAAATGATGAACTAAAAAATTTTTTCCGTCCTGAATTTTTAAATAGAATTGACGAAATTATTGTATTTAATCATTTAACAAGAATGGATATTTGGGAAATCTGTGATTTAATGATTAAATCGGTTCAAAAACGTTTAAAAGAAAAAGGGATCCATCTTATTGTTGATTTATCAGTTCAAGCATTTTTAACAGATGAAGGTTATGACCCAGTATATGGTGCTCGTCCGTTAAGAAGAGCTATTATGAAATATTTAGAAGATACATTAGCTGAACAATGTTTAGCAAAAACATTATATCCTAATACAAAAATTTATGTTCAACGTAAAAAAGTTGAAGGAACATTAATGACTTATACAAATGAGTTAGAAGTTGAAATTGATTTCAGTGATGTGGACCCACTTCTTCTAGAAGAATCTGAAAAGTTAAATGAATCAGTTCCTATTTTAGTAAGTTCAAATGGAGATATGGAATATGAAAATGTTGAAGTTACGAAACCAATTATAAGTCTTGGAGATGATGACCAGAATTCAAAGGCTTCTGGACGTGCTTCAAAATTTTTTAGAAAAAAAAATTAATAAATAGCTTAGTTTTATTCAAGAGTTGTTAATATTAAATATTAAAAACTCTTGGATAGAATCTAATTCATTTGTCTTGAGCATCTGGTTAAACTAATTAATAAGCTAATTGCTAGAACTTTAATATTTGAAACAATTGGGTTAATTATTAGAAAAGATCGAAAATACATTCTAGTGGGTGGAATTTGTGGTTTAATAGTTTTAGGGAAAAAGAAATTGACGTTTAGTAAAAATTTATCAGCTTTCTAAAAGATTCATACAATTTCCTTCCGAAATTTTTTCTAAAATTATAAAATTCGACCATTATAATAATGTGAGCTTAAAGACTTAAATATAACAAGGAAGAGTATAAACTTAGAACTTACCTAGCATTTAAAAGAACTTAATATGAAATTTTCAAAAAGCATTCTTATCTTTTTATTTGTATCATCTATTTTAAGTGCATTTTCTTATGCGTTAAATAGAGCCAATGAGAATGTTTACAAATCGGTTCTATTTACTCTTTATTTTTTAAGTATTAAAATTGGTTTGATTGGACCTAATATACCTTTTGAATTGGATTACCATCAACCAAATCAACAACTTGTAAGTAGAGTAAATAAAGTACAGCACTTGGCGGTTTACCATCCGTATGTTTCGCTTTTTGATGACTATCATCGCCCTTCTGGTTTATATATAGATAATGTTCAACGGCCTGTGTCTCAAAAGTATCATTCTGAATCAGTAATAAACGAGCTTAGAGCGGGTGAATCACGTGTAACCCAGGCTAGATGGCTATTAATAACAATCTGGATGTTACACTAGAAAAGTGGTGGTTTTCAGCAACCACATCCTGTAGCGCTGCCCCCACATCTCCAATCGGCACGGCATATATTTTTTGGCACACCAAAGCCGGATCGATGGATTAGTTGACTATCATCGAGGTTTGATCAACAAGAGCAATTCCAAGAACCAGATTATCCTTCTACGACAACTGTTGAGGAGGCAAGAAAATTACCTGATGTTAGAACCTATGAAGAAGCGCTAGCATTCGCTATAAGTAATTTGTCAAAAAGTGTATATGTGAATGAGAAACATCATATCAGTGGGCTCATGGCTGCTAAAAAAACTCCACATGGCCCAGAACTTGGGGAAAACCCTGTAAATTATGGCATGAAACCTGAACATGTAAATTTAATCCGTCAAATGGGATTATTGGATTATTTAAAGAAAGGTACCCATTACCGCCAAATGAATTTGTAAAAAATTGGCAAAATACTATAAAAAATCTCTGTTTAGATGCTCAAACTCACACACTTGATAATAAACCTTATACTCATAATTTCGAAACTCCAATTACTATTTATGAAAATGAAGCGATGTCAAAATCCGGCAAAAGTGTCGCTATTGTTGCTTTTGATGACCGCTCAGGTCAAAGTGATATAATTACTATGGGTAAGAGAGGACACGCGTATATGGATCAGGTTAAAGACACTGGTAATATGGGAATACGTGGTGGAAAAATATAAAAAAAAATATTAATACAAGAAACTCAAGTAATAAAAGATTATAAAGAAGATTTATGAATAATTTAAATCAAAGATTAAAAAAAATAGAACAAGTTAATCAAATATTAAAGAAACGAGAGCAAGAGAAACGTAACATATTATTGAATTCTAAAAAAGACCGGCATTTGGAACTCTTAAAGCGTTAAGAAGAATTAAAATCACTCTCTATTAACTCAAGTGAAGAAGCTCTTTCAAGTGATGAATCTCTTGAACTTTCACGTTATTCAAATTTATTGCAGGATCAATTAAATTGGGAAACACAGGAGTATTTTTTACAGTTCCAAGAAAAACTTCTCGCAAATAAAATAACTATTGGGGAGTTTTGCCACGTATTTTCTGAAAGAGATGTATTAAACAGTGAAGCAGCATATATGTTGCAATCCAAATTCATTCTTTTATCACCTCATAAAAAATCATTAGATTTTTCACAGTTAATTTATCAAATATTGGATGCTTGTTATGGTTACGATCCAGATGCAGAATCTCTTGAAATTCAAGAAAGAGAAAAAAAGGAATTTCGAGATTTCGTTCAAACAATTTATCTTCAACTACAAAAACTTTTGAAAGAATAAATTAGTTTATTCAAATTATAACCCTGATTAATAAAATAATTAAGGTTATAATTTTCTATGATCACCCTGTTTTACAGTCAGAGCTATCACTCTTCCTGATTCAAGCTATCAAGTGGCCTTCATGGGCTTTATTTTGACCTCTGTAAAACGAGGTTTCACTTTTTGAGGTGAATTATTTATCTTTCAATTGTTTCTTCAATTTTTCATACAACTTGTTTTTTCGAACACTCTCCTATTTGAGACTGTATCCCTTCCATTGAAATAAACTATATGGATCTGTACTTTCATAATATTTTCTAAAAGCTATTCTGCCTTCTGCTTGAAGTTGAAGTCCTTTTTGAAAAATTTCTATTCGTTCCTGTTCTGAAATCTCTTTCAAAGTGATAAAATTTGGCTCATTAAGGGGTTTATTTTGGTTTGAGGATATATTCCCTGCTGACTATCTGAAAGTGGCTTAAAATCGATTTTAGAGGCCTCTGAGAGGCTTTTTGAAATTTCATCTCTTGGTTCTTGAACTTGCAGATTAATTTTATTATCATTTTCTTGCAAAGAAGAGCCGATATTCGGCTTCCCAGAGCCAGGCGACGTGGATAGAATACTGTCATCCTGCTGATCAATTTTGGCCGCTTGTGAGCGTTCTAAGGGCTCACTAAGAACTTTTTTGATTTGTAGTGTTTGATTGTGTTTTAATTCACTTATTTCTTGTTGAAGAGAATCAACTTGATTTTGAAGTGTTTGGATTTGATCTTCTAAGTAATAACTTGAAGGTTGGTAACTGTAGCCTCTACCAAATAAAAATTGAAGAAGAACTTGTTTTTTATTTTGTCTGAGAATGGTTCTAAGATTTCGCCAAAAAGAAGGTTTAAGATTGGTTTTTAAAATTTGAAGATCTTTTTGATTATTCATAATTTCTAAAGCATAAAGAAAAAAGCCTGTCAAAGATCGTATTTTGCGTTTTTTTGTATTTAATTTTTCAAGGATATCAATGGACGGATCAATAAGATCGATATCAATCGATTTTTGTGAATAGAAAAATAAATAATATTTTTGATCTACTTGAAAATATGAAAAAGAAATGGTTTGGTTTTTAAACTCATCAAAAATAAGCGAATCGTCTGGAATTGTTTGAATTTCAAAAAAGAATGCATCTGGTTGATTGTTCAGATTATTTTTTTATTTTAAGAATTTTAATAAAATTACATTAATTAACCTAATTAACTTAATATATTTAATTTAAGCTATTCAATAAGATTGAGGGTAGCTGAGAAATCAGTATATCTAGGTTTGGAAGAAACTTGAGGGAATATGTCCTATTTATATTATATTAATATAATTATCTTAATATAAACTACTTAGTTGTGTGTAGGAATTATTGTGTATTTGGAGTAAAAAATAATAGTGTAGAAAATAATTGTTATTATAAAAATAATTATTAGAAGTAAATCTATTTTAGAAAGTTTTTTTAGTACTCTATTTTTTGAATTCCTTTATAAAAATTTTAATTTGCTTATTCTTAAATTCTAAAAATAAGCAAATTATTTATTTCGGGATTATTTAGGTCTAAGTTTAGTCTTTATTATGAAACCCATCCATAACTATGTAAGCCTTTTCCTAAAAAATTAACACCTAAGTAACAAATCCATATAACAAAAAACCCTAAACTTCCCAAAATGGCTGTTTTCTTTCCTTCCCATCCTTTTGTAATTCGAGCATGTAAATATGTTGCAAAAACTAGCCAAGTAATTAATGCCCAGGTTTCTTTTGGATCCCAACTCCAATATGAACCCCACGCTTCATTTGCCCAAACGCCACCTGAAATAATCCCAATCGTTAAAAACGGAAACCCTAATCCAATAATTCTATAACTCCAATTATCTATACTTTGTAATAATTTTAATTTACTAAATTCAGAAATTTGATTTGAAGGGGCTTCATAATAATCTAACATTATATTATAAAGTGGAAGTGATGAATTATCAAGAATTTTTAAATCTACGTTTTTATAACGAGAAATAATTAAAAATAAAATACATAATAATGATCCGATAATTAATGTTCCATAACTTAATAACATCATACTTACATGCATCATTAACCAGTTGGATTGCAGTGCTGGTACCAAAGGACTAGCCTTTTGCATTTCTGGTGATAATGTTAGATTTGCAAAACCATTGATTAATAATGCAACAGGAATTAATAATGATCCAATTAATTTACTTTTCGTTTTTATCTCAAGATATAAATAAATAGTAAGTAAAACCCAAGTTAAAAAAAGCAATGATTCATACAGATTGCTTAAAGGAAAATAGCCTGCAACTAACCAACGAGAACAAAGAATTAAAAATAGTATTAGGCTAGCAATTGTAGTCGTTATAGTACCAATTTTAGATAGTATTGAAAAATTATTAAATATTGATAAATTAATCCAATATATTATCATTGTAAACAAGAGAATTCCAAAAACTATATTTGATAAAAAGTTTTGAATTTCATTCCAATCCATAAAATATCTCTCCAATAAAAATTTTTATACAATTTATCTTATATTATAGTATTCTATTCAAAAATTTATAACTAGAATCTTTTTCAAAAAATTTTTTCTATTACTTGATTCTAAAAGTAAAAAATTTAGAAAAATTGGAATTGACAGAAATTTCTATTTCTAGTTAGTATAAAGATAATTTGATAAAATTAAACTATTATGTCTTTACTAAGAAAATATGAAATCATGATTCTTTTAACAGAAGAATTTAATGAAAATGAATTAAAGCGATGGGTATTTCATTTTGCAAAAAATTTGCGAAAATTCAATGTATCTGATATTTCCGTAATTTCTAGAGGAAAACAGAAATTAGCTTATACAATAAAGAACCAATCCAAAGGAAATTATATTCAGTTAAATTTTTCAAGTATGCCTAAATACCTAAAAAATTTCTCTAAACTTTTAACTTTTGATTCTAATGTTTTAAGATTTTTAGTTGTTAAAAAATAACTCGTGAAACACATGTGTTTCAAATTTCAATTTCTTGAAATTTATTACAAATTATAGTATTATATATATTAGTTAATATATCCTCAGTAGCTCAGTGGTAGAGCAATCGGCTGTTAACCGATTGGTCGTAGGTTCAAGTCCTACCTGGGGAGTCATTATAAAATATAAATTTATGCAAACTAGTTTCAATTCATTGAAAATTGGTGATAAAGTTTTCAATTCTCGTTTAATGTTAGGAACAGGAAAATATAGAACTCCAAATGATGCTATTTCAAGTATTAATAATAGTGAATGTGAAATTGTAACAGTAGCAATTCGTCGAGTACCTAGTAATATTAAAAATGATAATAATAATTTTTTAAATAAATTAGACTGGCAAAAACTTTGGCTATTACCTAATACTGCCGGTTCTCAAACAGCCGAAGAAGCTATAAGAATGGCTTATTTAGGTCATGAACTAGCATCTAGACTTGGTCAAGAAGATAATTTTTTTGTGAAATTAGAAGTAATTTCTGATCCTAAATATTTGTTACCTGATCCTATTGGAACTTTAAAAGCGGCAGAATTTCTTATAAAAAAAGGTTTTACAGTTTTACCTTATATTAATGCAGATCCTATGTTAGCACTTCATTTAGAAGATTTAGGGTGTGCCACTGTTATGCCATTAGGTTCTCCAATTGGGTCAGGGCAAGGGTTACAAAATTTATCGAGTATTCAAATTATCATTGAAAATGCAAATATTCCAGTTATTGTAGATGCTGGAATTGGAACAGCAAGTGAGGCTAATCAAGCTATGGAATTAGGTTCCGATGGGGTTTTATTAAATACAGCTATTGCACAAGCGAAAGATCCTGCTCTGATGTCTTTATCTATGAAATTAGCTGTTCAATCTGGTCGTTTGGCTTATTTAGCTGGTAGAATGGATAAAAAACATTATGCCGTTGCGAGTTCGCCTTTTGAACAAATTAGTAGTTAGTTACTAAAATTAAAATTAATAGATTTTCTGAGATTAGTGTTAATAATTAGATTTACTTATCAGCACTAATCTTATTTTTAAACGTCAATTATCACATAAGAATTCTCTCTTTTCGAATTAGAATTATTCCGCCCTTATTTTTCATAATCATAAAAATTTGTATTTGCGCGAAGTTCACTGGAGAAATTACGAGGCTAAAAAAGAACTACTTAGTAGTTTGGAAAGAATGAATGGTTAAAAATCTCAAAGAAATTAAACTTAATACTGTTCGAATTATTGTAAGTCCAGAGAACGAAATTGTAGCAATCTACATTAGACGTTATTTAAAAAATTTAAAAATATTGACTAAACAATTCAAAGATAAATTCCAATAGCACATATTTTAATAAAAAGTATTGATTTTGCTCATGAACTAACAGATGTAGACAAGGATAATGGTGACGTTTTCGTTGGATCTGGTTTTACGAAGATCATTGTGAAAAAGCTGAAAAAGACAAAAATTTGCTAAAATGGGCAAAAACAGATTAAGAACATAAAGCTAAATTTGATGAAGATCATCCAAATATTAGCGACGATGAATTGTAAATTTTTCCATTTGGCTATTAAAATAAAAAGTTAAAACTAAATACTAATGAATGTCAATAATTTTGATAAAAAAAGGTGTTTAGAGTTACTGAAAGAAAAACAACGTCTTAAAAAGGAAGGCAAATCCTTAGCGGGATTCCGCGAAAGAAAAAAATGATGAATTAATTGGATATCTCATTTTATTATATGATCAGATTTTTTGGGAAAGTCGAACAAAATATGTAAAAATCTTAGAATTATTTTGTAATAAAAAGATTAGCCTGGATGAATTTTTCCTCCGATTTGGCAGCCTAACAGGATCAAACCTAAAGGCATCCAGAATGTGGGAAAAGAATTTAGAAGCCGAAGCTTTTGGGATTTCGACTCAATCAAATGAAATAAATGGTGAAATGGTGAGCTAAACCTTGAATCTCGAGGATTTCCAAAGATAATTTCTTATCTTCATTCATTGGTCGATATATGTGATCCTGATATAACTTTAGAAATGAATTTAAAAGAGGATCCAGAGTTACTTTTCTAGAGGATAAGCGGAGAATATTTGAGATTAAGAATCGAAGATTCTTTTCTTCCACAATAGTTCATCGAAAAAGATATTATAAGCATCTTCCTAACCAACTTTCAATTGTTTCTACAATTTGCTTTTTCGAATATGTCCATTGAAATATAGTGTATTCTACTGCTCACTTCGGAATATTTTTTCAAGTATATTTTGACTTGAATTTGATCTTTAAAGTTATAAAATTATGCTCATTTTGGGTTAAAACCCAGTAAAATTATAAATTTTCAATTATAATAAATAATAAATATAAAAGATATTTAGCAAAATTTTATTATTTCCTAAAGGGAGAGTTTTATAATGCTAATGGATTATTATAATATAAGAAAGATTAGTCTTGAAGAGAGTCAAATAATCCATGTCAGAGTTTCAAAAGAATTGCTATGAATTCAAGGATAGATTTATTGTAGGATCACTTGTAATTACTATATTTCTAGCTTTTTTGGCAACTTCAGCTCATGCCAATGATTTTATCGATGTTTTTTCTGATAAAAGCTATTGCAACCCTGATTATGTTGACCTAGATACTACCGAATAAGAAGGTATTAGACGTAGAGCAGAGTGTTTATTTAAATATTATTAAATATTATCCAGTTATTTCAAATAGAAATATATTAACTAAAGCGGGAAATTTTGTGTATAATAATCTGAATTTTGTACTCGGCGTCACAGGTTCCGTTATTTTGGTCGGTACTGTGATTGTCAATTATCCAAAAATTAATAAAATGTGCAATAATCTTGCAATTTACAATGTAAAAGAGGAAGATCTACTTGAACGTGCGATGAATGGAGTTTCAGAAGCTTTTAATTAGTACTATCTTTTTATAGATAGTACTAAAGTTAAATTTTTTAATATGCTAACCCTAAACTACGTGTAGTCTCCGCACCTAAATAAACACGAACGCTTAAAAAATCTGTTGGACACGCGGTTTCACAACGTTTACAACCAACACAATCTTCAACACGTGGTGAAGATGCAATTTGACCCGATTTACATCCATCCCATGGAACCATTTCAAGTACATCAGTAGGACATGCTCGTACGCACTGAGTGCAGCCGATACAAGTATCGTAAATTTTAACAGTATGAGACATAATTGTATAATTGTATAATTTTATTCTAGTTTTG
>JAAUYH010153704.1_pt1 | contig 20267 bp, 11 predicted proteins | sample 7278061 | NCBI WGS metagenome assembly JAAUYH01 (sample SAMN14350203, study PRJNA611818) | marine sediment metagenome | isolation source: surface marine sediment (0.6m) | place: French Polynesia: Moorea | collected 2018-08 | reverse complement strand
TCACAGACAGCATAGATATAGCGGCTACGACCAAAACAGCTGGTTCACCCGTATATTCCCTTTAGCTTGGCTAATTCTGAGTTATGTACATTCTACCACAAAACTATTGTCTAGACCCCTCAGACCCCAGACTTGCTATCCATCCCCACCGCACAGGCGGATGGGGAATTCCGCAAATAAGGTTAAACTAGTTTAGCTGTTTGATCAGCAAAATTGGGAAAACAAAGATTTCTCAATTTTTAATTTTTAATTTTTAATTTTTAATTGTTTTTATGGTTTTTATCCCTAGTGTGAACCAGCGTCCCCGTCTAGCAGTAACGATGGGAGATCCAGCAGGAATTGGACCAGAGGTGGTTTTAGGGGCTTTGGCTGACCCGCAAATTAGAGAACAGTGTGAACTAACGGTGGTGGGTAGTAAAGAAGTACTGATAAATACTTATGGCAAACTCGATATAGCCACAATGGCTAACCCAGGGGATTTGTCAGTGATGGATTTGCCCTTGGAGGAACCAATTACCACAGGAGTTGGTAATGCAGCCAGTGGTAGGGCTAGTTTTAATTATATGCAATGGGCGATCGCTCATACCCTGGCTGGGGAATTTGATGGTATTGTCACTGGTCCGATTGCCAAATCCGCTTGGAGGGCAGCAGGATATGATTATCCTGGTCAAACGGAACTTCTGGCACAAAAAGCTGGTGTGGAAAGATTTGGGATGTTATTTGTTGCGCGATCGCCTCACACTGGTTGGACTTTACGGTGTCTGTTGGCTACTACACATATACCGCTAAGTCAAGTATCCCAGGTATTAACACCACAGTTGATGACCAAAAAGTTGGATTTGTTGGTGGAGTGTTTAGAGAAAGACTTTGGGATTGAGAATGGAACAATTGTAATTGCAGGATTAAATCCCCATAGTGGTGAGGGGGGACAGTTGGGGACAGAGGAACGGGATTGGTTAATTCCCTGGTTGGAACAACAGCGTCAGTTGCGTCCAAATTTACAGTTAGAGGGAACTATACCTCCTGATACAATGTGGGTTAAGCCTGGTCAAGCTTGGTATGGTGGGATAGACGCTACAAAAGCTGCTGATGGCTACTTAGCCCTTTATCATGACCAAGGTTTAATCCCGGTGAAATTGATGGCATTTGACCGCGCTGTGAATACCACTATCGGTTTGCCTTTTGTGCGGACTTCTCCCGACCATGGAACAGCTTTTGATATTGCAGGTAAGGGAATTGCTGATGCTACGAGTATGAAAGCAGCGATTAATTTGGCGGTTGAGTTAGCATCTGTGAGATTAAGTCTAAGGTCTGGAGTTGAAAATATAAAATAAATCCTAAGATAGAAGCAAATTAAGAGTTTTTGTGTTGGGATAAAAAGATTTTTGCAAAGTATAAGGTTAGTAATTTAAGTAAGAAAAATATTACATTTTTAAATGTATTAAAAAAATATATAGATTCAGAAGTAAGCTTGGTAAATGTTACTATTAAACTCGATACTAGATATTTACCAGGAGACCTTATGAGTAAGCTACTTCGTAATGTATTAGCAGGTGCAGGAATTGCTGCGGTTGGTGCCATTGGCACTAAAATGGCAGTAGATTACTTCAAGAATCGTGGACAAGAAGAAGTTGTGGATGAAAGTGAAGGAGATGCAAATCCGGAAGCAATATCTTCAGAGGAAGTTGCTTATGTAGTTGTAGAAGAGAGTTCTGTCCAAGACTTTCTAGATAAAAGTTTTGGTGATGCGGGTCGTTATGTTCCCAATCGTCCACCCAAGGTTTTTGATTACCAAGGTGAACAATATATGGTGATTTGGGCAGAGGATACTAAACAAAACAAAAACCAAATGATGGCTTTTAAATATACTGATGAAGGTCGGAAAATGGTTGCTAGTGTTGGATATACAGATGAAAAAACAGACTATAATCTCAATAACTTAGATTCTACACCTTTTGCGATTGAGGTTAATGATGAGAAACTGGCATCTGGTCAGGGTGAAACTGCTGGTGCTAGCGATGTTGACTTTGTTTTAGCTTAAGTCTAGTGGCATAATTTTTTAATTATAATCCTCTCATCAAATAGGTGGTTGAAAAACTGCCTATTTTTAGTATTTTTTGTTAAATAAAATATCTAGCAAAGCCACCATCAGGGGACTGTCTAATAGACATCTGGTGGAAAAGAATGTAGAGACGTTGCAATGCAACGTCACCGAACAACGGTTTTGGACAACGCATATTTAATTTCCAACAGAGGTCTAATTTGGATAATTTATTGATTTCTTTGAACTTGAGCAAGATTTGATTACAGCAGCAGTAACTGCTAGTGAATACCAGGAAGAAGAGTCAGAATCTCTACAATATTTGATACCTTCTTTGAGTGAGTCAGAAAGGAACTATTTTTTGCTCAGAATTCTTAAAGGTGAGTCACACATAGGAGAATACGGTACTGCTGCGCGTGATGCAAGCTACAGTTAAGAAAAATAGTAGGTTGGGTGGAACGTACACGTAGTGTTCGGTGTAGGGTAGTGGAACCCAACAATCATGGTTGATAGTGTTGGGTTTGGTTCCACCCCTTTGGGGAAGCAAGCTACAACCCAACCTATGCATGTTCCCTGTTCCCTTTAAGAAATATGCACTTTTGTGCATAGGTTAAAAATTCATCTCCAATTAAAATTTGAGTGGATAAGTAGATTAACCCAAAAATCATAACTTGTTTGTATTAGCTTGACCTTACGGAAATCCCCTATAGGTCTGCACTACGAAAGGACTACTGCTTTTCTAGGAAAGCTAACAAAGGCTGTTTCTGTAAAGCTTAAGAAAATTTTTAATTTGGATAAATGTAAGTAAAAATATGGTAATGATGAATTTTAGAGAACACCAAGTTTACGAGGATTTACCAGTGGAGAAAAAACTGGGTATTCTTGTTGTGGATGACCATCAATTAATTTTGACTGGTACTCTTGATGTGTTACATCGAGGGTATCCTGAAGCTGATATTCTCAAAGCTCAAACCGCAAAAGAAACACTCTGTTTAATTCAATCTCACCAGTTCGATTTGGTGGTTATGGATTTGTCAATTCCTAATCAACAGGGGGAGAGAGCAGAAATTGAGACGGGAATTCAACTGTTACAAACTTTACTCAAAGAATATCCCCATCAGAATTTTATGGTGCAAACCAGTTATGTGAAAGCGTTAGTCCGCATTAAGCACGAAATTGATAATCATCAAGGTGGGTTTGCGATCGCAGATAAAGGGTTACCTGAAGATCAAATGTTAATGCGGGTTAATCTTGCACTGAATAGCGCAACCCATACAAAAGATATCAAAACGGGAATCGAACTTAAACCAGAATGGTTGGAAGTATTGCGATTGGCTTTTGAAGAAGGTTTGACAGATAAGGCGATTGCCAGCCGAATGTATAAATCAGAACGAGCAGTACGGACTTACTGGACAAAGATTCAGGATGTTTTGGGGGTATATCCTGAGGACTGTAGGGAAACTGGTAAAAATATGCGCATCCAAACCGAAATTCGTGCCCGAGAAGAAGGTTTAATTGATTAATATAGGGGAAATGAGAAGGAGAATTGGGAATCGCATTGGTAGAGAATTTGAGTTGTGGTTCCGTGCTGCACCTCCAGGGATGATGGTGTTGGTTGTGGTGGTGTTAATACGCATATTTGGAGGAATGCAATCCTTAGAGTGGATGTTTTTGGATAGAATGTTACGTCTGCGTCCACGGGAAAAAGTTGATGAACGTGTGGTAATTGTAGGAATTGATGAAAAGGATATTGAATGGGTTAAGCAATATCCAATTCCTGATGGGAAGATTGCAGAATTATTAACTAAATTGGAAACTTATAAACCGCGAGTTATTGGGTTGGATTTGTTTAAAAATGTCCCTGTTGAACCTGGAGGAGAAGAACTAGGGCAAGTATTTAAGTCAAATAATAATATTATTGGAATTGAGAAAGTTTTACCACCTGGAGAAATTTCCCCACACAAGAGTTTACCAGCCAAACAAGTTGGATTTGCTGATTTACGTGTGGATACAGATGGAAAAACTCGACAATATTTGTTGTATACACCAAATCCAAAGAATCCTCAAAATCCTGAAGAAGATAAATATTCTCTCGCGCTGCGATTAGTTACTAAGTACTTTAGTGCGGAAGGAATTGAGTTGGAAACGGGAAGAAAAAACCCAAATACAATCATGATTCGGGGAAGGGAATTACCTCAAATCACCAAGAATTTTGGCGGATATGTTGGTATTGATGATGGAGGATTGTCAATTTTGATCAACTTCCGCAACAACAAGAAACCTTTTCCTGTGGTGTCGTTTAAGGATGTTGTGGAGGGGAAGGTTGATGCAAAATTGTTGCGGAATCGCATTGTCTTAGTTGGTAACCGTAATATGAGTGCTGGCGATATTTTTTATACATCTGCCGTGCCAACATCAGAACTCAGCGGTCAAGTTTACGGTGTTGAATATCATGGTCATGTCGTCAGTGAAATCCTCAGTTACGTTATCGAAGGTCGTCCAATGTTGAAGACTTGGGGAGATATGGGAGAATATCTATGGATAGTGATTTGGGGTTTTGTGCCCATTACCCTGGGACGGCTGACCCAATCTGTGTGGGCAAATTTACTTAGTGTGGGTGTAGCAGGAGTTTGCTTGTTTAGCTTCGCTTATGTGATGTTGTGGTTGTGGGGTATGTGGATTCCCATAGCACCGAACTTACTGATATTAGCTGTGAATGGGGTTGGGTTGAGTGCTTTTGCATTTTACCAACATGATAAGTTTTTGCGATCGCAAATTAAAGAACGTCAAGACACAATCGAATACACTTTTAGTTTAATTCATAATGGTCCATTGCAAACTCTTGCCTATGGATTAAGACATATGCGTGCCCAAGATATACCACATGAAGAAGTACTGTGGCAATTTGAAAAGCTCAATCATGAAATTCGAGAAATTAGCGATTTTATCAAGTTAGAAACATTAGGTCAAGAGGAAGTTTTACGTTTGGGAAGTGGATTAATTTTGGATTTAAATCGACCACTTCATGATTTATTGTATGAAGTTTATTCCAGTACCTTAGAAAGGATAAGTTTTGAAAATTTTAAAACATTGAAGGTCAAAATTCGTAATTTCGAGCCTATTGATGAAAAATATTTAATTAAGGAACAAAAACGCGATATTTGTTTGTTCTTGGAAGAAGCTTTATGTAATGTTGGTAAACATGCCGAAGGAGTCAAGCGCGTTCAAGCATTGGGTGTATTTTCTGAAAACAAATACAAATTATCGGTGAAAGATAATGGCGTTGGAATTAAATCCAAGCAAGAAAATAAAGGCACAAGATATTTTAGAAAACTCGCTAGACAATTAGGAGGAGAATTTAGACGAGAATCGGTTTCCCCTCGTGGAACAATATGTGAACTTAGTTGGACACCGATGAAAGTGTTTTAGATTTTTAGCAAACCAATTTAGATTTTTCTCGTTGTTTTTCAGATAACCATAGAATTAACAGGATTTATCATGATTTATCAAAATTTGAAATTTTGGCGTAATAGTCGCAGATTTATCAGCTTAGTTGTGGGGATGCTTTATTTAATTACCGCAGTCCCTGCATATGCTGAATTGAAACTCAAGAATCGCAAACCTGCTAGTGGATATTCCCGTGCAGCAGCTGGTGCTTCTCGTTAAAAATTAACAGTACGACATGTTTTTTAGCAGATAACCATAGAATTAACAGGATTTATGATGATTTATCAAAATTTGAAATTTTGGCATAATAGTCGCAGATTTATCAGCTTAGTGGTGGGGATGCTTTATTTAATTACCGCATTTCCTGCATATGCTGCATTTAAACCAAAGGATCGCAAAGTTGCTAGCGGACAGACCCGTGGTGGTGGTTCCCGTGGATGTTCTGGTAAGGGTGGTATACCTTTGACATTGCTTGCACCCCAGACATTTATCGGAAAAACTGCTTCTGTGCGTCCTACCCTTACTTGGTATATGTCAAGTCCTGAAAATGTGGAATTCCGACTTTTTGAATTTGAATCAGATATAGAACTTAAGCAAATTGGTAAAGTTAAACCAATACCAGCAAAAGTAGGAATCAACACACTAAAACTTCCCGCTGATTACCCGGAACTCAAAGTAGGTAAAACATATTTGTGGCAAATTGAAATTGATTGCGGGAATGAATTCATTGTTAAACCAGCGGAACTTACTGTCATCAATCCTCCTCAATCATCTCTTACGAAAAAATTTACCAGTATCCCGGAAAAGGTAGATTATTATGCTGCAAATGAACTCTGGTATGAAGCACTGGAAGAAGCATTGAAAGCAGCTGATAATGGTCAATTAGGTAAAACTGGGTCAATTTTAGTGCAAGAACTAGCACAGTCAGAAATGCTGACGGGAAAAGAAACCGAAATTGCAAACATTAAACAACGAATTGAAAATCTCCAGAAAATTTCAAGCGATAAACCGGGTTTATAAACAAAACCCATACCTCACAAGGAAATTAATTTCCTTGCTAATAGACAAAGTCATCTAAAAGATGACTAAATAACTTAGGTTTTCTTCAGTCTACTTTAGTGGACTTTGTTTATTGGTTCCTCGTAATTAATTCCGAGGTGGGTTATTTTGCCAACAGATAAGCGATTTATATAGCGCTTTTCAGTTGAGTCCAATACACTCGAAACCTCACCCCGTCCTGCGGACACCCCTCTCCTACCCTCACCCCTAACCCCTCTCCCATTGGGAGAGGGGGAAAAGGAGAGGGGGAAAAGGAGAGGGGGAAAAGGAGAGGGGGAAAAGGAGAGGGGAAGGGGGTGAGGTTCATCTGTATTCTATCCAAGTGAAAACCGCTATAGCTTAAGTTGACACCAATGATAAATACTAAACTCCTAGAATGTGGGTGATTTTTAAACAGATAATCTGTGGCATTTACCGTCAATATACTAGTCATAAAAATTTGTAAACAAATTACAAATCAACTTTTGTGAAGGGTAGTAATAATGATAAAAATTGAATATAAATTTCAGAATTAGGGGAGACATTGGCTGTGAGAAGCATTTACTGTTTGGGACTTTTGGGTATAGCTTTGCTACAGGGATTTTCCATCAAAACATGTTTTGCCCAAAGTAGTAATATCGTTCCTGACAATACCCTTGGGGATGAACGTTCCAAAACTATACCTCTCGATGCTTCTGGCTTTCCCGTTGATGTGATTGATGGTGGTGCTATTCGTAGTGCAAATTTATTTCACAGTTTTGCAGAATTTAATGTTGCTGAGTTACGAGGAGTTTATTTTCTCAATCCTAGTAATGATATTCAAAATATATTAGCGCGTGTCACAGGGAATAATCCCTCAGAAATTTTGGGAACTTTGGGAATTCTCAATGATGTTGGGATTACATCTAGTCCCGATTTGTTTTTAATTAATCCCAATGGAATTTTATTTGGTGAAAGTGCGAGTTTGGATGTGGGTAGTTCTTTTGTAGCAACGACTGCGAATGGAATCAACTTAGGAGAAACGGGACTTTTTAGTGCAACGGAACCACAAAAAAGTAATTTACTTTCGGTTAATCCATCTGCATTATTTTTCAATGCTGTTAACAATCAAGCAGAAATAGTTAATCGTTCAACAGCAACAAGTACAGTATTGGGGTTTGCTTTGAATGGTGATGCAAATCGTCCTATTAATGGTTTGCGAGTGTTGGATGGTAAGAGTTTATTGTTAGTAGGTGGTAATGTCAGTTTAGAGGGTGGACAAATACTAGCACCGTCAGGAAGAATTGAATTAGGTAGTATTGCTGGAATAGGTTCTGTTAGTTTCAATCAAACTGAGAAAGGTTTGGCTCTAGGATATGACAATGTAAATAATTTTGGTGACATCAAACTATCAACATTTGCCTTTGTTAGTGGAAATGGTGAAAGTGGTGGTCATATTCAAATCCAAGGTAAGCAATTGCTCTTAGATATTAGTTCTATAATTTCTACTGGTGCTAATCTTCCTAATGATGGAGGCGAAATTTCTATTCGTACAACTGATTCAGTAATAGTAAATGATTCAGTTATTGGTTCATTTGCAACGGAAAATTCTGGTAGTATTGGTGACATAAACATTGATACAAAAAAACTTGATGTTATAGGTGGGATATTTCCTTTTGCTGGTTTGATTTCAACTACAACTATTGGAGAAAAGAAAGCTGGAGATATAAATATTAAAGCAGAGACCGTTAGTCTGAGAGACGGTGGAGAAATTTCAGCTTCTACTAATGCTAAAGGAGATGCAGGAAATATCACAATTAATGCTTCTGAATCCGTAGAAGTGATAGGAGATAATAAAAATGATTTTAGTCTATTTGAAGAAATACTAGGAAGTGTTCCCGATAATTTACTAAGTAAAATTGCAAGTCAGGTAAATAGGAATGCTACTGGAAAAGGTGGAAATATATTAATAAATACAAAACGCTTAACTGTTAAAGATGGAGCACAAATACAAGCAGGTACATTTAGTGAAGTTAGTACGGGAAAAGGTGGGATTCTTAATGTCAATGCTTCTGAATCTGTAGAAATTAGTGGTACAGACGGTGATGGTAGTCCTAGTGGTTTATTTACTGCTACAATTGGGGCTGCAGAAGCTAATGATTTAACAATTAATACTGGGAAATTAAGCATTTTTAACGGGGGAACAGTATCAGCTTCAACGGCTGGATTATTTGGTGAAGGAAAAAGCGGAAATTTGACTATCAATGCCACAGATTATGTAGAAGTAAATGGTTTTTTAGAAGAAGATAAAGATGGTACTTTTTTTAGTAGTATAGTTGCTGAAACTGGTAGATTATTAAGTACCAATACAGGAATAAATCCAGCACCTGGCGGAAATTTGACTATTAACACCCAAAAATTGAAGATTAGTGATGGAGGTAGAGTTTCAAGTGCAACTTATGGTTTAGCAGGAAAAGCAGGTGATTTAACTTTAAATGCAACAGAATCTGTAGAGGTCGTGGGAGATCGGAGTTTCATTACTGCGGGGACAAATGCTACGGGAGATGCTGGTGACTTAAGAATTCGGACTCAAAAGTTAACCATTCGAGAAGGAGCTGAAGTTTCAACTACTACTTCTGGTAACAATCAAGCTTTACGTATCAGGAATAAAGGACAAGGTGGAATTTTAGATGTCGATGCTTCTGAATTTGTAGAAGTAAGTGGAGTTAATAGTGGTCTTGTCAGTTTTTCCTTACTTTCTACAGGAGACGCAGGGAAAATTAAGCTAAATACTAGCAGATTATTTATTCGTGATGGAGGTACTGTATCTACTTCTTCTATGGGTAGAGGAAGGGGTGGAGATTTAGAAATTAATGCTTCTGATTTTATAGAGATAAGTGGTAGCGGTACTTCTTTCATACGTGACTTGGCTTTTCCTAGAGAAGTTCGACGAAAACAAATTACTACTGGAAGTAGTTTATCTTCCCTAACAATTAGTACCAAAAATTCTGGTGATATAACCATAAATACTGGACAATTGTTTGTTAGAGATGGAGGAGAAATAATAGCAAATACTCTGGGTTTAGGAAAAGGTGGAAATGTACAAATTCGGGCTAATTCTGTATTTTTAGAAAAAAATGCCAGTATTAGTAGTAACAGTGGAAGCGAGCAAAGCAATCCACAGATAAAATTTGGTGATGCAGGTGATATTTTTATTGATGTCCGGAATAATTTACAAGCAAACAACAGTACAATTTCCACAACTGCTGCTACATCCTCCGGTGGTGCTATTAACATCACCGCTAAAAATATCCGCTTGTTAGGTAACAGCGACATTAGCACCAATGTCTTTAGCGGTACAGGTGGTGGTGGAAATATTACCCTGACTGCAAATACCATCATCGCTCTTGATGACAGTGATATCCTCTCTTTTGCAAGCGATGGAAAAGGTGGTGATATTACCTTTAACACCGCAGGATTCTTCAGTACACCCCTCTACAGTCCCACTTCTCCAACCACAGATGCAAATGCTCTAGCTGCACTTGATGGTAATAACCGCGTCGATGTTAACGCTTCTGGTGCAGTTAGTGGAGCCATTACTGGAGTGCCAGATATTACGTTTATTGACGAAAACTTGACAGATTTACCAGCTAAGCAGATTGACACTGACACCCTCATCGCTAATAGTTGCATTGCTCGCAGCACCCAGCGACAAGAAAACTCCTTTACTATTACAGGTTCCGGTGGTTTACGCAACAACCCAGGGGATGAATTGGTTTCAATATATTCCACTGGTGAGGTGCGGAATGTGAAAACAACACCCCGTCCTTGGAAAAAAGGTGACCTAATTATTGAACCAACAGGAGTTTATAAGTTACCTGATGGACGCTTGATACTTGGTCGAATCTGTGAGTAAAAGAATACCAAAAAATACATTATATCGTAGGGGTAAAGCAAAAGCTGATTGGTGGCAACTTACAGCAATTTTCATCTATTTGAACCACATCCATCGTAGGGGTTTAGCAATGCGCTTTACCCCTACAGCGTGGTCTATTTACCTGAAAATCGCTGTAAGTTAGAAATCGCTTATCTGCTGGCTTTCTCCCCCACCCTGAACTAAAGTTCCGGGCTAATATACAAAGTCTACTGAAGTAGACTCAAGAAAACCTAGGTTATTTAGTTATCTTTTAGATGACTTTGTCTACTCGCTGTGGAAATTAATTTCCTTGCGGGGTATGGGTTTTAAATTAAGTTGACACTGGTGAGCTTTTGCTTTAATCCTGCTATATATCGATGGATACCGATGGATACCATACCTCTTCCCAGGAAATGAATATTTTCACAGCCAATTACCAATCACAATCATTGGTGCCCAATATGCAGGATTATTATACTTGATTTTGGGGTCAGTAGACTCAATATTCCCATCTTTTCTGATGTTAATCATGTCTATTTGGGCTTTTTGTAATGCCTGGGCAATACTCATTCTTTTCTTACTATAGTTTTGGTAAAATTTTTCTACTAGAAAGGGTGTGGATTCATCTGGGATATTCCACAAAGAAGCGATCGCACTTTTAACCCCTACTTGTAATGCTACTCCAGCTAATCCTAGTGTGGCACGGTCGTCACCAACTGCGGTTTGACATGCGGTTAGTGCTAGAAGTTCGACCCTATCTGATTTGCTTTGTAGATTTCTGAGTGAGTTTTCTAATTGGCTGATGGTGAGTTTTTTGTTTTCTCCTGTCTGTTTGTCTTGTCCTGCCACAATGAAGGTATCTTCAGGAATAATACCAAATTGAGCATGGCTGGCAATGTGGACGATGGGGTATGTGGTTTTCTTCAATTCTTGCTGAAAAGTATCTGGGATAAAATCATCGTCGATGAGGTTTGTATAATTAGGAAATAGTTTTTTTACTGCATCAACTTCTTCTTTAACCCCAGAAAGCTGAATAAAAGTTTTTCCGTCAACTTTAGCTTCTTTTTGTAAACCTAAAATTAATGCCTTCTGCTTATTTTGTGGTGGTTTTGGTGTAGTTAGTCGCAAACTAGGTGTTGTGGCAATTGCATATTTTTCAACTAAATATTTTTGTTGTTGATTGTCATAAAGTGCTGCCATGGGAACACTACGTAAAAATCCATCTTGAATAAATACAAGGGTTTGGATTTTTTCTGGTTTAATATCCTCAGCAAAGGGGCGAATTATCCAATCGTAAAGTTGTGCAGCAATTGTTGTATCGTATCCCCTTGTAGCTTTACCCCTCACCAATCCCTTCCTAAATTCGGTAATCGTTTTCTCTAGTTTATCTGTGCTAACTATTTTATTTTCACCTTGTTGATTGGGGTCTTCAATCAATTTAAATTTAGTTTCTTGCTTGTTATTTTCTTGCTTGGGTAACTGCAATAATATTCCAGTTTTACCATCTAAAATTATGGAACTCAAAAATGCAGTATTCTTAAACGCTACACTATTTTCTTTATCTGACAATAGTTCGTCCACCTGCTTGGGATTCAACCCACTTAAAATGCAATCATTACCAAAATAATTCTGCAATTCTGCCAGTTTCAATGCATCGATGGTTGTCACTACTTTTGACAATTCCTCTGAACGTTGGTTATCTCCAATTACCCTAGCTAACAGTTCCAGCCGCGACTGTGCTAATGTACGGTATAATGGACGGACAACATCGCGGAAGTCAAACTGTACGTCCCGTTTTGCTGTCAAAATATCCTGACGAATACCTTCGAGAGTTTCAAATGCTCTTTGATAGGATGCGATCGCTTCTTTTTTCCGCTGCTGTTTGTCTAAAATCCGTCCAGCTTGCCATTCCCACAAATACAAGCTATCTTTTGCACCTAATTTACTGTCTGCGGCAATGATTGCGCTTTGGGTATATTTTAATGCCTTTTGGTTGTCTTTGCGGCATTCCCAAAAATGTCCCAAAGCACCATTAGCATAAGATTGTAGACGACTGTCTTGTAAATTCTTACTAGTTAATACTGACTGCTGTAGCAAACTTAATGCTTGGTTGTCTGGTAAAAATAACTCGGTTGGACAATTAGTAAAAGGTGAAGTTGCTTGAGAATTGCGTTGCAAGTATGCTAAATCAATTGCCCCATAGATTTTTGTAGTAGAATCTGGTAAATTATTGAGAATTTTTAGTGCATTCTTAACGGTATCATTAAATGTTGCATCGTCCATTCCCTTCATCAAATTTGTCTGGGAATCCAACTGAATCAAATTTAATAATCCCCGCATTTCTGCTGAAGGTTGTTTTTGCTTGCGTGCAGAGTTTGTACTATCCTGAAAATATTTACGGGATTGTTTATAATCGTCCTTAGACTGTTCACTAAATTGATTTTCTTTCTTGAACAGACGAAGTTTCTTTGCGGAATCTGTTCGTAATTCTAGCAATTGAGCGCGATTTCTATGGGCATTTCCTAAACTATTTAATACTAAAAAATTATCTGGGGCTACTTCTTTTGCTTTCTTTAAATACTCAATTGCTTGGTCATAATTTCCGAGTAACCGATATGCTTCACCGAGAACTCCTAAAGCAGCAACTTTACCAACTTCATCATTTGTATTGCTAGCAATTTGTTCGGCACTTTGGGGAGTACATTTTATTTCTTCATTCTTTTTATCTTCATCTGTGAAAGTTTCCGAATTATTCTCTGCCAAGTTGCCACATAAAAGCTCAATGGATTTGTAGGGCTGACCTAAATTGGTATAAACTTGTGCTAGTTCTGTCTGCATTCGTCCCACTTGTTGGATATTTTCCACCCTTCTATAGTCACTAATTGCCGCAGACAGCGATTTAATTGCTTTTTTATTTTCTCCTATTTGTTGGTAAGCACGTCCCAAATTCTCATTGATAACTGCCGTAGCAGAGGGGTTATTTTTGTATTGTTTTAATGCATCTCGCCAATGTTTGATTGCATCGTGAAAATTGCTATTATTATAGTCCTCAATTCCCTGCTCAACTAATAAACTGGCATTAGGAGTTTGGGCAGATACTAGTTGTCCAAATGATAAACAAATTACAAGAGTTGCAAAAAATAACCCTTTAAGAAATTGATGACGATTGAGTTTTCGGTATTGCTGACTCAAGAGGTGAGTAAACCTCACGTAAAGTTTCAGAGGTGCAGATAGTAAGAATTGGAGATATTTCTTTTTGGTTTTCATATTTTGATTACATTCGACATTATAAAAGTCATTAATTATATTTTCTCAATGAATTTATAGATTTTTACCTCGGCAAGATAGAAAAGTCCATACTTGTTGAGCTTTTATTAGACATCTGCTGAAAAATAATGTAGAGACGTAAAATTTTACGTCTGGAACAAGGGTTGTAGCTGACGCATATTTAATTTCCACCAGATGACTATTGTTTAATCTAGCATAAATACTGATGTAGAATGTGCAGTTTTATGCAATTTTACAATATCTTGCATTTTATTACTGAAAGTAATTACTACAGTGAGTTTACTGGAGTAGACTTTGCTTCCTTAGCTACTGCGGGCAAAGTGACAACTTCTTAAGGAAATTTAATTAAATTTATGTATAGCTGGAAACACGTTCTATGAAGGGTGCTAGTAGTATAAATTTCATGAGTAGGGGGGAGGAATTCAGCAGTGAAAGGCATTTACCAATTAGGACTTTTAGGTATAGCTTTGCTTCAGGGGTTTTTCATCAATCCATGTGTTGCTCAGAGTAGTCATATCGTTCCTGACAACTCTCTTGGGGATGAATCTTCTCAAGTTATCGAAAATTTTCAAGGATTACGTGTAGAAGCAATTACTAATGGAGCGCAACGAGGGATTAACCTGTTCCATAGTTTCCGGGAATTTAATGTCAGTGAGGGAAGAGGAGCGTATTTTTTCATTCCTAATGCAGAGATACAGAATCTTTTGGCACGGGTGACCGGAAATAACCGTTCTGAGATTTTGGGAACCCTGGGTACTTTTGGTAATTCTCAACCGAATTTGTTTTTGATTAATCCCAATGGGATTGTGTTTGGAGAAAGTGCAAGTTTGGATGTGGGTGGTTCTTTTGTTGCGACGACTGCGAATGGAATCAACTTGGGTGAGACGGGATTTTTTAGTGCTAGCGAACCACAGAGAAGTAGTTTGCTTTCGGTTAATCCATCTGCATTGTTTTTTAATGCTGTCAATAGTCAAGCGCAAATAGTTAATCGTTCGAGTGCGACAGCAACAGTATTAGGGTTTGCTGTGAATGGTGCTGCAAATCGTCCTATTAATGGTTTGCAAGTGTTGGATGGTAAGAGTTTGTTGTTAGTTGGTGGTAATGTCAGTTTGGATGGTGGGGAATTATCTGCTCCTGGTGGGAGAGTTGAGTTAGGAGGTTTAGCAGAACCTGGAAATGTAGCAATAGCAATTAATGATAGTAATATCAGCCTTGATTTTTCTTCTGAGAGTTCATTCTCAAACATTAACCTCACAGATGATGCAAGAGTCAGTGTACAAGGTGTGGGAGGAGGTGATATTTTTGCTCGTGCAAATACTTTTACAGCTACAGATGGAGGACGTTTAGTTTCTGGAACTGAAGGAATAGGTAATGCAGGAGATATTATTGTTACCGCAAACAACGTCAGTCTTTCAGGTAAAGGAGCGAATGCTAGCAGTGGTATTTATAATCAATCACTACCTGGTAGTTCTGGGAACGCTGGTAACATTTTTATTAATACCCGCTCTCTTAGTGCTGCATCGGGTGCTACTATCAAAACTAATACTGCAAGTACTGGTAACAGTGGCAATGTAAAAATTGTTTCTACTGATTCAGTGAAATTAACTGATGGTAATATTGAAACTATAACCAGTGACTCTTCTACAGGTAACGCTGGCAATATTACAATTACAACAGGCGCTTATCTGGCTTCAGGTTTCAATGGCTACCTTTGGTCTGGAACTACCTTTAATGGTCAAAATGCTGGCAACATTTCACTAAATGCAGATTCTGTCACTTTGGAAAATCGTAGTTCAATTGACTCATCCAATCGCTTCGGTTTTGGTAATGCTGGAACAGTAGAGATTAAAGCCAAAAATGATATCAGTTTCTCTGGGGGTAGCTTTATTGATTCAAAATCTTCTGGTCAAGGAAATGGTGGTAATATCAAAGTGCAAACTGGTGGTTCCCTTTCCCTTGTCAATAGCTTCATTGATTCCCTATCTGCTTTTCAAGGAAATGGCGGTAATGTCAAGGTGCAAACTGGTGGTTCTGTTTCTCTTGTAGATAGTGACATTTGGACTGCTGTGCTATTGGGTTCTAATGGTCAAGCAGGTGACATTAATATCCAAGCTAGGTCATTTTCTATGACTGATGGTTCTCACCTGCTAACTTCTGGCTTTGAAGAAGCTAGCGCTGGTAATGTTAATATACAAACCGCAGATTTTGTCAATCTGGACAATAACAGTAAAATATCATCCACCAGTCGCAAACAAACAGGGGGTGATATTACCATTGAAACCAGACAGTTAAAGGTTAACAATGGTTCGCGTTTATTTGCTAGTGTGTTGGGAAATCAGCCAGCAGGAAATTTAACCATAAAAGCTTCTGATTCGGTGGAAGTGAGTGATTCTAGTAAGTTATTGATAGACACAACAGGAAATGGAAATGCAGGAAATTTGACAATTAATACCAAGAAGTTAATTGTCCGAAACGGTGCAAAGATATCATCTTCTACACTTGGGGGTAGTGGAGCTGGGGGAAATTTGCAGATTAATGCTTCTGATGTAGTAGAAATAACTGGAACAACACCAGATGGTCTAACTAGCAGTGGTATCGAAGCAGACACTGGAGGTGGTGGCGCTGCGGGCAATATTAAGATTACTACTGGTAGGTTGATTGTTCGCGATGGCTCTAGAGTTTCATCTTTTTCCGTGCTAGGTAGCAAAGGCAAGGGTGGGAAGGTAGAAGTGCAAGCTTCAGAATTAGTAGAAGTCAGTGGTATTCGCCCTAGTTTATTAGCTTCTAGCAGTTTGGATACTAGCAGTGATGGGATAGGAAATGCAGGAGATATTAAAATTTCCACAGGGAAATTAATTGTTCGTAACGGAGGACGAGTAGCTGTTTCGACATCAGGATTGGCTTCAGGGGGAAATTTGCATATAAATGCGACTGAATCAATTGAAATTAGCGGACAAGCCTTGAATGGATTTTTTCCCAGTGGAATTTTTGCTCAGAGTACCTCCATTTTTACAGAAGCAGCAGGTAAGGGAGGAGATATTGAAGTAAAAACTCCTTTGTTAGATATCAGTAATGGGGGTCAAATTAACGCCACAGCTTTTGGTAGTGGAGATGCAGGGAATATCAGCATCAATGTTGATAATCTCTTAAACATGAAAACAGGAGATATTTCTACAGCTTCGTTTCAGTCTTCAGGAGGTAATATTCAGATACAAGCCGGAAATATTCGCTTATTTGATGATAGCGACATCACTACTTTTGTTGGTATTGGTGACGGTGGTAATATTACCCTCACAGCTAATACTATTATCGCCCTTGATGACAGCGATATCCTCTCTTTTTCCAGTGACGGTAAGGGAGGTGATATTACCTTTAATACCGCAGGATTTTTCAGCACACCCCTCTACCGTCCCACTTCTCCAACCACAGATGCAAATGCTTTAGCTGCACTCGATGGTAATAACCGCGTGGATGTTAACGCTTCTGGGACAGTTAGTGGAGTCATTGCTGGAGTACCAGATATTACGTTTATTGACGAAAACTTGACAGATTTACCAGCTAACCAAATTGACACCAACACCCTCATCGCTAATAGTTGCATAGCCCGCAGCACCCAGCGACAAGAAAACTCCTTTACCATTACAGGTTCCGGTGGTTTACGCAACAATCCAGGGGATGAATTAGTTTCAATATATTCCACTGGTAAGGTGCGGAATGTGAAAACAACACCCCGTCCTTGGAAAAAAGGTGACCCCATTATTGAACCACAAGGGTTGTATAAGTTACCTGATGGACGATTGCTGTTAAGTCGGACTTGTTAAAAGTAAATACTGCACACATATTAAAAATCCGACGTTGCATAAATGGGGGATGATTTTGATGGTTTTGTGGGATGGGCATCTTGGTTTGTGGAACGGGCATCTTGGTTTGTGGAACGGGCATCTTGGTTTGTGGAACGGGCATCCCTGCCCGTTTTTTATATTTATGAGGCAGGCAAGATGCCTGCACCACAAGATTTAAAGTCCCCCAAACTACCCCCAAACTACTCCCAATGTTGGGGGTCACGAGGGCATAATGGTGGCGAACCAAGAACTCTAATCACAGTATTCCTACTTCAATTCAGCAGTACCAAAAATTGCATATGCAGTTTTCTGCAAAATAGAATACACAATTATGTAATTGCATGGTATGAATCATGCAATTTTGTTTGCATAATTGGTGAATGAATTACTTAGTTTTTTTCTTTAATGTAAGTATTATCAGGATTCAAATCAACTAAGTTGCGCTTGAAAATATGTAACTGATATTGCCTGAAAAAATAAGTAACACAGCTTAGGAAAACACATTTCTAAATCTTATACTTTGCAATAGTGGTAAGCAATCATGAAAGACATTTTCACAACCGTAACCCAAGATAATTCCTATTCTGTCACTGATGAATCTAATCAGCTTTTTGGAACTTTAGGTAACAGCGTTTATTTAAAGTATAGAGGACTTAGAGGAGGAAGAAATTTTTCTCAAGTTCTAACCCTTAGTCTCGATGAATTAACATCAGGTAATTTGTTGTTTAAGGGAGTAAATACCACAAAACTGGACTCGTCTATATCTTCAACTGAAACTGAAGATTTATCTTCCTCAACATTGGCTGAATCTTCGTCACTCTCGCTCTATTCCTCTGTGTTTTCAGATAGTCCAAATCAGACAGTTGTTTTCAATAATTTATCCCACCACAACGCTGTTGACAGCCACAATCCCAGCAGCGGTGGCTCCCATGACCACAACCACCATAATTTATCTAATGATGATGGCTTCACTTATCAAGCAGCTAATAATTACTATACTACTGGAATTGAGGCATTAATAGGAACACACAAATGGACTAGTCGGACTATAAGCTATAGTTTTATGAGTAGAGTCCCGGATTACTATTCTGGGAATGCAGAAGAACGCAATCAATTTGTTGCTTTCAATGATACTCAAAAAGCAGCAGCAAGACGAGCATTACAGCTATTTAGTGATGTTTCAGGACTAACCTTTGTTGAAGTATCAGATGCTGGTGCAGGGGGAACTATTAGATTTGGAACAGCAAGCATGGAACATGGAAGTGCTCATGCTTACTTTCCAAATGATAACCCAATAGGAGGTGATGTCTGGTTAAATAATAGTCATAGTTCAAACCAAACCCAGAGCAATGGCTCCTTTGGATTTTTGACCCTAATCCACGAAATCGGTCATGCATTGGGATTGAAACATTCAGGTAATTACAATGCTGGTGGAGGTGGTGCTGATGGTCCTTATTTGTACCCTAGTCTAGATAACCGTCAGTATACGGTAATGTCATACAATGACCATTCAGGTACTATGGCTGAACCCCAGACATTGATGCTCTATGACATCGCTGCAATCCAGCATCTTTATGGTGCTAACTATAACACCCGTGCTGGCAATACTACTTATGCTTGGAATGCTAGTCAAGCCTTTGTGCAGACAATCTGGGATGGTGGTGGTATTGATACCATTAATGCCAGTAATCAAGGATTTTCTGCTACCATTAACCTCAATCCTGGAACTTTTAGTTCTATTGGTCCTGAATATAGTGGAAGTTGGTATTACAGAGCTAGTAATAATTTAGCGATCGCTTCTGGAGTCACCATTGAGAATGCTATCGGAGGTGCAGGCAATGATACTCTGATTGGCAATAATGTTGCTAATAGTCTCTCTGGTGGCTTTGGAAATGACTACCTTACAGGTAATGGGGGTAATGACACACTCATTGGTGGAACTGGTAGTGATACCCTTGTTGGTGGTTCTGGAAACGATATCCTCATTGGTTATTCTGGTGGTACGGAATATGACATTTTAATGGGAGGAACTGGAACAGATACTTTCGTCCTGGGACAATCATCTGGGGTCTTTTACCAAGGAAATGGATTTGGTAGAATCACTGACTTTAATTGGCTATATGACTACATTCAAGTCAAGGGTAGTCGCAGTCAATATTCCCTACAAAATGGTAATTGGTTTGGTAACTCTGCTCAGGATACGGCTATTTTCTTTGGAAATGATGCAATTGGTGTGGTGCAAGACTCTACTAATGTGAACTTTGATAGAGATTTTGTTTTTGTTTAAATGATATTCAAAGACGCGCAAACTCTTGTAATCACAATAGACATCTGGTGAAAATTAAATATGCATTGTCCAAAACCCTTGTAAAGACGTTGAATTGCAACGTCTGGAACATTCTTTTCCACCAGATATCTAATAGACATCTGGTGGAAATTAATTATGCGTCAGCTACAACCCTTGTTCCAGACGCGAAATTGTCTCTTTCAGAAGAACTTTGTTAACGTGTCTGGAACATTCTTTTTCACCAGAGGTCTATTGCTGATTTTAAATATGAATCGGGGTGTTCCAGACGTTGCACTGCAACTCTGGAACAAGGTTTTTGGGCATTGCTGAATTAAGGGATGAATATGAGTGGGGTAGGCATCTTGCCTGCCTTAGAAATACAAGGGACGGGCAAGATGCCCATCCCACAAAACCATCAAAATCATCCCG
>JAAUYH010223737.1_pt1 | contig 20269 bp, 12 predicted proteins | sample 7278061 | NCBI WGS metagenome assembly JAAUYH01 (sample SAMN14350203, study PRJNA611818) | marine sediment metagenome | isolation source: surface marine sediment (0.6m) | place: French Polynesia: Moorea | collected 2018-08 | reverse complement strand
TTTAACTAAAATTTCAGCTGCTAAGATGCGGGATGCCAAGCAAAAAGGTTTTAGCGATCGCCAAATTGCCTATGCCACCAAAACCACAGAAGATGAGGTTCGCGCCTATCGCAAATCCTTAAATATTGTGCCAGTTTATAAGCTAGTCGATACTTGCGCTGCCGAATTTGAATCTTCGACGCCCTATTATTACTCAACCTATGAAGAAGGGGAAACAGAAATTGAACCCTCGGATCATAAGAAAGTGATGATCCTCGGTGGCGGCCCTAACCGTATTGGACAAGGGATTGAATTTGATTATTGCTGTTGTCACGCGGCTTTTTCCCTTTCGGATGCGGGCTATGAAACCATTATGGTGAACTCTAACCCCGAAACCGTCTCTACCGATTACGATACTAGCGATCGCCTTTACTTTGAACCGCTGACCAAAGAAGATGTTTTAAATATTATCGAAGCCGAAAATCCCGAAGGAATTATCGTCCAATTTGGAGGTCAAACCCCTTTAAAGTTAGCTGTTCCTTTGCAGAGGTATTTAGCAAATTCATCCACTACTAAAATTTGGGGAACTTCTCCTGATTCGATCGATACTGCCGAAGATCGCGAAAGATTTGAGAAAATTTTGAGAGAATTAGATATTTTACAACCTCCTAACGGAATTGCTCGCAGTTATGAGCAATCTCTGGGAATCGCTAAGAAAATTGGCTATCCTGTGGTCGTGCGTCCTTCCTATGTTCTAGGTGGCAGAGCTATGGAAATTGTTTATTCCGATGACGATCTCAAACGCTACATGACCTATGCCGTTCAAGTAGAACCAGATCATCCGATTCTGATCGATAAATTCTTAGAAAACGCGATCGAAGTCGATGTTGATGCCCTATGTGACTCTACAGGCAAAGTGGTCATCGGCGGAATTATGGAACATATAGAACAAGCAGGTATTCACTCAGGAGACTCGGCTTGCTCTGTTCCTTTCCAATCTTTATCTGCTACTGCCATAGAAACTATTCGTATCTGGACAAATAAACTGGCTAAATCTTTAGAAGTAGTCGGTTTAATGAATATTCAATATGCTGTCCAAGGAGAACAAGTTTATATTCTCGAAGCCAATCCCCGGGCTTCTCGCACCGTTCCCTATGTTTCCAAAGCGACAGGGATTCCCCTAGCAAAAATGGCATCTTTAATCATGTCTGGTCAAACCCTCGATTCTTTGGGTATTACCCAGGAAGTTGTACCCCAACATATTGCTGTTAAAGAAGCAGTGTTACCTTTCAATAAATTTCCTGGTAGCGACACCTTATTAGGGCCAGAAATGCGTTCTACTGGAGAAGTTATGGGAATTGACACCGATTTTGGGAAAGCCTTTGCCAAGGCAGAAATTGCCGCCGGAGTCGATTTAGCTCTCGAAGGAACGGTATTTATTTCGATGAATCAACGGGATAAAAAATTAGCTGTACCTGTGGTGCAGGAATTTATCGATCTCGGATTTCAAATTGTTGCGACTTCGGGAACCAGAAAAGAATTGCTAGATCATGGAATTAAAAATGTCGATTTGGTCTTAAAAGTTCATGAAGGTCGTCCCCATGTCATAGACTGGATTAAAAATAACCAAATTCAACTGATTATCAATACTCCTACGGGAGAAGAATCCCAAACAGATGCGAGATTAATTCGACGTATGGCTTTAGACTACAAGTTACCAGTGATTACTACTATTGCCGGAGCTAAGGCAACTATTGCCGCAATTCGCTCTCTACGTTCTGAACCTTTAGAAGTCAAGGCTTTACAAGATTATATTCAGTAATCAAGGATCAATTTTATAGATCAGACGGGCAGCGCAAAACCCACGAGCGTAGCGTCACGGACGGCTAGAAGATTTGAGGAGACCTCAAATCTCGCGTCCTCCGTTATTTCCTTGACCGTTTGAAAGCCTTAGTTTGCCATCATTTAACTTACATCATTTAACTTAATAGCTGATGACTTCCTGATAACTTTGTAGAACCAACGTCTTCGCTTTGGTGGTTGGCTATTGGAGTCTACTTTTCTTCTACTTCTCCAAAATTTTAAAGAAGCATAAAAAGATTGAGTAATCGCATCAGAAGTATGAGCGTGAAGTTTATTAGGGATTTACAATATGCCATTGGTAATACGAAGAGTAATAATTCATTTTATTACTCTTTATATTTAAAGTATTACATACTTTATAGCCTTGATATTTAATAGCTTAAGGATTAAATATTAAATATTTTTTTAGGTGAGCGATACTAGGATTTAGATATTCTTTAAAGTTTTCAGTGTCGAGCATAGAAATACATAAATAATACTTATTACGCCAATAAAAGCACATAAAGCGTCTATATCTATTTCAAAAATTAAACGAATATTATTGTAGTAATTAAAATCAATTTAATAATTCTTTACTGATAAATTGTCTGAATTAATATAATCTTGTGAAAGAACTCTTCTTAATCCAGGCTCCGCAAAGCAAGGTTGCTTGTGGCGTGAAAATCTACTCGGACTTCTTCAACAGAGCAGGGGTTAAACCTTGCTTGAAATATTTACAGAAAACATAAGATAAATCGAATTAATTTACATAATTTCGCTGTCAAATTTCTAATTTTAGTTCAGAGTAAAAAATTCAAAGGAGGCAAAATTATTGTGGACGGAAAATATTTAACACCTTTTCAAAAAGCATCGCTAACACAAAGTTTAAAAAAAAATATATCAGACATAGAAATCCAGCGTATACAGATAATGTTGTTAGCTGATGAAGGTAGAACTCAAGCTCAAATATGCCAAGAATTGGGATGCTGTCAGGCTACAGCTCGACATTGGATCACTATGGCACGTACTAATCAGGCACATCACTGGAAGTCTAATCCTATTGGTCGTCCCACAATAGTACATGATGAGTATCTACAGCGTTTAAAGCAGCTAGCTACTAAAAATCCGAGAGATGTCAATGTCCCGAATAAAGACTATCAATATCCTTTTAGGCGTTGGACCGCTCAAAAACTCAGCCAGCATCTCTATGCAGAATTCGGGATCAAGATAACACCTCAACATATAAGCCGGTTATTGAAGCACATGGGCTTGTCTACTCGAACACAATCTACTTCAAAAAAAGAAAGTGATCGCTCTACTAAAGGTATCCAAATCAGCAATTTAGATGCTGTTTCTATTTTTGACACTTCAGAAATATGGAACTTTAATTCTCTTACAAGTCATTGAAATCATGGTTCAAAATAGAGCGAAAGTTGCTCGCCAACAGATTAGTAACGTTTTAGGATATACCTTTTCTGAATCTGAATTTTCTGACTGTCTTCAACAGATAAAAACAATCAAACCCAAAGTTGGTAAGTTTTGGCAGACTGAGGGGGCAGAAGCAGGGGTTTATATTGTTGTTCAGGGAAAAGTACGGTTAATAGATAGTTCTAACGATTTGATTACTAACTTAACAATTGGAGAATCTTTTGGAGAAGCGACTTTCTTTCCCGACGCTGGATTTAAAGCCTATTCTGCAAGAGCTGCTCGCAATTTAGAACTATGTTATCTGCCACCCGAATTACTATTAACACTAGTTAGAAAACATCCTGAGATCCAAGAGCATCTAAAGCAACAGGCTCAAAAGAATGATTCTTTATTTGCTAATTTCGAACAGACTTTCGTTTTAACCAAAACTGAAGCTAAATCAGTAGAAATTTTAACTAATACAAAGCAAAATACAGAGAGAAAGGTAAATAAAGCTTATTTTCCTAGTCCAAGCCTAAAAATAGGTCATATCTGGCAAAATATTAGTCGTCGTTATCCCTTCTACCCTCAACAAAGTGCCTCAGATTGTGGTGCAGCTTGTTTGGTAATGATTGGTCGTTACTGGGGTAAAAAATTTAGTGTTAATCGTCTCAGAGATCTTGCCAATGTCGATCGCAATGGCACATCTTTAAAAGGATTAGCAGCAGCAGCAGAAAGTATTGGTTTTACTAGCCGTCCAGTGAAAGCCAGCTTAGATAAATTAGCGATCGCAAGTCTTCCTGCGATCGCTCATTGGTCAGGAAAACATTACATTGTCGTCTATCAAGTAACTAAAGATAGGGTTATTGTATGCGATCCAGCTATTGGACAGCGTAGCCTCTCCCATGAAGAATTTAAGGAGGAATGGACTAACTACACATTATTGTTACAGCCGACAACACTATTAAAAAGTGCCACTGAAGCAAACACCCCTTTCTGGCAGTTTTTTGAGTTAGTTAAACCCCATGGATTAGTTCTATTAGAAGTATTTATCGCCTCCCTATTAATTCAGGTTTTTGGCTTAATTACGCCATTATTTACTCAGATAATTTTAGACAGAGTAGTAGTACAGCAAAGTAATCTAACGTTAACTGCGGTGGGTTTAGGGTTGCTGATTTTTGGTTGGTTTCAAGTCGCTATGACTGGCCTGCGCCAGTATCTCTTGGATCACACAGCTAATCGAATCGATCTATCTCTGATTGTCGGCTTTATCAACCATACTTTTCGATTACCTTTAGGCTTTTTTGAGTCCCGTTTTGTAGGGGATATTATGGCCCGTGTCCAAGAAAACCGTAAGATTCAAAGATTCTTAACAGGGGAAGCTTTATCAATCGTCCTCGACTTATTGACAGTGTTTATTTATGTCGGACTAATGTTCTGGTATAGCTGGAAGATGGCAATGTTAACTTTAGTGATTGTGCCGCCGTTTGTCATTTTGGCATTAGTCGCCACACCGTTTTTAAAACGGATTTCTCGCGAGATTTTTGCTGCTCATCAAGAAGAAACAGCATATTTAATTCAGTCTTTAACTGGGATTCGTACTGTTAAATCGATGGCGGTAGAACAATCGGTACAGTGGAATTGGGAAGACTTGTTTGGGAAGGCTATTAAAAAGCAATTTTCGGGGCAGATAATTGGTAACAGACTACAAATATTTAGCGCAGCTATAGAAACTACTGCCCGTACAGCATTACTTTGGTTTGGTGCAGAGTTGGTTATTAGTAACGAACTGACAATAGGGCAGTTGGTAGCGTTTAATATGCTATTGGTTAATGTAATAATGCCTTTTCAAAGGTTAATCGTGCTGTGGAATGAATTACAGGAAGTAACTATTTCCATAGAAAGGATTAACGATGTTATTGAGACAGATTTAGAGGAAGATTTACAAGCCTCTAATTGTTTATCTCTACCACCGATTTGCGGTCAGATTCGGTTTGATAAGGTGACGTTTCGCTATCATCCAGAAAGCGATCGCAATGCTTTAGAAAATCTCTCTTTTACAGTGCAGCCAGGACAGACAGTGGCATTGGTAGGACGTAGTGGTTCGGGTAAAACGACGATTTCTAAATTAATTTTGGGTCTTTATCTCCCCACAGAAGGAAAGATTTATATCGATGGGTATAATTTAGCTAATGTCTCCTTGCAATCGCTCAGAGAACAAGTGGGAGTTGTCGATCAAGATACTTTTCTGTTTGGGGGGACAATTCGCGAAAATATAAGTATTTCTCAGCCCCATGCAGACTTAGAAACAATTATTGCTGCTGCACAACAGGCAGGCGCACACGAGTTTATTAAAGAATTTCCTTTGGCTTACGAAACTCAAATTGGGGAAGGGGGAGGAATGCTTTCTGGAGGTCAAAGACAGCGACTTGCGATCGCCCGTGCTTTATTAGGCAACCCACCCCTGCTGATTCTCGATGAAGCTACTAGTAATCTTGATGCCGAATCAGAAAGAATTATCCAAAATAACCTCAATCAAATTCTCCATAACCGCACCACTTTAGTAATTGCCCATCGTCTTTCTACCGTGCGTAATGCCGATTTAATTTTGGTACTAGATCGAGGTGTGGTGGTGGAAAGTGGCACTCACGAAGAATTGATGGCAAAACGCGGTCACTATTTTTATCTCAATCAGCAACAACTTTCTTTTGTCGGCTAATTGACTGACGACTTTAATTTTACGGAAATAATAAATGACATGGTTAATGGAAAAGTTACAGCTTACTCAAGCGATACTGCTATTTTGCCAATTGCCAAGGGAATTTTCGGGCTAAATATTAAAATTCTGCTGGTAGATGATAGTAATTCAATTAGAGAAACACTACGCAACTATTTAGCATCCCAGCCAGATTTTGAAATAGTGGGGAGTTTTGATAATGCTCGGGTTATTATCGAGCAAATAAAAGTTTTAAATCCCGATATTGTCTTAATGGATATCGAAATGCCAGAGATAGACGGATTAAAAGCCACTAGAGAGATCATGCAACAGTTGCCTGATAGTAAAATAATTGTTTTAAGTAGTCATGTCAAAGAAATCTATATCAAACAGGCTCTTGATGCTGGGGCTAAAGGATATTTAGTCAAGGCTAATTCAGCAGAAGAACTAATTCACGTAATTAGATTTGTCAATCAAGGTTATCTGCACTTTTCTCCAGGGTTGTTTGAAAAACTCGCATCAGGGGCGCTCGCTCCTGCGACTCGATCATCTACTCCAACTAGCTCAGAAAGTGCCTTAGCAGTCTCTAGTCAAATACAGCCTCATGATTGGTCATCTCAAACAAAAGAGCTCATCGACAATTTACCTAGAGTATGGACGCGGGGGCTATTATATTTTCTCGCCATATTTACGGTGATCGCCCTTCCTTGGGCAATGTTCACGAAAGTCGATGAAACGGGTACTGCTAGGGGCAGATTAGAACCCAGTGGTAATACCTTTATCTTAGATGCCCCCGTAGCTGGCACTGTAGCCGCCATTAATGTTCAAGAAGGTGATGTGATAGAAGCAGGACAGAGTATACTAGAATTGGAATCTGACGTAGTTAGTGCCGAACTTCAGCAGCTACAAACTCAATTAGTAGGTCAGCAAAATCGGCTGAACCAATTGCAATTACTCAAAAAACAGCTATTGCTAACGGTTAATACTCAAGAACAAGAAAGTCAAGCACAAAAGCTCGAAAAACAGGCTCAGGTAGCCCAGGCACGACAACAAGTTCATTTTTATCAAAAATCCTACAACTCACAACAAGAGGAAAAGTTAGCTCAAGTCAATCAGGCAAAACAAGATCTTGTTTATAGTCAGACTGCTTTAAATTCTGCTCAAGCCAGTTTAGCAAGGGCCCAAAAAGAAATTGAACGCTATCACCAAGCTTGGAAACAAGGAGTTATTGCTGAAGTTCGAGTGGTCGAACAAGAAGACTTAATTGCCGAAAGACAAAAAGCCTTAGACCAAGCTGAATCGGAGTTACAACAGGCTAAACTCCGTCTAGCAGAGCAACAGAATAGTTATGCCAAGGTGATTCGCCAAGCTAAATCTGATATCGAACAGGCACAACTGCAACTACAAGAACAACAAAAAAGCGATCGCACTTTGACCCATACAGGTAAGTTAGCTGTATTGAGAAGTAGGGAACAACTTAAAAACACTGAATCTGAAATTGCCACCCTCACGGCAGAAATTGCCCAAAACGAAAGTAAGATTACCTCTACTCAGTATCAGTTAAAACAGCGAGTTCTTAAAGCACCCGTAAAAGGTACAGTATTTGACCTTTCTATCCAAAAACCAGGGGAGGTAGTTCAACCAGGAGAGGTGATCGCCGAAATTGCTCCAGAGGATTCATCTTTAGTAGTTAGAGCGCAAATGGCAACGGCAGAAAGTGGTTCTTTAACTCAAGGAATGCTCGTCAAGCTCAAGTTTGATGCCTATCCATTCCAAGATTACGGAATTGTCACAGGGGAGTTAACTGCCATCTCTCCTACTTCCAAACTGACAGATACCGAACAAGGGCAAGTAGCTAACTACAACCTAGAAATTGAACTCAATAGCGATTGTCTGCCTAGTGCTAATAAATGTATTGCTTTGCGCCCTGGAGATACAGCAACGGCAGAGGTAATTGTCCGTCAGCGTCGCGTAATCGATTTTATTCTCGATCCGTTTAAGAAGTTACAAAAAGGAGGTTTACAACTATAAGCGCAAAAGGGATCAAATAATCGACAGAAGTTAAATCAGAAAATAGCTAGGCTACATCAGCGTATATCCGACACGAGAAAAGATTGGCATTTTAAACTAGCACATCACCTTTGTGATGGCGCAGGAATGCTGTTTGTTGAAGACATTAACTTTGTTTCGTGGGCTAGAGGAATGCTTTCTAAACATTCCTTTAGCCATGATACGAAAATCACAATCTTCAACATAGATTGTGTCTGCCATGTCGCATAATTTATGAGCTAACTTGAACTGATAATCAGTACGCTTAAACGCTATATGGTTATGTTGCTTGGCTACTTTGATTCTTGCTTTCTCATAGTTCTTACCTCGCTTCATTGTTCTCGACAGACGCTTTAAAGCTAATATGACCTGAAATATCCATTATTTCGTCACAGACATTCAATATAAGAGCTCTGACTCATCTTTTGTCTGATTCAACCCTTTTTCTAATGCTTGATCTCTCTTCTGCTGTTGCTGGTAGAGAAATTTGCGACTGACTTCTTCTCGCTAAGCGCACCGCGAAGAGGCTCGCCGAAGACGCAGCTTTGCTGACCTCTTCGAGATCGCTGTTACCGTTTGAGGAGAAGATTGCATTTCGATAGATAGATAGTTGTTTTCTTTGCTCTGGCTTGAGATTAGCTGCTACTGATAAGTTGTGACCAATTCTTCTCCTCACAGTTTCAGGAATACTTGTTGTTCTCTAAGTATTTTATATAGCAATCCTAAATCATTTGTGAAAAAGTGCGAGCGTCTCGCTCGCGTGAGCAAGATGGTCGTGCAGAGCACGTGCTTCGCAAGCACACTACCATCGGTTTTCATGACTCACATAGGATTGCTATATTACCTTTTCTGTTTTCAAGCCGCCAATAGCTTTTTCTTTTGTAACCTTGATTTAAGCCATGCCAAAAATTGCATATTTTATATTCAAAAAATTGCATATTTTATATTCAAACTTTTTCTTGATTGTATTGATTTTTCAATTTGAATTTTTTACTATTAACTTCAATTGAAATTCAATTTATTTGGAGCAAGAATAATGGCTGATATCATCATCGAAAACATCTCTGACTTAAACCTAGATGGTAGTGATTTGTTTCAAGATTCAGAAAGCTTTATTATTGAGCTTGACGATGACGGAGAATCTATATTCGGTGGAAGTAGACGGGGAATTGGAAGCGGAAGTGGAAATGGAAGTGGAAGTGGAATGGGTATATTTAATTGTGGTAATACCATTTGCTATAACACAATCGGGATGTGTGGCTACACAGCTGGTTGCAATGTAACAATTGTCTGATCATAGACTGCTATAGAAATAGCATAACTAATATTATTAAAGGCTCTGTTTAAAAAAGTGATTGGTATGAAAATATTTTTGTACCAATCTTCTTCTAGTAGTAATAAATATGCAAGGAAATTTTATGTAAGAAAATTTTTATCATGAGAGATTTAAGACACTGTTTGTTTGTCAGAGAAAAGATTTTTTGCTATTGATTATTTTACTATTTTTCTAAGTTTTGAAGATTGAAAACAAAAATAGAAGGAGATATATTAGCTATAATTGTCCTCTTAATTAGTATTTTTTTGCTGGTAGTAGTCGATGTAAGATAACAATTTAAGCTGTCCAAAATGCGAAAGTAACCGAATTTCTAAAAACGGTAAAATTCATAACGGAAAACAAAATTACAGATGTCAAGATTGCGGACGACAGTTTATCCAGAACCTGACTAAGAAATATGTAACTGAAGACACTAAAAATCCTATTAATCTGTCGGCCAAGAAACTGGCTTAACAAGCTATATAGGTGATGGGACTACGGAGGCACGAGAGGTTATGTGGTCGCAAATTTCCCAACTTGTTTGAGTATCTTGAGAACAATCTTGGTGAATTACCTCAACCAAGGAAATCAAGAAAATAATCTCAGCCCGAAACTATTACCCTGCCTACTGTTCCATCTTAAGTTGGTAGCCGTTTTAGTTACTAATTGAATTTATAGAAATCAGTCTGCTAAAAACAGTGGGTTATTTTTTTATCTATTTTTCAATAGAACATCAAACATAACTAAAGTATTTTTATTCACTAAATATACAGGAATATATTTTTAATTTAAATGATTTTTAAGCAAAGTTTTATTAAAATTATATTTATTTAGTATATTATATTGTTTAAATAAATTATAGAAAATTGCATGTTTTATGTTCAAAACTATTGTTTATTTTGTTGATTTTTCAATTTGAATTTTTTACTATTATATCAGATCAAACTAGAAATTTATAATAAACGATTTCTGATCGTCTAATGAATTAAAATTTAATTGGCGCAAAAATAATAGCTGATATAAACATCGAAAAAATCTCTGATTTAGACCTAAGACGAACTGAACGAGAAGCCTTAATGCGTCTGATACATAACGAGATCCTGACACTGTTACCAACTATGCCACAAGATATTACACAAAGTATTACTTTTGTTTTTAAACTTTTATCTAAATAATATAATGTTTCTTCTTAACTCTCATAATGTTTTTGAATATTTGAGCGAACGTAATTTATGCGATCGCGCCGAGCAAAATCTAAGTAAGGTTGAACCCCTTTCTGCTAAAAACTTTAATTTATTAGTCACTTTGCCCGATGACCGTAAGTTGTTAGTTAAACAAGAAAGACATAATCTTGAAGGTAAAACGGCTAGTGAATTTTTGATTGAATGGCGAATTCAAGAGTGGTTACAACAGTTTCCTGAGCAAAAAAGTCTCAGTCCTTTTTTACCAGAGTTACTTCACTTTGATGCCGAAAATTCGCTTATTATTTTCCGCTACTTAGATGATTATCTAGATCTAACGGATTTCTACGCCAAAGAAAGTAGCTTTCCTACGGAAATTTCTTGTGCCATTGGCACTCTCTTAGCAACTATTCACCGCGATACTTACGAACAAGAAAACCATCGACAGTTTTTTGATAGTGAAGAAAATAGTCAGGTTACTAATCAAGTTCCTCGTTTAATTAAGGGGTTAGAGAGAATTAAACCAGAAATATTTAGTTCTGTTCCTGCCGATGGCTTAAAGTTCTTTGCCCTATATCAAAAATACGATAGTTTAGGTCAGGCGATCGCCAAATTGGGAAATGCCTTTACCCCTTCTTGTCTGACTCACAATGACTTGAAGCTCAATAACATTCTGTTACATAAAGATTGGCAGCAAACTGACGATAGTATTATTAGGCTGATTGATTGGGAACGTAACAGTTGGGGCGATCCGGCTTTTGATTTAGGTACTCTAGTCGGTAGCTACATCCAAATCTGGCTGGGTAGTTTGGTTATTAGTAAGTCTTTGAGTATCGAAGAATCTCTGAGTTTGGCGGTAACTCCTCTAGAAAAGCTTCAGCCTTCGATTGCTGCTTTAACTAAAGCCTATTTAGATACTTTCCCAGAAATCTTAGAAGATCGCCCTGATTTCTTACCTAGAGTAGTACAATTTGCTGGTTTGACTTTAATTCAACGGATTCAGGCAATGATTCAATATCAAAAATCCTTTGGTAATAGTGGGATTGCCATGCTTCAGGTAGCTAAAGCTCTATTATCTCGCCCAGAGAGATCGATGCCCACAGTTTTTGGTAAGGCTGTTATCGAAATAGTTCAACTTTGTACTACTGCTTAAAATTTTTTATTAAGAAATTAAGTTATGACACAATTACTCAATTCTTCTCCATCGAAGATCAATAATTGCTCCAATCACCTACGCACTGTTCTAGAAGATATTGTTAACCAGGTTGAAATTAGAGCGGATTTTTCAGTTCGACATCCCGAATACAAACCGCGAGAACTTCCTGAGGAAGCTATAATTCGGTTTCAGAAAATGCCAGAGCAGATGCAGCAAAAATATCGTAGTCTGCAACTACGGAGTTTTCTCTATGGTATTTACTATAGTGGCGCGATGCGCCAGGCTTTAGCATTAGATGCAGAGGAGAATATTTTACCCTTAGATCTAGAAAATAATACTGTCTTGGGAGTAGATTTAGAATTTTATAATCGCATACATCAAAGTAATAGTGGTCAAGGTTATTTTGAGCCAGGATGGTTAATTCTTAAAGAAGAGGAAGATGGTAGCCTGGTAGTTAAAAAGGATGGTTTGAAACTGCATATTGAGCGTGATCGACATTTGCAAGCCAGTGAACAAGATGCTGTAGTTGGCGATACGGTATCTATCAAAAAGCCTAAAAACTCTATGCAGAAGGGCTATTATGTATCTCTCGGCAATGCTAGCGCAAATCCCCGTCAAGATAAATCTGTCTTAGTGCGAATTTACTTCAACTTGACTCCTGACGGTGCGGTAGGGGTAATGAGTAGCCTAACTCAGCAACTAAACGATCGCAATATTCCTTTTGATTTTAAAGTTTTATATAATCCTAAAGATTATCAACGTCATGATTCTGGGGTTTTGTATTTTGATAAGAGTAACTATGAGCAAGTTCATCAGATATTACAGGAGGTATATCAAGAAAATCAGCCTCATTTTAAAGCCGAAGTTCCTTTATTTACTTTGCAGTTAGCACCAGGTTTAGCATTAGCAGAAGAACCAGATCAAAAGTTTGCTCAAAAAGAAAGTTTTGGGATGAATCGCTGTCAAATTATCGCTAATGGTTTACTAGAAGCTTGGTACCAAAATAAAAACTTGCCAGATGAGAAAATGCAGTGTATCTTTGAAAAATTTTCACTTTCAGGAATTGACTCAAACCGTACTTATCTTAATGCGGATTCTGAAGATATTTATTTCAAGTTACCTATCTAACGAGATTTAAAGCGACATCAGCATTTTAATAGTAAGTAATTTATGCTCTTCAATAATCCTAGTACTTTTTATGATGTTTACATTAGCTACAGACCCATTATTAAAAATGGCAAATGATGCCTCATTTTTATCAGAGCGCATTAATAACAATCTTAATCCCCAAAATAATATCCTCACAAAGTCCGAGCGCGATTTAGTAGATCGGCAAATTAGCAACTGGTGTAAATTAGTTGGGGGAAAAGAGAAACTAGAAAAGTATCTGCATTGGTATGGATTGGATTTAGATTCGGTTCGTCCTTTTATCAAAACAGAATATTTAACAAAATCTTCCTTACCGTCTTGGATAGAAACTTTTAAAGCATTAGTTCAAAGCAGCAAAAATATATTGACGGAGTTACCAGAAAATAAAGATTTACCAATCGATCCTGAGCATTCGTTACCTTTCGAGGATTTTTATGTTCCATTTATTTTATTTGCTAAAAACCAGCTAAATTCTAAGTTACCTCTAAACTGTCTCTCAAGATTATTGAGCAACGAAGCATATCAAGCATTACAAAAAAGCTTGTTGCAACAGCTAGTTAATTTGGGAACAGAAATTTTATTATTAGACTTTAACAAAGTAAAGGAAAAGCATTCCTCCCAGGAACAAGACGATGTTCAGACAGATGAAAACAAATCTTTATATACTTCTTTTATTCAAAATCTGCAAAAAGATGGAGGATTAGAATTTTTTGCAAATTATCCTGTCTTAGCTCGTTTAATAGCTACAACAATTGATTTATGGGTAGAATCTACCGCTGAATTTATTCAAAGACTGCAAACTGATTTATGGGAAATTGAACATACTTTCTCTAGTACAAAAAATATAGGGCGAGTTAAAGAAATTGATACTTCTCTGGCAAATCCTCATCATGGTAAACGTTTAGCTTTAGCTCTTACGTTTTCTTCTGGGGTAAAAGTTGTTTACAAGCCTAAAGATTTGAGTTTATATGTTGCTTTTAACCGATTACTAGATTGGTGCAATCAACAGAAGATATCTTTACCTTTCAAATTACCTAAGATTCTTGAGCGTCAAGGTTATGGTTGGGTAGAGTATATTTCTCAGCAGCCTTGTTTAGAAAAAGCTGAAGTCAACAACTTTTATCAAAGAGCAGGAATGTTGTTATCGTTGCTCTATGTATTAGGAGCAAAAAACTGTCATGCAGAAAATGTTATTGCTCATGGGCAATATCCAGTTCTTATTGATGCTGATATTCTGATGCAGCCTCCGATTAAAAGTAGCGATCGACTAGAGGAATGGTTTAGAGATTCAGTAGTTGGTATTGGATTTTTGCCAGCGTGGGATGGTGATATTGATTCAAAAAGTTCTCTAGATTCTAGTGTGCTAGGCAATATATTTCCTCGTCAAATGAATTCTTCGAGAGAGTGGAAATTTATCAACACAGATAAAATGCACTTAGCTCGGAAAAGTAAAGTTATTCCTGCTGGAGCTAACGTATTAACTATAGATGGCAAGACTGTCGCTCCTTATGACTACCAAGAAGATCTTGTTAGTGGCTTTGAGGAGATCTATAAGCTATTAATCAAACATCAAGAAACTCTTCTTGGAACAGAAACGCCTTTATCCAATTTTAAGTTATCAAAGTCTAGATTTATTGCTCGTCCCTCATTAACCTACGCTATCACAGCTAAGAAAAGTCTTAGCCCTCAGTATTTAAGCAATGGTTTTGACTATAGTTTGCTGATTGATCTTCTTAGCCATAATTATTTAACTACAAACAACCAGTCACATACTACTAGAGAAATTTTAACTGCGGAAGCAAAATCTGTACAACAGCAAGATGTACCTTATTTTTCAGTAGCTTGTGACGGCGATGCTCTAGAAGTTGAACCAGATAAGCCCATCGAGCACTTTTTCTCAATATCTAGTTATCAAAAGTTAATTGCTCGATTAAAAAATCTTGAACAAAAAGACCTAGCCTTACAACTAAAAATGATTCGGTTGAGTCTTTATGCCAAGATGGCGCATCGAAATACCAGAAATACGGTTGCCTCTCAACCAGATGACTATACGCAACACGCTCCACTTAGCTCAGAACAACTAATCCAAGAAGCTATAAAAATAGGCGATAGTCTGGTAAATACTGTTATTCGTCATGGTGATGATTGTAATTGGCTTTCCTTGGAATATATGTTTACAGCAAATCGCTATCAACTTCAGCCTTTAGATGATTCTTTATTTACTGGGCGTATTGGAGTTTGCTTATTCTTGGGAGCTTTAGCAAAAGTAACTGGTAAAAGTGAATACAAAGATGTCGCTTTAACAGCTTTATCCCCTGTAATACATTTTATCGAGCAAGGAGACGCTCAGAAAAGATTTGTTGAGCCAGGATTAGGCATCAAAGGAATAGGCGGTATTATTTATAGCTTAGTTAAAATTAGCCATTTCCTAGAAGCACCAGATCTTTTTAAAAATGCTCAAGAATTGACAAAGTTGATTACTCCAGAAGTTATTGCTAAAGATCACAAGCTAGATATTATTTTTGGTGTAGCAGGAGCAATCCCAGGTTTATTATCTCTTTATCAGGAGACTAAAGATAGAAGAGTTTTAGATACAGCTACTTTCTGTGGCAATCACTTGTTATCGAAGCAAACTGGCATTTATCCAAGAGCTTGGACAACTTTAGAAAAAGCAAGAAACAAACCCATGACTGGCTTTTCTCATGGTGCATCGGGTATTGCTTTATCTTTACTACGTCTCTATGCTGCTACATTAAATCCAGCTTATTTAGAAGCAGCTCAAGAGGGAATTGAATATGAAAGTACTGTCTTCGATAAGTCACTAAAAAAATGGCCCGATTTTCGCTTATCAGAACAAGCAAATAAACTTGATGTTATGTATGCTTGGTGTAATGGAAGTCCTGGTATTGGATTGGCTCGCTTAGGCAGTCTCCCAATTATCGAAACCAAAGAAACCTATGCTGATATTGAGATAGCCTTAGACATGACCCAGAAATATGAACTATTTAAGGCGAGTAGTGATGTTGATTATCTATGTTGTGGAGTCTTGGGAAGGACAGAATTGTTTATCTTGGCATCTCAAAAACTTGATAATCAGGATTGGCTGATATCTGCGAGAAAAAACGCAGCATTAGTAGTTGCAAAAGCGAAAGAAAACAAAGAGTATACTCTTTTGCCTCATTTACCTAATTCTATTTTAAGTCCCAGTTTTTTCAAAGGGTGTGCAGGTTTAGGCTATCAGTTTTTAAGACTTGCAAATCCTACATCATTGCCTTCAGTACTAGTTTTAGAGTAGAAACAGAGTATTTATCATAATCTGAATTAAAGCCATATTATAGCAATCCTATTCGAGTCATAAAAATCTGGGAGGAGGAAAGGTAGAGGGTAGAAGGCAGAAGTTCTTTTCACGAATGATTTAGGATTGCTATATTAGTTTTAGTTACTAATTGAATTTATAGAAATCAGCCTGCTAAAAACAGTGGGTTATTTTTTTATCTATTTTTCAATAAAACATCAAACATAAGTGAAGTATTTTTATTCACTAAATATACAGAATATATTCTAATTTAAATAATTTTAACACCAACTTTCATTAAAACTATATTTATTGGGTATATATAGCCCTTCTCAAATTAGTGAGATACATCATGCTCTGCTTTAGGGAACAGGGAATAGAGAACAGGGAACAGAGAATAACAAGGTGTAGTTCATAAATTTTAAATTGTAAGTCATGAATTTGAGAAACTCTATATTGTTTAAATAAAATATAAAAAATTGTATGTTTTATATTCAAAACTATTCTTTATTTTGTTGATTTTTCAATTTGTTTTTTTTACTATTAGATCAGATTAAAGCAGAAATTCAAAATAAATAATTTCTGAAAATCTAATGAATTACAATTAAATTGGAGTAAGAATAATGGCTGATATCAACATTAACAATATTGACCTAAATGGTAATGATTTATTTCAAGATTCAGAAAGCTTTATTACTGAGCTTGATGATACTTGTGAATCTATAGTAGGTGGTTGTGGATATTATACTGGTTATGAGTACAATTACAATTGTGGCAACACTGATTGCGGCGTCACAATTGGTCAATGTGGCAACACAGCAACTTGCGGTTTTACAATTGGTAATGGCTAATATCAACTATGATTGTGGTAACACAATTGGTTAATAATTTCTGAGTAATAAATAAGCCTAGTGTGAACTGAAATGATTCTTGTTTTATCAGGGTTACGAGATTAATCCAAAATCGCCTTTTTGGATTTTTCAACCCGAATTACAAGGGTTTCAAGACTCAATTCACACTAGGCGTAATCAATGAACTGTTTCAAAATTCAGAAAGCTTTATTACTGAGCTTGATGATAACGGAGAATCCATAGTTAGTGGTTGTGGATATTATACTGGTTACAATTGTGGTAACACTGAATGCGGTAACACAATTGGTGCTTGTCATCAGGCAGCTCATTGCTATAACACAATTGGTTAATGATTTCTGATAATCATTGCTATAACACAATTGGTTTTAGAACTAGAATAATGGTTAATATCAACATCGAAAATATCTCTGACTTAGACTTAAATGGTCATGGTTTGTTTCAAGATTCAGAAAGCTTTATTATGGAACTTGATGATAACGAGGAATCCATAGTGTTTGGTGGTTGTATGAATAATAGTGATTGTTATAATACTTATTATTGTGGTAATACAGCTGCTTGTGGTAAGACAGTTGCTGATGGGGATTGTAGTATTACAGTTGATAATTGTGGCAATACAGCTATTTGTGGTAAGACAATTGGTTATTAATTCGCATAACTAGTGAGTAAATTTGATTTTTATAACCCTTATACAGAAAGCGATTACCATGTTATTTACTAATATAAATTCAAGCAACCCACTAAATCTACAAAATTGTTCCAAGTGTGAATATCACACTTGGGACTGCTTGCTATCTATAGCTTTAGAAAAATCAGTAGGGAATTTAGAGGGCTAAATCCACTTTGAAATCAGACAAATAAGAAAAAGTGGTTTAGAAGTCAAATAATTATCTTGCTACACTTGGGAAATTTAACAATGAATGAGAAACTACAACAAATCTTCCAAAGTTACTTGCTTGGTCGAGTAAAACCCATAGCCAGACAAGAAAATGTTGATGCTATCATAAAGCAGCAGCAACAAACTACTATGATGGCTCATTTGCCATTGAAAGATTTGATTAGTATTAAGCGAATTATGAATGCTAGTCAAGCTGGATTATCAGCATCATTTCAAGGTAATATTTGCAATGCAAAACAAGCATATATAACCGCAAATGAATCAATAAACAATAGTCAACTTAATGATGAAAGTTCTTTAGTTATCAAAAACAATTTTAATGCTTCTAAGGGTTATTTTGATTATCGTCAAAGGAATTATGAAAGTGCTAGAGTAAATCTACATATATCCCTAGAAGCATGTATAGATTTAATCAACAAATATGGTTATGATTTTCTAGCGGGAAGACCAATTCATCTTGCTTGTAACATACTAAAAATTGAAGCATGTTCTGGTAATTATGAAAAAGCAATAAAAATTGCCTTCTATCTAATCAGTAATATGACAGGTGATTATAACAAATCACTTTATAAAGATATAGATTTACTTGAACCTGTTCAACATTTATCCTTTGAAGATCATTTATCCTTTGAAGATCGATACTTTTTGTTTAATCAAGTTTTTGGAGAAGTTGCCAAGCTACTTGCTAACCTTAGTAATGATGAATCTCATGAATTAGTTAATTTGGCTGATGATTTTATTGAAGATTGCAATTTATCATCAGATAAACAATTTAATCAAGAATACACTTGGTTTCAGAATAAAAAGACTTTAGTCAAAGGTAAAATTATTGAATTTCTGGAAGAATCTAGTAATTTTTTAGCTGAGGGAAGAAGAGCTTCTAAATTTTTATGGCACGCAACAGTTTTAGATGTTCTGAAAATATGCCAAAATATAGACTCCGAAATATCAAGAAAGTTACAAAAACAGATTACAGAAGATTTTTCTAACTATAAGTATTTACCTAGTGTTTTAAAAGCGTAATATTCACATAAATTATGTCTTTTAAAAGATAGAGGTGCTAGGCTCAGATGCGGCTTAAGCCTTTGTCCAGCATACCCAATCAAGTTGTTGAAATATTTAATAGATTCGGCGATCGCCAATATTTATATTCTTATATTGCGATCGCGCTTATTTTTAAGCTGCTTAATTACTAACTTCAAAATGACTAACAACTTGAACTTGTTGTGCCTGTTGTTTGAGCCATAGATCTGGCCCATGAAGGTACTCCCATGAAAAGTAAAATAATATTGTCTCTTATAGGATTTCCGCTGACTTCACTAGTTATATTTTTTGTACTAATAAATAGTAGGTCAATTATAAATTTGAATGCAGTGAGCATAGAAAAGAACACTATGTTAAAAAAAGAAATTAGACAAGTTGAATACTTTAATTCAATTAACATTGAGGGAGCCTATGTAATTGAAATAGTTTGCCAACAGAAGCAAAGTGTTGAAATTCAAGCTCCTGAAGATATTTTAACATTAGTTCAAACAGAAGTCAGAGATGATATTTTATTTATTTTTCCCAAAAATAACCTTCCTAAAGATAAGAAGATTAGTATTAAAATCTCAGCTATCAACTTGAGAAGCATTGATGTTTCAGGAGCCAATAATATCCAAGTAAACAACCTAAAAAATAAGCAGACAAATATTAATTTTAGTGGTAGTTCTAACTCTAAGATATTTGGAGAAACTGAAGAACTAAATGTAACGATATCAGGTCAAGCAAAATTAGATGCACAGAAATTTATATCACAGAGAGTTAACCTTGATTTGTCTGGCTCTGTAATGGTAGAAGTTCAAGCCAATGAGGAGCTTACTATTACCATGAATGGTGCAGGAGCTATCTATTATTATGGTGATCCTAAAATTAGAACTAGGAATATACAAGGACCAGTCATTATTAAAAAAAAGTAATCTCTTGAATGAATAGCCACTAAGATAAGCTGAAAACTCTTTAAGAATTGACTGGTATACGTAGTGTCTTAACTTCTAACCGGGTGAACGAAAAAAGGTGTGGGAGTTAAAAAATAGAAACGTTTTGAGTAATGAGTAATAAGTAATGGGTAAATACCTATGACTTAAACAACGCGAAAACTAATTTTCATTAATTGAGAGGGATAGGGAAGATAGGGTAGTGTGCGAAGACAAAGGGGAAAATGAGAAAACAAAAAACTTAACCGGGGAACACCGGTCACCGCAGCGGGCAGACCCCGCGTTATGCGGAGCGGTATCCTTTAGGGCGGCGAAAGACGCAAGGGAATGCTGCCCAAGACACGCACCGTCGTCTCTTGGTGCGCGTCTCTTGGTCGGCGTTCCTTCTCTTGGTCAGCATTCCCATAGCGAGGAAACCTCGCTGGGGTCTGACCGCT
>JAAUYH010110066.1_pt1 | contig 20277 bp, 21 predicted proteins | sample 7278061 | NCBI WGS metagenome assembly JAAUYH01 (sample SAMN14350203, study PRJNA611818) | marine sediment metagenome | isolation source: surface marine sediment (0.6m) | place: French Polynesia: Moorea | collected 2018-08 | reverse complement strand
ATTCAGGTTTATACCTTACGGCCGTCTTTAGTCTATCACAAAAATTCTGTCCTGGCTCTCATCCCTCGATTTTCGTTCCTCAATCGGGGATTTCTCGCCAGGGGGGTTAAAAAGTTATTGGGATTAAAACATTTCATATAAAATCAAAAATAAAAATTCATAATATATCTCCTCTCAAGCACTAAGTCATTACTGTGGCTATTGTAATAACGGTAAAAATAAGGTAACAAAATAATAGACCAAAGGGGCAGTAAAAACATAGCTATCCGTGCGATCTAAAATACCACCGTGGCCAGGAATCAGTTGACCAGAATCTTTTACTCCCGCATCTCGTTTCATCATTGACTCGGTTAAATCGCCCAATAAACTAACAATACCAATTAACACCCCTAAGATCATTCCTGTGACATACCAATAGGGCCATTCCAAATACCAAGCCCCAATTTCTCCCACAATAATACTTCCTAATAAGCCAAAAAATGCCCCTTCCACTGTCTTTTTCGGGCTGATATCTGATAAGCGCGTTTTCCCTAACCATTTTCCCATAATATAAGCCCCAATATCTGCAGCCCAAATGCAACCAAAGGCTAAACAAGTAACCGTTAATGCAGGGGGAAATAACTTCGGTTCAGTCCAAGATTCCGGCCAATAGCCCATAAACGGTAAATTACTACTGGCTACATTCACCGTGGGAATGGCATGGGCAAACCCCACTCGTAATCTTACCCAATAACTGGGTAAATACCCTCCATAAAAGAGTCCTAAAACTGAGGTAGAAATATCAGCAATACTCGCGAGTTTTGGCTGAAATAATAGATAAAAACAGATTAACGCCCCCGTTAAGGGAAATAAAGCATCCGTGAGAGGTGGGGCGATCGCAGAACTGATCAGTAGTATTTGAGACACCACTAGGGTTGTTTTAGCAGCCGGGGCGATGCCTTTCGCCCGAACTAATTGAAAATATTCCAGTTGTCCTAAGAAGACAATCACACAGAGGCCGACGGTGAAGTACCATCCCCCAACAATTAACATCCCTAAGGCGAGGAAAATAGCGATAATGGCCGTGATAATTCGAGTCCAAGGCATAACGGTAGAAAAGGATTAAGGTGAGGAGTGAAAAGGCAAAAACGTTAAGGATTCCTTATGAAAGGTTAACAAATTTCTTACCTTTTATTGTATATATTTCCCAGAATTCTTAGTCATCGCCTCTTTTCTTAGGATACAAAAGGTTAAAATTTTTCACCACTGAGAATAAAAATCGGATCAACGGCCGCTAGGGTTTGATAGATTCCCCTGGTTTCAAGACGGTTCACCCCCCCTTGAACGACCTCTATATTCCGCGCTTGCAGGGCTGCTAAGCCCTCTGAAATGAGATAAAGGTTTTCTAGGTTAGAAGCAGTGGCTACTAGCCGTCCTTCGGGCTTTAATCGTTGCCAAACTTCCGTTAAAATATCTTTGATGGGTCGTCCTCCTTCGAGACAAATGCGATCAGGTAAAGGCTTAAGTTCGTCGAGACAGTCCGGTGCTTCTCCTTCAAAAATCTTTACATTTTGCACCCCAAAGCGATCGCAGTTTCGACGGATGAGATTAACCACATCTTGATCTCGTTCAACAGCAATAACCTGACTCTCAGGACATAATAGACCCACTTCTACGGGGATGGTTCCGGTTCCGGCACCAATATCCCACACCACGGAATCTTGTTTTAATCGTAAGGCAGAAATGAGCAGTAAACGGACTTCTCGTTTACTGAGGGGAATACCTGGTAAACGGTCAAACAGATCGTCAGGAATACCAGGGGTTTTATAAGGCCAAAGCATAATTACACAACCTTTTGGTAGTTAAAATAAAGTAACAATTTGTAGCAATATCTGGAATCTTCTTTTTGGGCTATTTAATATTGTAGAATAAGCTATGCAGGAGTTTTCAATTATTATTAATTTATCAAATTTCAATGATCTCCATTAACTATTTTTTTACTATTTTAGGTTGGTTTGGTGGAATTTTAGGAATCAGGTTTTACATTGATGACATGAATACAGGAGAAAAAGGTAACAAACAAGCTTCTGAAAACGAAACAAAACTTATAATTTTTACTCAAATCAATAGACTATTAATGATAGTATGTGTTGCTTCATTTATCTTTATTATTATTTATTCTTTGATGTATCCAGATAAACCAATACCTGATTTAAAAAATCCCTTGATCTAACCAAAGATTTTTTAACTCGTTTCCCGATGTTCTCATCATAAACTTTTCTGTTAATCTTTGCTTTTGTTCAGAAGATAAATAATTTTTCCAGTCACCCACCTCTCCTTTACGGACAAAAGAAGGCATATTTTCAGGACGTTTACTAGACCAACGTTGTTGATCTTTTTTCATATTTTCTAAGCTACTATTATCAATAATTTTGTTTAAAATTTGCTCATTTTCTATACAGTGTAAATGATCTCCTCCTAAAAAATTAGCTATTTCTATAATTATCATTTTAAGATTAACTTTCATGGTTTCGTAGGTAAAAAACAAAACATTTTCATCCTCTTTATGGTCATACCAAGAAACTAAATGATCAAAATAATCTCCAAAATCAACTTTTCCAGTGATAAAGCATTCAAAAAAGTCATCAAACGTTCCATCAGCAAAGTCATAATGTTTAATAAATCCTCTAGTATGATGATAAAATGAACCCACACAATCAAAAGGATTTCTAGCAACGTAAATATATTTTGCTTGTGGATGATAAGGTATTAATTGATAAGGTAAATGAGTTTTAATGACTCTTGGTTTAGGCAAATTTTCTATAGTTTTTTTTCCCACTTCTTCTAAATGAGGGATATAAGTTTCTAATTTTTCTGATGGGGATAAAGCTTCCCCTTGATGCTGCATTAACCAAAGAATATATTGTGTCCAAGTTGTACCACATTTAGGATAGGTTACGAGAAAAATATCGGAAGGTTGCGCTTGATATTGTAGTGCAGAAGTAAACCCTTCAATGGGAAAACCCATAGGCATTAAAAATCCATTATGATTATAATAACTTGGTTGTTTTCTATTCATTACTTTCCCAAAAGATTATCGACTGAAATATTTATTTCAGGAAAAGATAAGGGAGATATAAAACCACTTTTATAGTCTTTTTGGATTGTATAATCATTATTTTGAGGACTTTGAAAGACTTTTAAAGTTTTTGAATTGAGGTTAATTACCGAGTATTCTTGTATATTAGCACTGGCATAAATCGTTTTTTTAATGCCTAAATCTTTGCTTAAACTGGTATTAGAAATCTCAATTAACCAATAAATATCTTCCGGATAAGGATGATGATTCAGATATAATGAGAAAGGAGAGCGAACAATCGCAATATCGGGTTCTGGTTCTGAGTCCATTAAAGTAATGGGATGTCCCTCACTAATAACAGCTTGTGTTCCTAACAGTGAGCGTAGATACTCAACAATACTAATATTAAGATAGTGATGGAAAGGACTTTCTGGACTCATTTCTAGTATGTCTCCTGCTATTAATTCAACGGGGCGATCGCTTAAAATTCCCGCCTCAATCATTTTGTGATAATCTTCCACTGACCATTTAGCAACACTGTACATAACTATTATTTATTCTCCTCAAGTTATAGTAAGTTTAAGTTTAATTTTGTCTATACTAGCATAGTTCTTTAACCTTAAGATGTATATTTTAATTCATCCCAAAACCTAAACCGTCCCCATAATTTGCTAAACTCTTAATAAAGAAAAGTTGAACAGCAAATATAGTTATGGCTAATCAAGAACATTTAGCTCTCTTAAAAAAAGAAAAAACATGGATAATTTGGCGCAAAAACAACCCTCAAATCAGTCCAGACTTACAAGAAATTGATTTAACTGGTAAAAATTTCAAACAAGCTCATTTATCTGGAGTTAATCTCAGTAAAGCTAATTTAGAAAAAGTTAATCTTTCCCAATCCAATTTAGAAAAAGTCAATCTTTCCCAGTCCAATTTAATGTTAGCTAATCTCAGTTATGCCAACCTCAAAAAAGCCAACTTAATTGGAGCAAATTTACGTCAAATCAACCTAATGCACGCCCATTTATGGGAAGCCAATTTAATTGCCACCTCCCTAAGAAATAGTCAAATACAAGAAGCTGATTTTAGTCGTGCTAAACTCAATCGTACCAATTTAAGTGAAGCTTGTGGACGAGACACAAATTTTTGTGAAGCGGATCTTTCCCAAGCTTGCTTATACGAAGCAGAATTACAAGGGGCATATTTTTATCGGGCAAATTTATTTCAAGCGCAACTCATTCAAGGTCACTTATATCATAGTTATTTATGCCATGCCAATCTGCAACAAATTAAAGGCGATCGCTTAGATTTAAGATGGGTTAATTTAACCCAAGCTAACCTACAAGGAGCAAGTTTACAAGGGGCAAACTTGAGTTATGCTAACTTGAGTTATGCCAACCTAGACGGAGTCAACCTACAAGGGGCTAACTTACGCGGGGCCAATTTGATGGGAACAAATCTAGAACAAACTAACTTAAGCGGGGTAGACTTATCAGAGACCATAACGGCTTAATAAATTGTTAAATATAACGGGAAAAAATCGCAGTATTCTGATAACTATAGACAGCTAATCACGGTTAATAATTGAGTTTCAATTCATGCTGGAAAAAATCTTATACGCTGACTCAGGAACCGCAACAACCCAAGAAATGCTCAAAGTGTTGATGGATCTTCCCGCCATCAAAAAAGCATCCCTCAACATTCTTCACGTCGTCCCTCCCCAAATTACCACCGATGCGATCGCATCCAAATGGGAAGAAGGGGGAAAACTGATTGCAGGTATCCTCGATAACCTCAAACTTGATCCCACCCACGTCTCCACCATGCTACGTCAAGGGGACCCCAAAGACACCGTGTGTCAAGTGGCCGATGAGATCAACGCAGATTTAATCATTATGGGGTCACGGGGACTTAAACGCCTCGAAGCCATTTTAGAAAAATCCGTCAGTCAATACGTCTTCCAACTCACCAACCACCCCATGTTGTTAGTGAAAGATGATGTCTATGTCAAAAAGATTAAACGGGTGATGGTTGCCCTAGATAAGTCTCCTGCGGCACAATATGCCCTAGATTTAGCCTTGTATTTATTACGGGACTATCCAGAAGCAGAATTAATCTTGGCAAGGGTTAACCCTGACATTAAACCAGAACTGCTACCCTTATCCAAAGCAGAGATGGAGAATAACCCCATTGTCTCCGAAGCGGCAACCAAAGTGAAGCGCATGGGGGTTTCCTATCGTTGCGCGGTCACAGGGGGCCGGCCAGGGGAACAAGTCTGTAGGTTAGCAGATGAATACAACGTGGACCTATTGTTACTGGGATCACCGGATCGCCGTCCTTCTGTTGCTAAAGCGTTACCGGACTTAGATCGTCTTTTGGGAACCTCTTTATCCGATTATGTTAGGGTGAATGCTAATTGTCCCGTTCTTTTGGCCCGCAAAGAAGGCATCTAGGGAAGAAAGTTAAATCTTTGTAACAAGATGTTTCACAAACGGTCAATGATGATGCAAAGTAATGGATAAATCCGTCATATTCTAGGAGATTACTGTTCATGTCTGATACCCAAGTGTTAGTTGCTTTAGTCATTGCTTTAATTCCTGGCGTTCTTGCCTTTCGCTTATCCACGGAACTTTATAAGTAAAGGTTTCGTTTAATAAAACAGATACCAATTCATCCCAACAGAAACAATTTTTTTAAGTTTTTGTTTGGGATGGATGGATTATTATAGATAAGTTATCTGTTTAATTTATGTCCATGTCTAGACAACGTCGTTCTCGTCGTCAACCCGTTTCTACGACTCACCCAGAACATCAATGGGTCGCCACAGAAATTACGATAAAATTGGCTGTTAACGGGGTTTTATCGATCATTGCACTGTTTACTTTATTTAAGTTAATTCCCTATCAATGGTCACAACAAGCGCAGTTAAAAGAGATTAGAGTCGAAGTAGAAGAAACAGAAAAACGAGTGTCTCAATTAAGGGATGATTTTCGCCATAATTTTGACCCCCATAAAGTTGAGAAAGTCATGCAAGAACAAAGTCCCCGTTTACACCCCACACAAAGACGTATTTTTTGGTTAAATTAGCATTGTAGGGTGGGCATTGCCCACTTTATCTAAGTAAATAAGACTTGTAGGGTGGGTTAGGCGCAGGGTTGATTTTTATGAAAACACAATAACTTATTAAAGTTTACTTATGCAGAATCTTGTTGAGTAGAATTATTTTGAGACTGGTCAAATGCTTGGCGATTCGGAAACAACGTACATAATAATTGATTAATATAAACTTGTCCCACTACAGGGGCATTTTGATTATCTGTAGAAGTATTCGGTTTAGTCGGAATTTCAGGAATTTCAGGGACTTTTTCTATTTTGGGTTCAGGATCTGCCCACAAATCTTCCATTTCTTCTACAAATGCAGGTTTGTTATTCTCAGTTTTAGTTTGATTAGATTGAGAATTTTTTGGATGATTATTGGCAATTAAATGACCATTTTCTGAAGAACCATTATGATCGGCTTTAATTTGTTTGGGAGACTCGGTTTCTGGTTCTGAGGACTGACGAGAGCTATCCCCAACTAATGATCCAGCTTCGATGGTGGTTCCTGACTCAATAGACGTATTAATCACCGTTGTACAAGAACCCAGACAAACATTTTGACCAATTTTACTATGACCAACAATCAAAACGCCCGCCCCTAACATGGCACCGGATTCAATTTCGATATCTCCTTTATAGGCATTAATTAAGGTTCCCATGCCAATACAAGCCCCCGAGTGTATAACAATACGACAATTAGGGGCAGCTTGTAAAATCGTTCCAGGTGCGACAACCGCACCCTCATGGATAATAACCTCACCAACAATCGAAACCTCTGATCGACTGGGTGGTTGAATAAGGGGTAAAGGCATCACTTTATATCTCGTAGTGAGAAGGGGTAAGTTCCCTCACCCCTTCTGCAAATCATTATGGACGTTGGATAATGGTTTCTAAAACCCGTCGTTTAGCTTGAGTATCAATGCCGATCAAGCGGACATATTCCCCTTGATGTTCTGCTAAACAGCCCTCTAAAGCTGCAATCACCTCGTTTTCATAGGTGCTATCGATAGGAGAGCAACTTTGCCAAGACTTGGTACGGAAACGGCGCTTATCGGCGTGTTCTGTGCCAATTTTATACCCTTGGTTCAGTAAAGAACGGACTTGGGCAACGGCTTCGGCGGTTAAACTGCTAGTGGCGACGCGGCCATTACCATTGCTACTGCTAGAATAACTCCGAGTTGCACTGGGTGCAGATGCGGTGGCCGTAGCTGTTCTGGTGCCATTACTGTTGCTTTGGCCAGGCCGTTGAATAATGGTTTCTGCTACCCGTCTTTTGGCTTGGGTATCGATACCAATTAAACGAACGTACTCCCCTGCGTGTTCGGCTAAACAACCCTCTAACGCTGCGATAACTTCCGCTTCACGGGTGCTATCGATAGGAGAGCAACTTTGCCAAGACTTGGTGCGGAAACGACGTTTATCGGCGTGTTCTGTGCCGATTTTGTAGCCTTGGGAGAGTAGAGAACGAACTTGGGCGATCGCTTCAGGAGTTAAACCCTCACTGGCCACTGCGCCTCTTTTGGCGGCTCTGGGAGAGGCGACTCGGCTATTACTTTGAACCGTACCGGCTTCTCCTGGACGTTGGATAATGGTTTGAGACACCCGACGTTTGGCATTGGGGTCAACCCCGATTAGGCGAACATATTCTCCTTGGTGTTCGGCTAAAACCCGCTGTAATTCGTTGATCACCTCAGTGTCCCGTTTGCTCTCAAAAGACGGACCGGTTAACCAAGATTTTGTTTTGAAACGACGAGTTGTAGCATATTCTGTGCTAACTGTCAAGCCTTGATGGAGCAAAGCACGAACTTGAGAGGCGATATCACTCCCTACTTGCCCATTGCCATTACTGGCACTTTTTACAGGGCTACTATTCACCTTACTCTTGGTGGTGGTCAAGCGACTAGGTTCTCCGGGGGTATCTTCTGGCCGTTGGACAATTACTTCGAGAACGCGGCGTTTCGCTGCTGTATCCACCCCTAAAAGGCGAACGTATTCTCCTCGATGCTCTTGGAGGAAGGCGTCTAAGTCTCCTAATACTTGATCGGCGCGACCCTCAAAGGTGCCACCAGTCAACCAAGATTTTGTTTTAAAACGACGCTTATTAGCATATTCTGCCCCAATGGAATATCCTTGGGACAGCAAAGAGCGCACTTGAGCTACTATGTCTGAACTTAAACTCATACTGGTCACCGAATTTCTATAATCAGTCTGATTAATGTCTTTTATAGACTTGTCTAACTGTTGACGAATGGGGGTAATACAGGCATTGTTTTCAGCACATTGATACCCTACCCGTAAGGCTTCATTCACTTCCACCACATGATGGGCAAAGTGGCGATCGCTTTCTGTTACTTCAGGAAGGCGATCGGCTTGTTGTTGGTTGGTAATGACAGCACCAGAGGGAACGTATTTTCCTGGGGGAATTTCTACGTCTTGAATTAAGGCGTGCATCATCACAATACAGCCTTGGCCGACTCTGGCGTTAAATACCGTTGAGCGAAACCCAATAAAACAGTCATCCCCGATGTAAGCTGGCCCGTGAATCAAAGCCATGTGGGTAATACAGGCTTCTTTTCCGATCCAAACGGAATATTCTTGGCCATCATCTCCCACAACCCGCCCTTTTTCTAGTCCATGAATGACAACGCCATCTTGGATGTTCGTTCCTTCACCAATATAAAAAGGGGTTCCTTCGTCAGCCCTGATGGATGTTCCTGGCGCAATTAAAACATTGGCTCCCACTTGAACATCACCGATCAGGTTGGAAAAGGAATGTACGAAGGCACTATCATCGATTTGGGGTTCTGCGAGGGTTTGTGACCAAGGTGTCGGGGGTGCCGCCCTTTTGCGGACTACCATGACAATTTTCGTCCTCCTCTTTAATAATTTAGTATCAGTTATTAGCAAACGTTTACAGAAGGGTTACCCTCTTTCTTCGTCTTTTTTGCTATACAATCGATTATTTTCCACCGTAACCGTATCAATAATTCCCACGACTAACGCATCTAGGGGACGATGTTCCATACCATCGTCAATGCGAGCAGCACTGCCTCTTGTGACTAATACCCATTCATTAATCCCGGCACCAACGAGATCCCCTGCCACCTCATATTTGGGAAGGGGTTGCCCTTGAGCATCCATAAACTGAAGTAACAAGAGCTTACCTATTAAACTGCGGGTTTTGTGGGTACTGACGACGGTACCTCGAACTTTGGCAATTTGCATTATGTTGGGAAATGATTAATTATACGCGTCGTAGGGGAGGATTTACACTTTCACGGAATTGTTCGACTGCTTCGGTGTAGCGAATGGGTAGGACGTATTCGAGGTTTTCGTGGGGTCTAGCGATGATGTGGGTAGATAATACTTGTCCCCCATTAACACGCCCTGCGTTATCGATACCCGCAGCAACAGAGGCTTGCACTTCAGAAACGTCTCCCCGAACAATAACGGTCACACGACCACTTCCGATTTTTTCGTAGCCGACTAAGGTAACACGGGCTGCCTTTACCATTGCGTCTGCTGCTTCAACAACGGCGGGAAAACCGAGGGTTTCTACCATTCCAACTGCAATTGACATGAGTTTTTTCTCCTATAATTAATGAGTAATGGGATAATTAACCGTTTATATGGGAATCAACGGTTAATAGGCTCTAAATTGTTCTACTTCCTCGGTGTAGCGAATGGGTAGAACGTACTCGAGGTTCTCGTGGGGACGGGCGATAATGTGGGTAGACAGAACTTCTCCCCCATTAACTCGGTTAGCGGCATCGATACCCGCAGAGACTGACGCTTGCACTTCTGAAACATCACCCCGCACAATGACCGTAACACGACCGCTTCCAATTTTTTCGTAACCCACTAAGGTGACACGGGCTGCTTTTACCATTGCATCCGCTGCTTCTACTACAGCAGGAAAACCCTTTGTTTCGATCATTCCAACGGCAATTGGCATTGTTAACTATCCTCGCTTTTAAGGCCAAAACTAAACTTTATTAATGAGAAGCTACTAAAATTTTTCATTGAGAAAAATTGTTCTCAGACTCGACAATCTTTGAGCAAATAGATACATTTACCTAATCGCTTTGATTATCTAACCTTGCGTGAAACTTGACGCTTCTAGTGCTAAACACTAGGGGAAAAATTTGCACGGGAGTAGCTAACTTATCAACCTTCTATATAAACAATAGAGAACCTTGGCCCTTTTGACAATATAAATCGCGATGATATTTTCTAATCTCATGGTTAATGAAAGTTAATAGTTAGGGACAAATCTAGCAGTAATCTTGTTGTAGCTCTGATTCTGACTTGCTTCGAGGGCTTAGACTGTTTTATAATTTCTTCATCATAAGGGCTAAAAACCCTGAATTTAGGAAGGGGAGAGGACTGAAGCGGTTCATAACGCCCCCTACTTTTGGTGATTATTAGGGATGACCCTTTGTCGGTTGTCTTCGTTTTCTCAGCAGTAATTCAAATTATATTTTATACTTCTGTGAGTAATAATACTAATCCTTTAGTGTTTAACTAGACTATCATAGCCGACCAAAAGTTATTACTCAAATGACAAGCAACTTCAAAAATAAACTTGACAAAAGTCACACAATACTGTTTTGGTTCAATTTTTTTAATCTGATGTTTGATTAATATAGCGAATCAGGGCATAACTTCCAGCTAGGGCAAGACAGGCAAAAGCTAGGGCAATTAAATCATTTTTTTGAAATTTTATGGGATCAAAAATAATAATTTTTCTAGCGACAGCAATTAGGGCTGTTACTACAACTAACTCCACTTGAACAATATGTTTTCTTAGATAAGCGGTAACATTTTCTAATAGTTCTAAAGCAATTAGTATATTAAGAAATAATCCAAAAACCTCTAACAAAGTCTTGTGAAAAAATCCAACGGGTTCAGGGGTAAACAAATCTTTTATTAATACTAAACTTAAATCAAATAAAGCAAAACCAATAACAATAACTAAAGCGATGGCCAAGACTTTAGAAACAATATTTTCAACCCGATGAATAACCACCATGAAGTTATCATCTTTGAAGAGATGAATAAATTGCATAATTAGAGATTTAATTGATTTCTTTCCTGTCTCTTTTTTAACCATTGCTAAGAAGAGAATCCATAGTTAACTTTTATACAGGATAACAGCAATAACGAAGAAACTGAGAAACTAGAAAATTAATAACTGAAGTTCTCAGGGAACTTTTGGGAATCAGTCAACGTCAGCAACAGCATTGATATTCAATTTAGACTGTATTTTTGATGACAAAAACCCCACAATGTTAGATTAGTTCTCGTAAACTAATATGAGGTTAACCATTAAACTTACTGACTTACCATCAAACAAGTTGACAAATACTCAAGTTGTGACTAATATTTTACGAATGCCATCATTAGCCTTAACCCAGGAATTAATTGATTCTATCAAGCAAGGCAAAACTAGAAAAGAGTGATTAATTAGTATCTTATGAAAGTCCTTATTGCTGATTTCGATTTATTTAGTAAGGTTGGCGGTGGTCAAACCTTTTATCGCAGTATTATTAAAAAAAATCCTCAAATTGAATTCTATTATATTGCTGAAAAAGAACCCTTAAATACCCCTAGACCCAACAATGCGACGGCTATTCCCTACAAAGAGCAATTTTTAATTAGTGACTTTAAAAACTTTTTTGAAGTGACTCCTCCTAAATGGGTAGAACGGGCTTTTGCCATGGCCAGTAATATTGCAGCCTCGGCAGAACAGCAGCAATTTGACATTATTGATGTTCCAGACTATGAACAATGGGGCATCTTTTTACGACCGGCTTTAAAACAATATGGGGTCACATTTGACCGTATTGCTTTATCAATGCACGGCAAAATATCGAAAACCCTACGTTTAGATTGGTTTGACTGGGGACAGGCTAATATTCCCCTTGATCTGCAAGAAAAAATGCAGTACAAAGTGGTAGATATTCGCTATGGAATTAGTAAAAGCTATCTGGATGAATGGCGAGAAGATATTGCAGAATTTGACAGTTATTATTATAATCCTCTTCATTTTTTCGATCTCCCTCGACCGACTCAATGTTTATCATCGGTTCAGTCCCCTAGCGTTAACTTTATTGGACGAACAGAAAAACGGAAAGGACCCGATATTTTTATTGATTTAGTGTGGTGGTTGCCGGAAACTAGCTACAGTCAAGCGCAAATTATTGGACCCCATAGCTATAACTATAACAATACAAAATCCTCTCAAGCTTATCTACAACAAATGATGCAGCATCGTCAGAGTAATTTGGTGATGTGTCCTCCCATGAAACGGGAAGAGTTAACAGAATTGTTTGCTAGTAAATCGTTAACTGTCTTACCCTCTCGCTACGATACGTTAAATTTAGTCGCTTTAGAATCTCTCTTTTCAGGTTGTCCCACTGCCGTTGGAAGCGGGGCAGGGGTTTGTCGTTTTCTCGAAGAAACCTTTCCAGAGGTTCCTTTTATTACCATTGATATTGATGATATTTATGCTTGTCTTCCTGATATTCAAAATATTTTAGATAACTATGAAGACTATCGGCAACATTTAGTTCATCAGTTATCACAAGCAAATTTAGAAGTAACCGATCCCAATTTAGAAGATATCTATAATTGTTCGACTGGTTCTCATCAAGAAACTCAAGAAGAATTAGCCCAATGGTACAGTCAGTTATTTTCTTATTGGGAATCTTGTCAAACTGGGTTTAGTTTATCGAAACTTCCTGGGGTTAAAACAGCGAAAAAGCAGATTAAAGCCCAAATTAAACCCACTTATAAACAACTAAAAAAGACCTTATCGGAAACAAAAGAGAAACTGAAACGACCCCTCGAAGAAACAAAAACCGCCCAAATTTTGAAGTCCCCTCAATTATTTGAACGCTATAAATACACTTTCAATGCCTCAGAATTGAATCAAAAAGATTTAGGCAACAAAGTCAAAGAATGCTGGAAACTGGCTTCAGCATTTGGGTCAGGGGAACAAGGATGGCGTGATAAGCTCAAAAATGGCTATCGTATCGACCGAGTTCGGGCCTGGCGAGAAATTGCTCGTTTAGAAGAATTGCGGGGTAATGAGTTAGTCTCTGCTACTTATAAGCTACGGGGTTTAAGACTGTTAAATGGCGATCGCTTTGGGGATCTGCCCTATGTGCTTAGAGTGTTGCAAGAAAAAGGCTTTACCCGTGAGGCTGAGGTCGTCGATGCCATGTACGGCAAAACAGGGCAACGGGAAGAAAGATGTTACGATTTCATCGAAAAAGCTCGTCAAGACAATTTAAACAACTCAGAATGGGACTACGAAATTGTTGATGATCGTCGGGACAAGTCTGAATATCGGGTTAGTATCATCGTTTCTTTGTACAATGCGGCAGAGAAACTTCCGTTATTCCTGAAAACCCTACAACATCAAACGGTGATGCACTCAGGGGATGGGGAAATTATTCTGGTAGATAGTGGTTCTCCTGGGGATGAATACGAGGTGTTTAAACAACTTGCGCCTAACTTAAATTTGCCTATTTTATACGTCCGTTCCCAAGCCAGAGAAACCATTCAAACGGCTTGGAATCGAGGTATTTCTTTAGCCAGATCCCCTTATTTATCCTTTTTAGGTGTGGATGAAACCATCTTACCGGATGCCTTAGAAACCTTAGCCAATGAGTTAGATAAAAGCCCAGAAATTGATTGGGTTATTGGTCATAGTTTAGTGACCAATGTGGATAAAAAAGGCAACTGGGTTAACGATATTATGCCTTATAATCGTACCCCCTATCAACAGGATTTAGTTTACCTAGAAACCTGTTATTTATCTTGGGTAGGTGCCTTATACCGTCGCTCAATTCATGACCGTTTTGGTTACTACGACGGTACGTTTCGAGGAGCAGGAGATACGGAATTTAAGAGTCGAGTATTACCCCATATTAAGAGTAAAGTTATTGATAGAACGTTAGGGGTTTTCTGGAATTATCCCGACGAAAGAACGACCCAAAGTCCGGCGGCTGAAATTGAAGATATGAGAGCTTGGTATGTTCATCGCAGTTTAGCCGGGGTTCGTTATGCTTTTGCTCATCGCAGTGTGGAGGAATTAGAACAATTAATTTACCTATCCCTAGCTTATCGTAAATCCTATTGTGGTCATACCAGTAGCGATTTAGAGTATGCTTACAATCTCAGTTTATACCTTAAAGAAATTAATCCCCAATCAAAAGTTTTACAGTATTTCAAAGGCATTGAAACCTTATTACAAGCTTATCGTTCTTTAGATTGGATGCCTAAACTATCTCGATTTTCTCCTTTAGGAAAAGTGCTACAAACCCGTAATTTAACCAACCAAATCCAACAAGAACATTTAGCCACCTGGGATGAAGAAAAGAGTTTAGGAATAAAACCAGATTATCGAATTTTCAACGATAATCGTCACGAACAACACGCATTTTTATGGTTAACTAAAGTGGAGAAAATTGAATCATGAAACAACTGAAAGAATGGTTAAAAGCCAAATTAAGTAAAGGGTTAGCTCCAGAAATTGATCAACAATTAGGACTCAATCAAAAGCTGGAAGAAGTCCGTCTCTATGGCATTTCTCCTTGGTATCAAGGCAACTTTTGGGAACCCCCTGTACAATTAGCCTTAAGAGACTTATGTCGTCCTGGAGATGTGGTTTTTGATGTGGGGGCAAACTTCGGCGGTTTAACGACTGTTATGTCCCGGATGGTGGGGCCAAAAGGAGTGGTTTGTTCCTTTGAAGCAAGTCCTCGAATCGTGGATAAATGTCAGCGTAATATTGTCCTCAGTGGGTGTAGTAATGTGCAGTTATTTCATGCTGCTGTTTACTATAAATCCTACAGTAAAGTTCCTATTTATTTAGGGAGTCATCTTAACGATAGTATCTACGCAGAACAATCGACGGGAACTCAAGGTTATGAAGTTTCAACTATTGCTTTAGACGATTTTGTTAACCATACTAAATTAGTTCCTAATTTAGTAAAAATGGACATCGAAGGGGCTGAGTTTGATGCGATTAAAGGAATGGCTAAAACCATTGAATCCGCTAAACCCCATCTTATTTTAGAAACTCAACCAGAAGATACACGCTGTTTAGATTTCTTACTCGAAAAAGGATATATTTCTATTGATTTGAATACCTATCAAACCATCGAAAATGCCCAAGATTATCCTCCAGGGGTGGGTATTAGAAATAATCTTTATATTCATCAAGAACGTTTATCAGAAGTTCCTTATAATCCTCCATTTGGATTTCAGGAAATAACTACGTTAGACGCATCGGATTTTCAAAAGAAAGAAAAGGGTTCTATTGGCTTAAAAACCCCTTTGATTTTGGATAGAGGACGTTACTTAATTGATGTTATTTTCACAGCAGAAGGAACGAATAATGACTTAACCTGTGGGGTTAAAATAGGCGAAAAACCTATCTTCCGTTACCATGCTTATAGCAATTTACTCGCTTCGAGTTATCGGGATTGGGTAATTCATCTGTCAGAAACCGCAAAAATCGATCTTTATTTTGATTTTCTTAACGACACCTTTGATGATACCCTTTCAGTCCAAGGAGCAAAAATTACTGAAATTACAGACTTTAAAAATACCGATACCAATCTCTACTTCTAAGATGCTCTTATTGCCATCATTAAAAATTAATTTAACATTATGCTAATCCCACTCATTAGTTTTTTTCTAGGACTCTTTTTATCAGGATTTGTGTTTCTTTCCTACACCAATCATTCTAGCTTGAAAAATTTTCCTAGTCTTTATAAGTTGACCAATCAACCTTTGTTAATTTGGGGAATTAGTTGTATTGCTGTTACCCTTATGTTGGGAATGGTTGGTTATTTAGGTTATATTGCTGCTACTCCATTAAGAACCCTGAGAATTTGTTTAGGGATTTTAGGAATTGTTCTCCTTAGTTTTAACTATTTAAAGACCGTTGACTTACAGCTTAATAATCGTTTAACTACTGTTAATCAAGTAGCCAATCGGTTAATATCAATTTTATCGTTAGTTAAGATAAAACCAGTTTTAACTGTATTATCGGCATTAGTTTTAACCTCTATCTTTTTAATTAGCTTTTTTGATGCTAATTATGGCGGTGATGCCTTTATGTATCATATTCCTTTCGCTGCTAGAATTTGGGGCATTATTTCTCCAGAACAATTTACATTTGAAAAGAATATTGAGCATCGTTTTCAAGGATTTCCTTTACTGGCTAACTGGTTACAAGGTTTCTTTTGGACTATTTTTCAACGACCAGAAGCCACAAATTTATTGTGCTATTTTAGCTTATTAGCTTTTATTGCTTATCTCAAATTTTACGTCAAATTACCTTTTTATTTAGCTTCTCTTTCTTTGTTAGCGATACCAATGGTTCATATGCACGCAGCGAGAAGCTACATTGATTTACCTGGTAATGTTTGTATTTCTATACTCGTACTCACCACTTACTTTTTATATACTAATAAAGCTAAATTTAATAAACAAACTGGAATCATTATTTTCATTTCAGCAGCGATGGCAGCTAATATGAAATTTCAGTTAATTCCTGTGGTTTTCGTGATTTTGTGTTTTGTTTTACTGAAAATCATTCTTCAAACTTGGAACGCTTACACCAACAATCAAGACAAATTCATTCAAGTATCAAAAACCTTATTACTCTGTTGTTTAGCAAGCATTATTATCTTCATTACACCGATTAAAAACATCGTTACTTATGCTAACCCATTTTATCCTGTTAAAGTAGAAATTGCGGGAATTGTTCTCAATCATAATGAAGCTGCTCCTAGCTTTATGCACGAAAATCTTAAGAAACTTCCCCGTCATTTGCGTTGGGGAAGGTCGGTGTTAGAAATTGATGCTTTTGATAGTAGAAGACCTTGGCCTTGGACGTTAGGGATGGACTTTATCTCATGGGATGAAGAAAGATTTGGTTTAGGGGGATATTTTGGGGGTTATGTTATCTTTAACCTCTTACTATTCACTTATTTATGTTGGAAAAACTTTGATATTGAGGCTAGGGTGGCTGCAATTATTATGGGTTTAATGACCCTATTTACCCCCTTATTACCCCAAGCTTATGAACTCAGATACTATATGTATTGGATGATGGTTTTTGTTAGTTTCAACTGTTATTTAACCTGTCGTCTCGTTCAGCAAAAACCCTCTCAAAAGTTTATTAATCCTAGAAATTTGGGTTTAGTTGCTGCCGTATTTATGGTCATTTTCATCACAAAAACTCGCTACTTTTTTACTATCCCTGAATTTGCTTCTTTTGATGAACAAGTGCAAAGAACCGATATCATCGACCAGGATATGCTTAGAAGCATTAAAGATGGCGAAAAAGTATGTATCGTTGGAAAAGCACCCCATCCCTTTTTATACACATCCTATTTTCATCCTCCTTACGAATATTCTATTATGGCTGAATTTGATCTACCAGAAGTTGTCGAAGAACGATGTCAAGGGAGAAGAATTTTAAAATAACATCATAACCCCCCTTTTTGTAACTCAAATTCTTAAAAAATATTTGTTTAACGAATGCTAATACTTAAAAAATCTCCTGGTTTCTTTCTGGTTATTATTTTAATTCTAACCTTCCTATTAAGAGTCATCTTTCTAGGGACTATTCCTAATGGGTTTTTTACCGATGAAGCATCTAATGCTTACGATGCTTATTCAATTCTCCATACCTTAAAAGATCAATATGGAGAGTTTCTCCCCTGGTATTTTAAATCAGCGAATGATTACCGTGAAGGACTCTATATGTACCTCATGGTTCCTTTTATTAAAATATTTGGATTAAACCCTTTTGGGGCAAGAATTACCTCTGCTGTCATTGGAACTTTGACAGTTTTCATTGTCTATCATTTAGCTAAAGAAATTTTTAATCAAAAAATTGGTCTATTATCTGCTTTATTTTTAGCTATATTACCTTGGCATATTCATTTTAGTCGTGTCACGTTTAGAGCGATTTTAGTTCCCTGCTTATTTTGTTTAAGTTTATTCTTATTTTTCAAAAGTTTTAAACAGCCAAAATGGTTAATTGTTTCCAGTGCTTTATTCGCCATTAGTATCTACACTTACAATTCTGCCAGAGTTTTCATTCCCTTATTTATGGTGGGATTAGCTATTATATACTGGGAACATCTTTGGAAAAACAAATATTATACAGTTTGGGGTTTTATTGCCTTTTCCATTCTGTTTATTCCTCAACTGATTTATCAATTATCTCCCGAAGGAATGGCGAGAGCAAATACAGTAGGAATTCAAACAGATTTTAACAAAATAATTAGTGATTATTTCTCTTATTTTAATCCTGATTTTTTATTTTTTAGAGGTGATCCCAGTCCCCGTCATAAAATTAATAATATGGGAGGACTGTATGCGTTTCAAATCCCCTTACTTTTGCTAGGGTTATTACTTCTAATTAAAGAAAAAACATCTTCTAAATGGATGTTATATTGGTGGTTAGTCCTTTATCCTATTCCTGCTGCTTTTATCTCTCCAGATAGTGCTGTTAGAACATTAGTCGGCACTCCATTATTTGCCATAATTTCAGGTTATGCTGTTGGTGAGATGACTGACTTTTTTAAAGGTATTTGGAAGCAAATTATTACATTTTTGCTAATAGCAGTGATGTTTGCTAATTTAGTTATTTACTGTCAGAGATATGTGTTTGAGTACCCTCGTTGGCATACAGATGTTTGGTTATCAACTCTAGGGGAAACCATTAGCTATGCAGATAAAACTTCTTATGAATGTATTACCTACAGTAGTAATGTTTATGGAACTTATGCTTATATTTTGATTCCATTCTTTACAAAAATGCCTCCTAGTCAATATCATCAATATGGGGTGGATATTGTGGAGAGTAAGTTAGATATGGGAAGATGGAAAATACAAGACATAAACAATATAGAAGAACTTAACACCAATTGTCTTTATCTTCTGAGTGGTGATCCTGATGCTAATAAACCGAAAGGTAAAGATGGAGAAATTTTAGAAAGTAAAGGATACAAAGAAAAATTTATCTATTCTATCAAAAACATTAATGATGTTGAATTTTATCGTTTAGTTGAAATTGAGAAAAAGACATAAACTATAGTTAGTATAAAATCATCAATCTTTTATACTATATTTGTTTTTTTACCCATTCTCTAATCGCTTTTCGGAAAGCACGTCTTCCTAACTTTCGGTATGATTCGATTAGGGTGGGAATTTCTTGAATGTTGAGAGTAGGAAAAATTATACTATTTTCTGTTTCGGTGTAAACCCCTCCTTCTAATTGGTAAATTTTTAGGTTTCCTGAATCATAACACCATATTTCAGGGACTCCTAAGCGAAGATAAATTGGAAAGCGATCTAAGGATTTACTGGTTAAATCAATTTCCAATGCTAGATCAGGAGGAGGATCTTGATTCAAGTCAAAAGTTAGTTTTCCTCTAATTAAGGGTTCGTTTTGGAAATAGAAACAGTTATCCGGTTCAACCCCTGCTTGTTTAATTTCTCTTTTCCATGTGGTTGATCCCAAACATTCAAAGTCTAACTCTAATATATCAGCAGCATCCTTAATCGTATCGCTAATTCTTTCTTTATAATATTCATGTTCAGGTAAAGGAGTCATGATTTCTAATGTTCCTTGATCATAAGCTATTCTAGCGGAGCGATGATTCCCTAAATCTTTTAATAAGTTATTGAATTGTTGCCAACTAATATGATATAAAACCACTCGATCCGCTTTTGGTTTATTCGATTTGTCAGTTGTTAGCATCATTTTTCTGAAGATTATTCAATTGATTAATATTATAATTCATTTTTTTAGCACCAATCTTGACTGCATTTTTATAGACTATGTATCTCGAAATATATTTTATTATATTCTAGTTGTAGGGTGGGCAAATGCTTAAGATAGAAGATGAGGTCACTTAAGGGTTACTTTTGCCCACCTTCATCGGGTTTATGGTGGGCAAGCATTGACAATTTCTTGATCATTCTCAAACTTATTCCCTCTTGCCCACCCTACGAATTGCCCGTTACCTTTTCCTAATTTATTAATGTTTGGGATGGCAATTCACCAAACAATTTCTGATAAT
>JAAUYH010156356.1_pt1 | contig 20283 bp, 19 predicted proteins | sample 7278061 | NCBI WGS metagenome assembly JAAUYH01 (sample SAMN14350203, study PRJNA611818) | marine sediment metagenome | isolation source: surface marine sediment (0.6m) | place: French Polynesia: Moorea | collected 2018-08 | reverse complement strand
GTCAACGAATACAGCTTCTCGCCGTGTAATCGAAAAATGCGGTGGCAAGTTCTGGAAACGCGATACCAATTTTTCCAGCTTTTTCGAGAAAGATATGGACGTGGATCACTTCCGTATCACGCGTGAAAACTGGATGGGCGCGATCGCCGCCTGAGGTTTGGTTAAGATCGGGGGATAATACATATGAAATTTCTCGATCAAGCCAGAGTCTATATCCGATCCGGTGACGGCGGCGCGGGTGCTGTTTCATTCAGACGTGAAAAATACATTGCCTTTGGTGGTCCCGATGGCGGCGACGGTGGCAAAGGTGGCGATGTTTGGATTGAGGCGGTCCAGGGTCTCAACACCCTGATTGACTATCGCTACCAACAGCATTTCAAGGGAAAGACGGGCAATCACGGCATGGGACGCAACCGCAATGGTGGTGCGGGTGACGATGTGGTGCTCAAGGTGCCTGTTGGAACGCAGGTTTTTGAAGAAGACAATGAAACGCTGATCGTTGACCTGGACACATTGGGTCAACGATACCGTCTTGCTAAAGGTGGTAATGGTGGCTTTGGCAATGCGCATTTCAAGTCCTCTACGAATCAGGCACCAGATCATGCAAATCCGGGTCTGGAGGGGCAGGAGCGCTGGTTGTGGTTGCGCCTGAAGCTGATTGCTGACGCGGGGCTGCTGGGGCTGCCAAATGCGGGTAAGTCTACGTTTCTATCGAGTGTAACCGCTGCGCGACCCAAGATCGCCAATTATCCCTTCACCACGTTACACCCAAATCTGGGTGTTGCGAATGTGGATGGTCGTGAATTCATCATCGCCGATATTCCGGGCCTGATTGAAGGCGCGCATGAGGGTGTGGGGATCGGAGATCGTTTTTTAGGGCACGTCGAACGTACACGTGTTTTGCTGCATCTTGTTTCTGCCAATGAAGAAGATGTGGCGGAATCCTATAAAATCATTCGCGGTGAACTTGAAGCCTATGGCGCGGGCCTTGTCGATAAACATGAGATTGTTGCCTTGTCGCAAGTCGATGCACTAACGGATGAAGTGCGAGCTGAAAAACTCGCGGAACTTGAGAAGGCATGTGGATCAAAACCGATTGAACTTTCTTCTGTTAGCCGAGAAGGTCTGGAGCACACGTTGCGTTTGATGATTTCAGCGATCGAAGCGGACAAGGAAAGCGAGGAAACGCCTGCCGAAAAGAAGCCGGGAGACTGGCTGCAATGGTAGATATTGCCTCATACAACCGCATTGTCATCAAGATTGGTTCTGCTCTTCTGGTCGACCGTGCTTCTGGTTTGAAGCGGGATTGGCTCAATTCGCTTGCCGATGATGTTGCAATGCTGCGCTCTCAGGGTGCTGAAGTGCTGCTGGTTTCCTCAGGTGCCATTGCTCTGGGACGCAGGCAGCTTGGCCTGCCAAATAGAGGGTTGAAACTGGAGGAGAGCCAGGCTGCTGCTGCGACCGGTCAAATACTTCTTGCGCGGGCATATTCTGAAGCACTTGGAAAACATGACTTACAAGCAGGGCAAGTGTTGTTGACACTGGGCGATACCGAAGAACGTCGACGGTACATCAATGCGCGTGAGACGGTTTCCACCTTGTTGAAGCTGGGTGTTGTACCGATCATCAATGAGAACGATACGGTTGCCACATCAGAAATTCGATACGGTGACAATGATCGTCTGGCGGCGCGTGTCGCTACAATGGTGAGTGCGGACTTGCTTGTTCTGCTTTCCGATGTAGACGGGTTTTATTCTGGCCTTCCGGGTAAGGATGCAGAGGCCAGACGGTTTGACCGGATCGAGAAGATCACGCCCGAGATTGAGGCTATGGCTGGTGATGCCGGCACTGAGCTCTCAAAAGGTGGAATGGTCACTAAACTGGACGCTGCTAAGATCGCCACGGAAGCAGGAACAGTGATGGCAATCACGTCTGGCAAGCAGACCAATCCACTGCAATCACTTTTTGAAGGCGGCGCGGCGACATGGTTCGACGCAAAGGATAATCCGGTGACTGCGCGCAAAAAGTGGATTGCAGGCCAGATGGAATTTTCCGGCAAGCTGATTATTGATGATGGCGCGGCGAATGCACTTTGCTCGGGCAAAAGCCTGCTTCCTGCTGGTGTCAGAGAAGTTTTTGGAAACTTCGCCAGAGGAGATGTGATTTCAGTCCACAGTCTTTCCGGCAAGGAACTGGGATGTGGGATCAGTTCCTATGATATGGAAGATGCGAAAAAAGTCCTTGGCAAGCGCAGTGACGAAATTGAAGCTTTGCTGGGTATGACAGCACGCGGAGCGATGATACACAGGGATAATCTGGTCTTGAAAACAAGCGTACAGGAAGTGGAGCGCGACGATGCTTGAGGCGGTAGAAGAGGATAACGTCATTGAAGTGATGGCAGAGATTGGCCGGAACGCCAAAACTGCCGCTACTGCGCTTGCCACCGCAACGCCGGAACAGAAAAACCATGCTCTCAATGCGACCGCGATGACTTTGCTGGCGCAGTTGCCCGACATTCTTGAAGCGAATGAAAAAGACATGATAGCTGCGAGGGCCAGCGGCATGGCCTCATCGTTTCTTGATCGGCTGCAACTGAATGAAGAGCGTGTTGTTGCAATAGCCGATGGTGTGCGAGCGATTGCCGATCTTGACGATCCGGTCGGCGCTACCATAGCCGAGTGGGATCGCCCAAATGGCCTGAAAATTGAACGTGTGCGCACTCCCTTGGGAGTAATTGGGGTGATTTTCGAATCTCGTCCCAATGTAACAGCGGATGCGGGAGCGCTTTGCCTCAAGTCTGGCAATGCTGTCATCCTGCGTGGCGGTTCGGATTCCTATCATTCTTCCCGTGCCATTCACGCCTGTATTGTAGCCGGGTTGATGGAGGCTGGGCTTCCAGCAGATGCAGTGCAAATTGTACCGACTACGGACCGTGCTGCAGTGGGCGAAATGTTGAAGGGACTTGATGGTACAGTCGATGTGATCGTGCCTCGGGGTGGACGCAGCTTGGTTGAGCGGGTTCAAACTGAGGCGCGTGTGCCGGTTTTTGCGCATCTGGAAGGGCTGTGCCATGTCTATGTAGACAAGTCTGCCAGTCTTGAAATGGCTTGTGATATTATCGTCAATTCAAAGATGCGCCGCACCGGAATATGCGGCGCGGCTGAAACGCTATTGCTCGACAAGGCGGTTGCAGAGACGCATTTGAAACCGGTCTTGGATGCACTTGAAAAATCACAATGTGAATTGCGTGGTGACGCAGGCGTGGTTCTTTTGTTTCCGCAGGCGGGTCAGGCAAATGAAGATGATTGGTCAACTGAATATCTTGACGCCGTTTTATCGGTGAAACTGGTCGATGGGGTTGAGGGGGCGATAGAGCACATTCGCCAATATTCATCCAATCACACTGAATGTGTGATCGCTGAAGATACGGAAGTTGTAGAGCGGTTTTTCAATGAGGTAGATTCAGCAATTTTGCTTCATAACGCATCCACGCAATTTGCAGATGGTGGTGAATTTGGCATGGGCGCTGAAATTGGTATTGCGACCGGTAAAATGCATGCGCGTGGACCTGTGGGTGTGGAGCAACTGACCAGCTTCAAATATCTGGTGCGCGGCAGCGGGCAGACACGTCCTTGAGTTTTGATGCGTCGCTTCAGCCATACCTCAAAATGCCGGCTGGCGGAGATGGCGCGCGCATCGGTTTGTTTGGTGGATCGTTCAATCCACCGCATGAGGGGCACCTCAATCTTTGTGAATTGTCGCTAAAGCGTTTGAAGCTTGATCAAATCTGGTGGATCGTTACGCCTGGCAATCCGCTGAAGGATACATCCGAACTGCCGCCTTTGAGCGAGCGCATACAGCTTAGTGAAGATATGATCGAAGACCCGCGTATCAAGGTGACGGCCTTTGAAACACGTCATAAGGTACGATTTACGGCTGATACTGTGCGTCTGGTCAAGAAGCTCCGGCCACGGCAGCATTTTGTCTGGTTAATGGGCGCGGACAATCTTGCCAGCTTTCACAAATGGCAAGATTGGCGCGGGATAGCGGACACTTTGCCGATTGCGGTGATTGATCGTCCGGGCTCAACGCTTTCTTATCGTTCGGCGCGGGCAGCGCTTGCCCTTTCAAGATACAGGGTAGACTCCGACGATGCTCCCATGTTAGCCACTCTGCCAGCACCAGCATGGACGTTTATTCATGGGCCGAGAAGCTCGTTATCGTCCACTATGCTGCGTAACCGGCAGAAAATGCAGGAAAAATCACGGTAGAGATACGAGTTTGGTTTTGACCCTACAAAGTGTCTTGAAACCATCACAGAATCAGAACTATTCTATTGGTGTCGGCCCAAAACACGTTACGGGCCATCAACCAATGCTTAGCGAGAGGGATACACTGACTACAGCTATGCAAACATCGGGTGCCACGAGCACACGAAAACAAAACGCCAAGACAGCGATTGCAGCAGTTGAAGACGTTTTGAAAGCGGTGACGGACAGCCTTGAGGACTCCAAGGCGGAAGAACTTGTCACCATAGACATCAAGGACAAATCAGCACTTGCTGACTATATGGTCATCGCTTCAGGGCGATCGAACCGTCATGTTAGTGCCATTGCCGATCACTTGCTGCGCGAGCTCAAGACCAGAGGCATGGGCAGCTCCAAGGTGGAAGGTCTCGACAGTGCAGACTGGGTGCTGATTGATACGGGCGACGTTATTGTTCATCTGTTCAGGCCGGAAGTACGTGAGTTTTATGCGCTTGAAAAAATGTGGCAGATGCCTGCTTCGGAAGAAGTGAACTAAAGGCAGGAACACATGCGCCTTCAGATTTTGGCGGTCGGCAAGATGAAGGCCGGACCGGATCAAGAACTTTATGCGCGGTACGCGGACCGGATCTCGAAATCTGGCAAGGGGCTGCATCTTAACGGTCCCGAGCTGGTTGAAATACCTGAATCCCGCCAAAGCGATGTGGCGGGCCGCAAGGCTGATGAGGCAAGTTTACTCTTGGAGAAATGCGATGATGGCGCGCGTATTTTTATGCTCGATGAACATGGCAAGGACCTGACCAGCGTCGAGTTTTCAAATCTTATCCGTTCTGAACAGGAATCAGGCACAGGGACACTGGCCTTTGCCATTGGTGGGCCAGATGGGCATGGCGAAGCACTTGCTGATAAAGCTGTTCGAAAGATCAGGTTTGGTGCGATGACCTGGCCGCACCAAATCGCACGAATATTGCTGGCGGAGCAGGTTTATCGAGCCATGACGATACTAAGCGGGCATCCGTATCATCGGGTGTGAGGAACTCCCTTCGTCTTATTTGATCTGCGGAACGACACATCACTGTTGATATGATTCCCATAACCAGTGTTTCGGCATTTGATCCCGCACGCGGGAACGAGAGGACGTGGACGTTTTAGGAATTGCTCGACACATAAAGGGCAGTATTTGACTTGCTTTTGTTGGCGGGGTGTGGACTTCTGTCTCAGTTTGATTTGGAGGAAAATGCTGAATGATCGATTCAACGATGTTAGTGGCCTATTCGCTGATTGTCCTTGGTTTTGTGTTCATTCCCGGACCTGCCACTTTGCTCACCGTGGCGCGGGCAACGACTTCTGGCACAAAGGTCGGCATTGCAACTGGCGCAGGAGTAACTGCCGGTGACTTTATCCATACCATTATGGCCGTGGTCGGCATTTCCGCCATTATCGCGGCCTCCGCCACGCTTTTTACCATCGTCAAATATCTGGGTGCCGCCTATCTGGTTTATCTTGGCCTCAAAGCGATCTTGGACAAGAAACCCGTGGATCTTGGGCAGGGATATGTTTCCATAACAGCGTCACAAGCTTTTAAGCAGGCAATTATTGCCGAAGTGTTGAACCCGAAGACGGCGCTGTTCTTCCTGGCGTTTTTACCCCAGTTCGTTGTACCACAGAACGGCCATGTAGTTCTGCAATTGACTATTCTGGGGATTGTTTTTGCGTTGATAGGGTTCTTTAGTACGGTCGTTTATTCTCTGGCGGCGGGTAGCCTTGGCAGTTTTCTTCGTAAAAACCCGACTGTATTGAAATGGCAGGGCACGGTTGTGGGAACGATTTATTGTGCGCTTGGTGTACGTTTGGCTCTGCAGGAACGATAAGCCGGGCTTAACGCTCTTCACCCGGATTCGATCATCAGCTATTCTACGGCGATGGATGCGAGAATCATCAGAACCGTTTTAAGGCGCGGCCATCGTAAAGTATTCTGTGCAGTTTTTGTTTGCACGATGCTTTTGATGTCCGCTTCCTTTGCCCAGCAGGAAGATGATCTTGAGCTTAAGCGCGATCAACGGTTGCAAGAATTGCAGGAGTTGAGGGCCGCCATTACAATCGGGGATCAACGCCGCGCCGAGCTTGCAGATGAAATTTCGCAAATTGACAAAGACCGTGTTTCCATCAACCGATCGATGATCGAAACTTCCAAAAAGGCGCGTGCACTGGAAAAACGAGTGTCACGGTCCTCTCGCCGGCTATCACAATTGCGCGATGAACAGGCCGAAGTTCGCGGGTTTTTGAAAACCAAAGAAGCGCTTTTGTTGGAGATTCTGGCGGCCCTTCAGCGCATGGGTCGTGCTCCGCCACCTGCACTTCTGGTTTCTCCCGACGATGCCCTATCGTCGGTACGCTCGGCCATCCTGCTTGGGTCAGTGGTGCCAGAAGTGCGTTCGGAAACTGAAATTCTGATTGGGCAATTACAGGATCTTGTGCGGATTTCGAATGAAATAACCGAGCGCCGTGATGCCTTGAGAACCGATCTGGCCAGTCTTGCAGATGAGGAAGAACGGTTGAACCTTCTCTTGGTTGAAAAGCAAAATCTTTCCGGCATCGCACAGGCGAAACTAGCAGAAGAACAGGCAAAAGCTGCTGAATTGGCTGCGGAAGCATCTTCGCTCAATGAGTTGATTAGTACTCTCGAAACCCAGGTTGAAAGTGCTCGCAAGGCTGCTGAAGCCTCGCGTTTGGCTGAAATTGAACGACAACAACGAGAGGCCAACAGAACCGAAGCGGCAACGCGCTACCAGAACGAGGAGGCGTTTTCTGACGTTGGTCGAACTGCCCCGGCGCTGGCATTCAGTGCTGCCAGAGGTCTATTACCGCTTCCGGTGAATGGGGATGTGGCGTCCTCATTTGGTGAAGAAGATGAGTTTGGCGAAGACGTGTTGGGCGTCAATCTAGTCTCTCGCGAAAATGCGCGCGTGCTCACGCCGGCTGATGGCTGGATTTTATACGCCGGTCCCTTCAGAACCTATGGCAAACTCTTGATTATCGACGCCGGTAATGGGTATCATATAGTTCTGGCTGGGCTTGAGGAGGTTAATGTGCGCCCGGGGCAGTTCGTAATTGTTGGAGAGCCCATTGGGAAGATGGGAGCAAAACGAATTGCTAACGCGGGTGTTATTGACGTTTCCACAACAAAGCCAATTTTATATGTAGAATTCCGTAAGGATGGAAAACCAATCGATCCCTCACCCTGGTGGGCGGATACCAACATTCAGAGAGTAGCAGATGGTTCGTAAACTAGGACTTTTACTGATAGGCGCCGTCATCGGCGGCGGGGCAGTGCTAGCAGTAAGCAATGGTTTGAACCATTCTACAAGCGCGCAAGCAGCGGGTGTAAGCACATACAAACAACTTAGTATCTTTGGAGATATCTTTGAGCGGGTACGGGCGTCTTATGTGACCGAGCCTGCGGAGGATGAGTTGATCGAGAATGCGATCAACGGCATGCTGACATCTCTTGATCCGCATTCAAGCTATCTTAATCCGAAAGACTTCTCCGACATGCGGGTTCAGACCCGGGGTGAGTTTGGTGGACTCGGCATTGAAGTCACGATGGAAAACGAATTGGTCAAGGTGGTCTCACCGATCGATGAGACCCCTGCCGCGAAAGCCGGCGTTCTTGCCGGGGATCTCATTTCCAAAATCGATGGCGAAAACGTTCGTGGTCTCAGCTTGCAACAAGCGGTTGAGAAAATGCGCGGTGAAGTCAATACACCTATTGTGCTGACAATTTTACGTGAAGGCGCTGACAAACCGCTGGAAATCACAATCATCAGAGATGTGATTCAGGTTCGCTCAGTTCGCTATAGGGTTGAAGATGACGATATTGGCATTGTTGATATCAATGCTTTCAACGAACAGACATTTGACGGTCTGGAAAAGGCAATCAAGAGTATTCGCGATGAAGTCGGAGACGACAAGCTTAAAGGCTTTGTTGTTGATCTTCGTCTTAACCCGGGTGGTCTGCTGGACCAGGCCGTGAGCGTGTCAGATTCCTTCCTCGATCGTGGCCTGATTGTCTCGACCCGGGGGCGGGATGCTGATGAAGGTCGCCGGCACTCTGCGCGACCGGGTGATCTGACAGGTGGGAAGCCTGTAATTGTTCTGATCAATGGTGGCTCGGCCTCCGCGTCAGAAATTGTTGCGGGTGCATTGCAGGATCACAAGCGCGCAACCATCCTCGGAACACGTTCGTTCGGCAAGGGCTCGGTGCAGACGATTATCCCACTGGGTTCCAATGGGGCGCTGCGACTGACAACTGCGCTTTACTACACACCATCTGACCGTTCTATTCAGGGCAAGGGAATTGATCCGGACATCAAGGTCGAGCAACCGCTGCCCGATGAACTCAAAGGCCGTGTTGAAGCGCGTGGCGAATCCAATCTGCGCGGTCACATTGTTGGCAATGAAGAAAATGATGAGGGTTCTGGTTCAATTGCCTATGTTCCACCGGACCCGAAAGACGATGTTCAGCTTTCCTATGCTAAGGATTTGCTCAAAGGCTTGAAGGAGCATGCTGCATTCCCGCCAAATCCTGATGAGGCGGTGCCAAGCCAGAACTGAGTGTTTTGGACAAACCATGCTTGGAATTTTTTGAGGGGAGGCTATGCTTCCCCTTAATGATTCGTGGGGACGGAACACGACTGCGGCATGAAACCAGACAATGAGTTCACAAGACCTCTCAAGAGGATAGATGAGCGCGAAACCCCCAAGCGTGGCAAAGGTACCATGATTACCCTTGCCTTGTGTGCGGTTTGTGCGCTTCCAGTTGTCAATTTTTACGGCGGATTTTCTGGTTTTGGTGATCAGCCTCAGCAGGCAATTGAGATTGTCGAGATTGAAGAAGATAAGCCACAGGTTCCAGCTGTGTCCAACGAAACGACTGCGACCATTCCTGTAGGAAACCATGTTCTGGATCCTGCTAAGGGTGACTTTCAGGAGGTGGAACCGACTGAGACGCTGGTTCCATTGACACCCAAACCATTGCCAACACCAAAGCCACTTCCAAAAGCTGAGCCAATCAAGCGGCAAGAACTGGCGCTGGCGCATCTGCCGGACCCTCAGCTTATTGAGCGAGGCGCTTCTGGCGTGATTCCGAGAAAGTCGCCTGATGGCCTGCGCGCGATGGACCTTTATAGCCGTCAGCCAGATACGGATGGAAATTTCGGTGTGGCCCGAGTCGTTCTGGTCGTTGGTGGCTTGGGGATCAGTCAAACCAGCACCAAACTAGCGATAGAAAAGCTTCCGCCGAATGTTACTCTCGCTTTTGCGCCTTATGGCAATTCATTGAATCGTTGGATGCAAACAGCTCGGAGAGGGGGGCACGAACTGCTTTTGCAAATTCCAATGGAGCCGATTGATTATCCGCAAAACAATCCAGGCCCTCATACACTTCGGGCAGAGGCGGATCTTGAAGAGAATATGGCCAATCTGCATTGGGCCATGAGCCGTATCACAAACTATGTCGGCGTCACCAATTATCTCGGCAACAAATTGATGCAACAACCCGCCGGACTGTCGCCGATATTTGCCGAGATTTCAAAACGTGGGTTGTTGTTTTTCGAAGATGGTACAGTAAAAAATACACTTGGGCCTGGTGTCGCAATCAAGGAATTGGTGCCTTATGCAAAGGCAGATGTCCTGATAGATAATGTTCGTTCGCGTTCTGCAATCGCATCGAAACTCAATGAATTGGCGCAGCAGGCAAAACGCACGGGGCTGGCGATCGGTATGGCCAATGCTTTCCCGGACAGTATTTCAATGATCGCCGAGTTTGCTCGTCGCGCCAAGCAGAATGGGATAGAAATCACTCCGGTCACAGCAGTTGTGAAGGACCCAAGCCGGTGACCACAAAGCTGGTTCGCGAGGAGATGCCCTATCGCCCGTGTGTTGGTGTTGTGGTGTTCAATGGCCGGGGCAAAGTTTGGGCAGGGCGGCGAATTCAAAATGCCGAGACGCCAAGCGACTATCGATGGCAGTTTCCCCAAGGTGGTATCGACAAGGACGAAGAGCCGCTTCCCGCAGCAGAACGCGAGCTGTATGAAGAAACAGGCATGAAATCTGTTTCTCTGCTGGCAGAAGCCAGAGACTGGTTCAACTATGATTTGCCGGATGACATTCTCGGTATTGGTTTGAAGGGCAAGTATCGCGGACAAACACAAAAGTGGTTTGCATTTCGTTTTGATGGCGAAGAACAAGAGATCAATATCACGGAGCCGCCCGATGGATCGCACCCGGAGTTTGATCAATGGCAGTGGCGGGACTTGGCTGAGATGCCGGAACTGATTGTGCCGTTCAAGCGTGATCTTTATGAGAGAATAGTTGCCGAATTCAAGGCTTTTGCGTCCTGATATTCAGGTTGCATCTCTCAATGTCTGCGCTGATGCAAGTCTGTTTTGCCTCAATCGGTTCAAGAATGCCCCAATAAAAAAGATTGTCTGGATCAGAATTATGGTCGGTGCGGGTGCGCTGTCTATGTGGAAGCTCAGGTAAGTTCCCAACAGCATGGTAATGAGATTGATCAGAATCGAGACCATGAGCATGGTGGAAAATTTTCGGGTTACCAGAAAGGCGATTGCACCAGGGGCGATCAACAGGCCAATGGCGAGAATCAACCCGGTTGCAGAAAGCGTTGCCACAACCGTCAGTGACATGGCGGTCAGCAATCCGTAGTGTAACAGGCCAACTTGCAAGCCGGACGTCTTTGCCTGTGCGGGGTCGAAGCTGTGCAAAAGTAGATCCCGCCACTTCAGCACAACCGCTCCTGAAACCAGTAATGAAAGAATGCCGGCGGTCCAGAGATCTTTGGCATCAATGCCCAGCATGTTGCCAAACAGGATATGGTCGAGGTGAGCATTGGTTTCCAACGAGACATATAAGACAATACCCAGCGCGAACATGCCTGAGAAAACCACACCCATTACAGTATCCTGCTTCACTCTGCTATTGTCTGCCAGATATCCGCTGGCAACGGCACAGGCCATTCCTGCCATGAAAGCGCCGATGAGCAATGGAATGCCGAAAACATAGGCCAGAACGATTCCGGGCAGTACTGCATGGCTGATGGCATCACCCATCAATGCCCAGCCTTTCAAGACAAGAAAGCAAGAAAGCAATGCGGTGGGAATCGCGATCAGAATGCATATCAGAAACGCGTTCTGCATGAAGGCAAACTGGAACGGCTGTAGAAGTATCTCAAGCATTACAGAATATCACTCTCTGCCAGTTTCAGTGCTTCGGCGGACTTTTTTCGGGAGGCCAGCAAACCGTGTTTGGGTGCGAACACAAAAGCGAACAGAAAGAATAATGTCTGAAGGCAAACAATAATGCCGCCTGTTGCGCCATCCAGAAAGTAGCTGAGATATGCGCCAACAAAACTTGTTGCGCTGCCAATAATAATTGATGTGATGATCAGGCGCGGGAATCGGTCACACAGGAGATACGCAGTAGCGCCTGGTGTGACAACCATTGCGATCACCAGAAATGCCCCAACCGTTTGCATGGCTGCTACGACTGAAGCTGAGAGTAAGGTGAAAAATATGGCTTTCAGCAATGTTGGATCAAGACCAACCGATCTTGCGTGGTTTTCATCAAAGAAAGTGACCATCAGGTCTTTCCATTTTGCCGTCAAAACGATGAATGCAATTGAGCCAATGAGCACCAGTTGCAGTGTGTCCTCGGGTGTGATTGCCAGAATGTTTCCCATGATGATGGTTTGAACATCAATGGCGACAGGGTTGATTGAGATCATGAAAAGGCCGAGGCCAAAGAACGATGTGAAGATCAGTCCGATCACCACATCAACTTTCAATCCTGAGCGTTCTGATAGGAACAGCATGGATGCCGCTGCAAGCCCGCCTGCAAGAAAGGCCCCAAGCGCAAAAGGTAATCCGAGAATGTAGGCTCCGGCCACACCCGGCACCACTGAATGGGCCAACGCATCACCGATTAGCGACCAGCCCCGGAGCATTAGATAGGCAGACAGAAAGGCGCATACCCCACCAACGAGTGCCGACACCCATATGGCGTTGAACATATAGGTATATGTAAATGGCTCGAGCAGGGTGCTGATCATTCTTTGCCCTTTTTTGCTTTTTCCCGTTGGGTGTATTGCACAAAGGGTCGTTCATCATCGGTAAGAATTGTCACTTCCCGCTCATCATCGTCATCGTGAAGCTCAGCTCCCCCGAGCGTAAACTGACGCAAGACCCCGCCAAAGGCTGCTTCAAGATTCTCGCGGGTGAAGATTTCGGATGTCGGGCCGTGATCGAGCACCGTTCCTTTTACCAGAATGGTGCGGTCGCAGAACTGAGGGACAGAACCGAGATTGTGTGTGGAGACCAACATCACTCGGCCTTCGTCGCGCAGCTCGCTCATGAGTTTGATAATTTGTTCTTCCGTTTGCACATCGACGCCGGTAAATGGCTCATCCAGCAAAATAACCGGACTGTCTTGTGCAAGGGCACGGGCCAGAAATACGCGCTTGCGTTGGCCGCCGGACAGTTCGCCAATCTGGCGTTTGCGAAAGCCCTGCATGTTAACGCGGGTTAATGCCTCTTCAACGGCTTTGTGGTCCTCGGTCCTGGCGCGACGCAGGAAGCCCATATGCCCGTAACGTCCCATCATCACCACATCCTCGACCAGTACCGGAAAGGTCCAGTCAACTTCCTCTGCTTGAGGCACATAGGCAATAAGGTTTTGCGCGAGCGCACTTTTGACTGGCTGGCCCAGAACTGTAATGTCACCTTTGCTGGTGGGAACGAAGCCCATAATGGATTTGAAAAGCGTGGACTTGCCGGCGCCGTTCACTCCCACAAGTGCAGTGATGGTTCCTGTCGGGATTTCAAAACTTGCGTCCCATAAGGCAGTATGACCGTTACGATAGGTAACGGTCACATCATGAGCACAAATTCCAGAAGGGGCGGACATCACAACATGATCAATCTAGTTGGTTGCCGCCAGACCGTTTGCCACGGTTTGTGAGGTCACACGTAAAAGATCAAGGTAGGTTGGAACCGGACCGTCCGGGCCACTGAGTGAATCGACATAAAGTACACCTCCATAGCGGGCGCCCGTCTCTCTAGCGACTTGTTCAGCCGGAGCTGTATTAACAGTGCTCTCACAAAAAACCGCCGGAATGTTGTTTTCACGGACACCATTGATGACGTTGCGCACTTGCTTTGGAGTTCCCACCCTGTCGGCATTCATAGGCCAGAGATACAGTTCCTTTAGCCCAAAATCTTTGGCAAGATAGCTGAAAGCACCTTCGCATGTGGTGAGCCAACGCTGATCTTCAGGAATTTGTTCAATGGAAGCGCGAAGTGGCTGTATGGTCTCGCGAATTTTCTCTTTATAAGCCTTGCCATTTGCCTCGTAAGTTTCAGCGTTTTTTGGGTCTTGCTCAGAAAATGCTTTTACGATGTTGTCAATATAAACGATTGCGTTATCGAGGCCCATCCACGCATGAGGATTGGGTTTGCCCTTGTAAGAACCCTCAGAAATCGCGATTGGGGTAATTCCTTCGGTCAGCGTCGCGGAGGGTACGTCTTTCAGGTTGGACAGGAACTGCTCGAACCAGAGCTCCAGATTCATGCCATTCCATAGAACGAGATCTGCATTACTGGCGCGGACGATGTCTTTCGGTGTTGGCTCGTAGCCATGAATTTCTGCGCCTGGCTTGGTGATTGAAACCACTTCTGCTGCATCTCCTGCGATATTTGAGGCCATGTCTGCAATTACCGTAAAGGTAGTGACCACCTTCATTTTTTCCCCGGCAACAGCGGAGGCAGAAACAAAAAGGGCCAGAATGCTTGCAGCCGTTAGGGAGGTCAGGAATCTACGCATCTGGTGATTTCTCTATTCAACAGTATTCTTTGGAATAATATTGATAATCATTCGCAAAAAGTCAATGAAGCTGCGACTCGTTCTCATTTATTAGATCTTTGGTCGTTTATGAGTTTCCAGAAAAATTTTTGGGTTAGCGTTGGTCTTTGTCCGCTTGCACGATCAACCTCAGACCAATTCGGGCTTTTGAAACAGTACTGAAACAAATCCGCGGTTTTTAGAAATATGACTGAAATCTCGGAGACCTAATTTCCAGCCCAGAATTCCTTCTAACTTTTTTCTGGAGACTACAATGAAAAATCTGATTTTGAGTACAATATTGATTGCAACGTCGCTGTCTTTTGGTGCGTCACATTCATCTGCTGAAGTGAACCAGTGCACCGAGATCACTTCAGTTCCGGCGGTAATAAATGTCCAGGGCGTATACTGTCTGAAGGGAAACCTCACCACCAGCATGACATCTGGCGCGGCAATTCGAATCAATACCAACAATGTAACTATCGAGCTGAATGGATGGAAACTAGGCGGGTCGGCAGCGGGCTTGGCGACAAATGCATCCGGCATTTACGCTGATGATCGAAAAAACATTACTATTCGTAATGGTACTATCCGAGGATTTAGAACAGGGATTGGAATTGATGGCAGCGCTGCAAGTTCCTCGGGCCATTTGATTGAAGATATGCTCGTGAACGGAAATCGTGCTGCCGGGATTCGGGTATCAGGGAACAATAATACCATTCGTAACAATAGAATAACGAACACCGGCCCTTCATCGCTGACTTTATCTGCCACCGGTATCGAAATCAGCAGCGGCAAGAATATTTCGATCTATGGCAATACTGTATCTGGCCTGAATAGCGCATCAGCTGTCGCGGGAATAAAAATGAACTATGTTGCCAATGTTGAAGTGCGTGACAATCGGATTTTTGATTTGCTGAATGGCAATTCGAAAGAAGGAATAACAAGCGGAAACGTACACCGCCTAACCATTCGAAATAACACTGTTACAACTGAGAATGGAGGTTTCAACAGCAGTGGAATTAAGAACCTTGCCAGTAGTCAAGCTGTTGCCTGTGTCGGCAATATTGTAAATGGTTTTGCCAATAATATTGGTGGCTGTCATGCCCTCGTCGGCAATGTAAGTTTCTAGGTTACCAAGATTGCATTGCCTGCATTGGAGATAGTGTAAGTCCCCGGCTACTTCTTGAATCCGCCAAACAGCAGGAAGTATCCCCCGGGTACAAAGAACAGGCTTAGGATTGATGAGAACAACAAGCCGCCAATCATCAGGGTTGCCATGGGTTCAAACAGAGCACCGCCTGTTAGTGCCATGGGAACCAAACCAAGAATGGTTGTCAGCGACGTTAGCAGAATTGGAGTCACGCGTTTCTTCGCGGCCTCCACAACCGCTTCTCTGACGGCTTTTGTTTCGCGCTCAATGTCTATCTGATCGATCAGGACAATTGCATTGTTGATGATAATGCCAGCCAATGAGATCAACCCCAAGATCGCAAAGAAGGATAGTGGTTGTCCGGTGACGATAAGTGCGATCGGAGCACCGATGATGATCAGTGGTATTGTCATGAAGGTCAAGAGCACACGGCGTATGGAGTTGAACTGGAACACAAGAGCCAGCAACATGATGGTTAGGGCGGCCGGCATTCCTCCAAGCAGCAGATTGTTCACGTTTGAGGAATTCTCGGTTTCACCGCCGATGGTGAGGGTGTAGCCAGAACCAAGATCAAGGTTGTCGAGGGTTTGTTGCAGAAGCGCCACTACCTCGTTTGCCGCGAGGGTATCGCTTTTACCGGAAATTTTGATCTGCCGGATCTGGTTTTCACGCCGTAGCTGTGAGTATTCCAGTCTCGGCTCGAAGGTTGCGATCTGGTCGAGAGAAATCAATTGGCCTCCGGCAGCAATCGACATGTTCGCCAAATCTTCAAGACTGTCGCGAAAGCTCTCTCCCGCCCGCACCACAATCGGAATGGATTCCGTTCCCTCACGATAAGTCGAATAGGTTGTCCCCGAAAAAAAGGTGTCCATAATGTTGGAGATATCTTCAGATGTAATGCCCAATTCCCGCACTTTGTCCTGGGCAATGTTGATGACCATCTTGAGAGACTTGTTGCCCCAATCATTCTCATTTTGGATAATACCGGGCACATTTGAAAATGCGACTTCGACCTCTTCAGCCAGTTCCAGAAGTTTTTCTGCGTCGCTTCCAGTAATCTTGATTTCCACGATCCCAGATTCCCCACCTCCCATGGAGAGCCTTTTCACCTTAAAACGTGCGGCAGGGTGGTTCTCAACCAGATAGGAATAGGCCCGATCCGCTCCAGCGATTGCCCCCGCCGGGTCAGCAGTATTGATCAGAATGAATGCACTGGCGGGATTTGTATCTGCAGGATTGAGCGCCAGATAAAATCTGGGTCCACCGTCACCAACAAAAACAGTTGTGTTTTTCACTTCGGGATTTTGTGATTTATCCAAAAGCCAGTTTTCAACAGCTACAGCTTCTTCCTTCGTACGGCCAATGGATGTGCCTTTTGGCATATCGAGATAGACTAAATATTCAGCGCGCTCGGCCAAGGGAAACATCTCTGCTTTCGTGTATGAAAACAACGATGCGGCACCAAAAACCGCGCCATAAGCAAGCAGAATGATGAGCGGACCTAACACAAGACTTTTGTTCACAAGAAAACCATAGGTTTCTACTAAACGGCTTTGCTTCTTTTCGACCACCTCGGTTTTGCGTCTTGTGAACCAAACGCAAAGTGCCGGCAAAATATAGAGCGCAGTCAGCCAGGAGCCTAGCAACATGACGCCGACGACAGCCCCCAATGAAAATGCAAATTCTCCCTCTACGCCGTCGAGGATCAACATCGGTACAAAAGCTGATACCGTGGTAATTGAAGCCACTCCGAGAGGTGTGAAAAACTGGTTTCCTGAAGTGAGTGCGGCTTCGCGAGGATCTTCGCCATTTCGAATTCGCTTTTGAATGTCTTCAACAACAACCAAACCGTTATCGACCAACAGACCAAGAGATATGATCGCAGCGGCGATGGAGATTTGTTGAAGTTCTATCCCTAGGTAAGACATGCCAATCATTGCGAACATGACTGTAAATGGAACGATTGCTGCAATGATCAAGGCCGGGCGTAAGCCAAGGAATACGAGCATCACCAGCACGACGACCATAAACGTTTGCCCAACATTCGAGAGAGCGCTGTTGATGGATGTTGTAACGTTGGTTTCCTGAAAGGTTGAGAATTCATACGAAATACCAATCGGCTGTCCATTCTCAAAACGTTCAACTGAAGTTTCGAGTACGGCACCAATTTTCTGTATGTCTTCGGTATCCGCCATCTCCACGCCGAGGATGATCGCTTGTTGTCCGTTAAAAAGTGTTGGCTTGTTTTGTGGTTCCTCATAACCTCTGCGCACCGTCATCAGATCGCGCAGCCGTACAAAGCCGGAAAGGCCTTCCACCTTTGTCAGAATGTTGCCGATTTCCTCAACGGATCCAAGATCGCCATTGGCCTCCAGGATAAGGGTTGTTCCAGCTGCATCGAGCTCTCCTGCGGGCAAGATCACATTTTGGTTTTGTAAATCTTGGAGCACTTGTGGTAATTGCACGCCGGTTGCAGCGAGCTTGCGTGAGTCAATTTCCAGCCAGATGCGCTCTTCCTGATCTCCAAAGAGTGAGACCTTTGATACGCCTGAAATCGTGTATAAATTCGTCCGGAGTTGATCTGCGGATTTCTTCAGTTCGGCATAGGAGAAGCCTTCGCCCGTGACTGCAATTGTTGCGATAGAGACGTCACCATAATTGGTATTTACGAACGGACCGCTTGTACCATCCGGCAGTTCTTGTTTGACTTCATCCATGCGATTTCGAATATCCTGGAAAACGGACTCAAGTGAAGCCTTTGGCACGTTGTCATAGACCTCTGCTGTGATCTGTGTCCTGCCCGTTGTTACCAATGCCTTGATATCCTCAACTTCTCCGATTTCACGGAGTTTGCGCTCAATCGGTACGACGATCAGATCCTCCATACGGTCGGGCGCCATCCCCGGGAATTGTGCTGTCACAATCGCACTTCGGATTGTAATTGCCGGGTTTTCGCGCTTTGGAATGCCGACATAGACCAACAGCCCTTGAAGGATTAGGCCCACCATTACAATGAGTGTAAGTCGCGATTTGTTAAGGCCTAATGGCGTTAGAAAATTCATGATCAGGCCCTTAATCAGCGTCTGTCAGGAGTTTCACTTTTTGCCCTTCGCGAAGAAACGAAACACCGGCTGATGCTACCCGTTCGCCGAGTTTCAGACCGTCGATAATGATGATTGCGTTTTCTCTCACACCTGCCACAACCACATCCCGTCGACTGACTGTGCTGTTATCCGGATTGAAAACAAACACCTGGGTTCTACCCGGATCACTTGGATTTTTCGGCGGTTCAAGTTTGCCATCGAACGGCAGAACCGAAAGCGGCAGCGTAAAGCCTTCTCCGGAGGGAACTGTAAACTCGATTGAAATTTCTACTGCCATGCCAGCTTTGATGGACGGGTCAATTTCATCAAGTTTGACGACTACAGGGAATGACGAAACAGTATCTGCCCGTGCGCCCAATTCACTGATGTGACCGTCTAGAGCAATTTCAGGATTATCTGCCAGCCGCACGCGCACTTTCTTCCCGACAGTCAGACGATTCACAATGTCAAAGCTTACAGAGAAGCTCGATTCAAATGCATCGATTGCGTAGATGGTGGCGATTGCTGCACCGACACCCACATTCGCAAAAGACTGAACTTCCACTGAGTTAATGATGCCGTCAAAGGGGGCGACCAGTTTGGCTTTCCCGAGATTTTCGTTGGCCGTTTCGAGATTGCGTTCTGCCTGCACTACGCGTGCGGCGCTGGTTTCCGCATCGGTACGCGCTTTGTCTGCAACCGAATCGGAAACAATCCCTTTCTTGCGCAGCTCCTCTTTGCGCTTGGCATCCTCTGCCGCGTTTTTTGCAAGAGATTTGCTTTCTTGTAGTGCCGCCTCAGCGGTTTCAACCTGTAATTCAAGGGAGCGCGTATCGATCTCGGCGATCACGTCGCCTTCCTTAACGCGCTGTCCAACATCCAGATTTATTTCCTGAAGGCGTCCACCGATCTCGAAAGAAAGAGAGGAAATAGACCCCGGTTGGAGGACGCTGGGATATCGCCTGATCGTTGTTTGCTCTGTTTCTTCGATCAGGACAGTTTTGAGGCCACGAACCGGTGCTTCTGCTGCTGTATCTGAGCTGTCATCTTGACAGGCAGTAAGTGCAACGCAAAAACTAAGTAGGAAGAATAAACGACGCATGTTTTTCTCTATCGGCTAGCGGCGCAAAAGCGCTATGAATGAATGCAGGCTTTTCCATTACTGCACAGGAACGAATAAAATGGTAGCTCAAATTCTGTGGGGCAGTTTGGTTCTCGGGCTGTGCACATTGGTACATTTGTTCATTGTTATCGGGTGGGTTCAGGTGCTGAGAAGAAGTACTCTCTCGCGTGCTGGATCTGCCAAACTGGTAAAGCAATTCATGGTCGTTGGTATCACACTCGCAGCGATCATCTTTGCCCATACTGTTCAAGTGTGGATTTGGGCGGGCGCGCTTGTCGGTCTAGGCGCATTGCAGTCATTTCCTGATGCACTCTATTTCGCACTCGTTACGTATACCACGGTTGGTTATGGTGATTTGACCATCGGCCCTGACTTCAGAATTTTTGGTGCCATGGCGGCAGTAACAGGCATGCTTGGCTTCGGAATCAGTACCGCATTTCTGGTTGGGTTGTTAGGCAGGCTATTTCCCAATCACCTTAAGTGAGGATCAACAGTTATCGTTTTTGGTTTACTCAGCAGCGTAGTTTCTGCCCCTGAATTTCTCCTTGATGTGACCAAGCAGGTTTGAGGCAGATTCCAGAATGTTGGTGCCGGGGCCGTAGATTTCTGTCACGCCGGCTTCTTTCAGGAATTCATAGTCTTGTGCGGGGATAACGCCACCGCAGATGACAATCTTGTCTGCTGCGTTCCGTTTGGCAAGCTCTTCCAACAGCATCGGAGCCAGTGTCTTGTGGCCGGCCGCATGAG
>JAAUYH010111032.1_pt1 | contig 20292 bp, 23 predicted proteins | sample 7278061 | NCBI WGS metagenome assembly JAAUYH01 (sample SAMN14350203, study PRJNA611818) | marine sediment metagenome | isolation source: surface marine sediment (0.6m) | place: French Polynesia: Moorea | collected 2018-08 | reverse complement strand
TGTAGCCCAGCCAAACAAGCAGATAAATGAGTACATACGGCCCCTAATCTGACTAAATCATGCAGGCCAAATGCAGGTGTATGGCCCACGCGGGCAAAGTGAACTGCGCCAACCAACTGACCTCGCCCCACAATTGGACCGGTCATAATATGTTCGTGATCATGCTGAGAGCAACAGCGTTTGTAAAGTTCACTCTGCTTCCAGCCGCCTTTAGGCAGCACTAACTCTTCGTGGGCTGGCGCATGATTTTCGAGAACATATTGCAAGACTAAATCAACCGATCTGCCTATTTTTTCGTATCGTTCTACAAAAGCATCGGAAACCCCCACGGTATCAACGCTGGTCAACCGTTTTTCAGCATCTAAGAGGTAAATTCCCCAGCGCTGTACCCCAAAATATTGGCTAACCTCATCCATAAATTGGCTTCGTAAGGCTTGCTCGGTGGGCGCGATCGCTAACGCTTGAAAAAAAGGATGAAGAGAATTGACCATAGCTGGACTGAAAGTGTACCCACTTGAGGACTATTCGAGATTGGAGCTACTTTCTATGATCGTTCCATGCAATTGAATTTCGGGCAACCCAAACCAATGGCTCAACTGCAAATCGGCTTCTTGATTTATCCTGGCTTCACCCAACTCGATGTTATGGGGCCTTACCAAATTCTGGCGTTTCCACAGAACACCCAAGTTCATCTGATCTGGAAAACGGTGTCTCCGATTCAGAGTGATGAAGGCTTGACCCTTATTCCAACGACAACATTGACCGATTGCCCTCTCCTAGATGTGATCTGTGTTCCTGGCGGTGGGATGGGGCAAGTTGATGTAATGAAATCCGCTGAAATTTTGAACTTTTTGAAACAGCAGAGCACAACCGCCCAATATGTGACCAGTGTATGTTCAGGGTCCATAATCTTGGCGGCGGCTGGTTTACTCCAGGGCTATAAAGCCGCCTGCCACTGGGCCTTGCGAGAACAATTGGCGATGCTAGAGGTTGAAGTGGTTTCCCAGCGGGTTGTGATTGACCGCAATCGAGTAACGGGGGCTGGCGTGACATCGGGAATTGACTTTGGATTGACGTTACTGGGCCTGCTTTGCAGCGAAGAGGTCGCTAAGATGGCTCAATTGATGATGGAGTACGATCCTGCCCCACCGTTCAATGCCGGTACGCCAGAGACAGCGGGTGAAGCAGTGGCGCAATCCTTAATTCAGGCGGGTAAACCTCTCCTCGATGCATTCTTAGCTCAAACAAAAGAGACAGCCGAGCAACTGAAACTAGAAAGCTGATTTCTGGCGCCGCTTTTTTCGCCGATACCTTTCGGACTAAAGCCCCCAAGCCGTTTCCTCGATTTTTCTCCTGACCCAGGGATAAGGACAGGGGGGCGTAAGCAGGTGAGCCAATAGATTTATTCGGACTAACAACAATCAGCGGTGAATTACAGCGCTTGCCTGAGGTGGGTCAATCGAGTTAGCCAAGGCCGCCATCGGCAGCATTGGCAGCATTGGCAGTAAGCAAATGAGCCATTGATTCCAGGTTAGAGGAGCTGTTTCAAATAGCGTGTTCATCACGGTCCACTGGCTAAATACGAGTTGTAGCGCCATAGCTGCGAGAATCCCCACAATCAAGATGGGGGCATTGGTGACGGCTGTGGACCGGCGGCGGACGCAGTTAAACAGGCTAATTCCCAATTGACTGATGCTGAGAAGATAGACGATGCGAGCGGCGACGAGAGCTTGTATCGCCATGGTGCGAGCAACTGTGATATCCCCCGTGGTGGATTTTGCCCACTCAAAGACGCCAAAAATCAAAATCCAATTAAACAGGGAGACCGCCAAAATTCGGTGGAGCAATTTTCTGGTAATTAACGGCTCGTGAGGATTGCGTGGGGGTTGTCGCATCAATCCGTTTGACTTGGGTTCAAAGGCCAAGGGAACAGTCATGGTCAGGGAGTTGATCATGTTTAACCACAATACTTGTAGCGACAGAATCGGTAAATCCCTGGCTAGCAGAGCGCTGATCAAAATGGTCATGGATTCGCCGCCGTTGACGGGTAAGAGAAACGCGATCGCTTTCCGCAGATTTTGATAAACGGTGCGTCCTTCTTCCACAGCCGCCTCAATGGAGGCGAAGTTATCGTCCGTGAGCAGCATATCAGCCGCCTCTCGCGCCACCTCTGTGCCGCCTTTTCCCATAGCAATACCGATATCAGCTTGCTTGAGGGCAGGCGCATCATTCACCCCATCGCCAGTCATGGCGACGATTTCACCCTTCGATTGGAGGGCTTCCACCAGGCGCAACTTTTGAGCCGGGGCGACTCTAGCAAATACATCGGCATCTTCGATCGATCGCGCCAGCTGACGATCGTCCATAGTTGCTAATTGCCGCCCTTCAAATGCTACGACTTGTTCTCCCTTTTGAATGCCCATACGCCCAGCGATCGCCCGAGCCGTTGCGATGTGGTCTCCGGTGATCATCTTGACCTGAATGCCGGCAGACTGGCAGGCATGGCCAGCCGCGATCGCCTCAGGTCGGGGCGGGTCAATCATCCCTTGCAACCCCAGAAAGACTAAACCCATTTCGATATCGGTATGGTCTATCGAATGCTGATGGGGAGGCACTACTTTTTTTGCCAAAGCCAACACCCGCAACCCCTGTTCCGCCATAGCTTCGACCGCTTGTTCAATTTGTGACCGATCAAGCGGAAGCGCCCGCTCTGTTCTATTCACCGTCTGAGAGCAGCGTTTCAACAGGGCTTCAACCGATCCTTTGACATAAATTACTCGACGATCGGCATCATGCAAGGTCGCCATATATTGATACTCGGATTCAAACGGAATCGAATCTAATCGAGGTATTGAAGCGGCTAGCCCAAACTGACTCAGATCGGCTTTGGCCGCGACTGTGATCAACGCCCCTTCGGTGGGATCGCCCACGACTGACCAATGGTCTCCGGCTTGCTTTAATTGGGAGTCATTACAAAGCACGCCAGCGATCAGACACTCCTCCAGGGCTGGCGGCAAACCATCCTCAAACGGACTTTCCCCTAGGCCATCAGCCGCCGGCATGATCTCTCCTTTGGGGCTATAACCACTGCCACTGACTCGATAGTGCTGCCCTCCAGCGTAAATTGTCTGCACCGTCATTTGATTTTCCGTTAGTGTTCCGGTCTTGTCAGAACAAATAACGGTGGCTCCCCCTAGGGCTTCAACGGCCGGCAGTTTACGAATGATGGCGTGACGACGAGCCATGCGGTTGACGCCAATTGCCAAGGTGATAGTGACGACTGCGGGCAACCCTTCTGGAATGGCGCTGACCGCCAGAGCGACAGCAGCTTCAAACATATAGATCCAGGATTCCCCCTGTCCCAGTCCGATAGCGAAGGTTAAGGCAGCCAGAGTCAAAATGCCGTAGAGCAAGATGCGGCTGAATTTGGCAAACTTCCGGGTCAGTGGCGTACTCAGGTTGACCCGCTGCTCCAGTGATTGAGAAATTTGTCCGACTTCTGTGGCGTCCGCCGTCGCCACAACAAGCCCTCTGCCTTGCCCAAAGGTGACGAAACTCCCGGCATAGGCCATATTTGTCCGTTCCGCTAGCGGCGTGTCCTTCGCTAGGGGCTGAACGGATTTTTCGACGGGGACGGACTCCCCTGTCAAAGCCGACTCATCCACCTGCAAATTACGGGTTTTAAGCAGTCTCAAGTCGGCTGGAACTTTGTCCCCCGACGTCAGCAGCACCACATCTCCGGGTACTAAATCCTGCGATGGCGTCTGCAGTGTCTGCCCATCGCGCAGAACCGTGGTTTCTGTGTTCACGGCCTTTGCCAGCGAGGCGATCGCCCCTTCCGCCTTCGCTTCTTGCACATAGCCAATCACGGCATTAATGACTGTCACCCCCCAGATCACGGCGGCGTTTGTCCAGGATCCCAAAAACGCCTTGACACCACCTGCCATCAACAGAATGTAGAGGAGCGGCTGATGAAACTGCAAGAGAAATCTCAGCCAAGCAGGTTTTCCAGGCTTGACGGGGAGTTGATTCCAACCATAGGTTTCGTAGCGTCTAGCGACTTCCTCAGCCGTTAACCCCCTTTCTAAGTCGCCATTGAAGAATTCAATGGTTTCCTGACTAGAAAGTTCATGGTAAGAACGAGATTGCAACTGAGCTGGCTGGGTCATTTCTAACATAGCGGATGATTCTCCGAACGATTTAAGTGAGGGCTAGCAAAAATCGAATCTCGCATTGATAGACTGAGCCAATCGAGATCATTGAAATGTGCAAAAGTAAATCTGGAAGTGAGCTAATGGTGCGGAAGCGGATATCAGCAGTTCTTGCATCTAGCATAGTGGAGATTTCTCCTGGCGCGATAGATCCCGGGATGAGTAGGCGCTAGAAGAGACCGAATCTTACATTGATGGACTGAGCCAATCAAGATTATTGAAATGTGCAAATATCAAATTTGCAAGCAGGCAGACCATGTGTCTGAGCCTATTTCAGTCGTTTATATCAAACCTAAATGGGGCGGTCCGCTCTATCTGAGTTGTTTCTGCTTCTGTGATAATGCAGTCTTATCTTCCGTCTTGGCGGGAACAATCAGCACCGAGCATGGTGCATGGTGCATCACATAGTTACTCACGCTCCCTAACAATATTTCACTCAGTCCCTTACGACCACGACTTCCCATCACAATCAGATCGGAGTCCCAAGTTTGAGCTAGCTTCCGAATGGTTGGGCCGGGATAACCTGAGTTTTGGGTGAATTCAGCCTTAACTCCCTCATTAGTTGCTTGTTCGGCATAGAGTCGGAGTCTTTCGAGTCCTTCTTCTTCAATGAAATTCCACTCTTGCCGATAAGCTTTCCAGTTAAGATCATCATACGGTGGAAAAAAGGAAACGGGGAGAGGTGTAGACAGGTCTGAACCAATGCTCTCCCCAGCAGGATACATCGGCAATCTTATGCCGCCTTCATCCTCTATATGCAGCACATGTAACAACATTAGATGCGCATCCATTGCTTGTGCTAAAGCGACGGCGCTTGCAAAGACAGCTTGAGCAGCGGCTGAGCTATCCATTGCAACGAGAATTTTTTGAAACATAACAGTCTCCGATAGTCATTTTTTACGGATCTATGTTTGCTATGCGGGCTGATCAAATATTGAAGCGTTTCGAGTGTTGCGGGTTGCCAAACTTATTGTTACTGTCATTGAAAACGGTTATAAACTGACGTGTAGACGCTATCCAGTGGATGGCGGAGGCAAATTGAGTTAAGCGCCTGCGCACGTATCATCTCTTACAAACTCCCCTTAGTTCACTTGATGTTCAGCCAGCCATAAACCTGTCTTGGCGATAAGGCAAGACGACTTTGCACAAGCTCGTCCAATTGTCGAATCTTGGAGGCGAGCGTCTTACGGCCTATGGGATTTATGCATTCATTCATTTGGTTGACATAGTAATTTGCTAGCCATTGCAGCTCTGCTGGGGCTAGCGGCGAATGTCGTCGTAGGGTTCGTTCAATATTCAATATATTTGAGAGTTCAAGTTGTTGATTCATGATGTTCCTTTTACGCTAGGTGTACTGGCTCCAACTCACAAATAGCGGCTGATCTTTCGGATCTCAGAATGCAAAGGCAATAGGGCGCCTCGGTTAGCAACTTGTTGGGCAATTGCAGCTAGATTCGACCAAGCTCTGGCGAAGTTCGGAATCTTGTGTAGGTTGCAAAACATCCAAAACGGCGCTTGCGTCGAACATAGAAAACAGTATGTTCTCCAAGCAGTTTTGAGATCAACTACTCCTTTAAACAACAAACTTGTTGCTTAACTGCTTAGTATACATTAAGCAACAAGTTTGTTGTTAGAGTTAAATCGCTAGTGATTTGTTTTATAAAATCACTACTTTGGATTTGCGATTTTGGATTGTTCTATAAAATCACTACTTTGGATTTGCGATTTTGTATTTGCGATCGCGCCCCGAAAATTTGCAGTAAGCTAGGAGGTAGGCATAGTACAGTAGCGTGAGATCGGTCTGAGTGATGTGTTTTGTGTTGCCTATTGGTTGACGGCGGCTTCAGGGCTGGCCATATTTATGTTGGCGGAAAATTAGGAGGTTACGAGTAATTCGTGTCCGGCGCCTGTTCCACTAGAAGAAAACTTTGGGGAATCATTGGAGTTATTCATGAAAACGATAGAAGCACTCTTCCCCAACTGCTAGCTTACGTTTTCCGACAATTACTCAGATTCGTGCTGGCGCAGTAGAGTTACGCTTTTGTGAAGCTATGGGGTGGGGATAAGGTTTCGCAAAGGTGAAACATTCGGGTGAGTCCCCGTGTAACGAAAGGTAGTCCAGTTTCGACTTACCTTCCTCAACTGTGGGTAACTGGTCTGAAGGAAGCCACCACATGGCGAAATGCTGATCTGGCAATCTCTCGAACCATTGACGACGACGGATAAAGAATTCACCGTGCAAACTCTTATAAACATATGCTTTTAAATGCTCTATACTCCGCCAAACTGACAAATTAACCAGCATTCTCGGATCGGGATAGGCTCGGATGTCGGTGGCGTCGCCGGATGAAGTTTTTAGCCGCCAGACAAATCCCGGACTGTGATCGGCGACTGCATTTACCTGATTAAGCGCCCCCGCGAACTCAGCCATGATTGGATCGTCTAACGGCGCTTTCATCAAAGCAATGTTGATTTGGGCAAGATGATAGTCCTGCTGCTGCAGTGAGTTTACGCTTTCCTTGGTCATTGTTTTTCACCTCAAGAACCTGACCTTAAGTATCTGAGAACTGAGGTGAAGGCGTCTTGAATGATATTGACATATTTTGATAGTGACCAGGGGTTACACCCAAAATACTTTTGAAGTGACGAGTCAAGTGGCTTTGGTCTGACATGCCGACTGCGATCGCAACATCTGCGACAGACAGGCCTTGCCCCAATAACTGTTTCGCCTTACGCACGCGAATTTGGGTCAAATAGGCATAGGGCGGCATGCCTACGGCTTGACGGAACACGCGAATCAAGTAGGAACGATTTAGGTTGGTGAGGTCTACCAGTTGTTCTAATGAGATGTTGAATCTGAAATTATCATGTAAATATTCCTTAATTAAATGAACAGCTTGGTGTTCTTTATTAGATCGGATGGGTTGACCGTTGATATCAGCATGGCGGCGCAAAATTTCTGACAATACTTCCGTCAAGAATATTTGTTTTTCTAGGCAGTCTTGAGACTGTTCGAGGGCTATATGAAGGGAACGAATATTTCTAGCGAGGACATCATCTTGAACGACTGCATCCTTAAAGAAGGGGGAGCCGCCTATCTGAGCCTCGTTTGCGATTTGCTGAATGCAGTCAATACTCGGATACAGCATCCGATAGGTAAGTGGTTTATCTTCGGCGGAATAACACCTGTGGGCCTCCTCTGGATTCATTAAGATGACGCTCTTTGGGGGCGCTAAATAGTTCGTTCCTTGATAAGAGGTGGCTCCGACGCCAGCTTCAATCACGCCGATTGAATAGCCTGGATGAGAGTGATGAGCATAGTGGCAGCGAATTGCTTCCGCCCGAAACAGCTCTAAGTTATCAAACTCTGGAACCAACCAAATTTTTCTATTCTCATGCATCTAATTACCTGTGCCAACAGTCCAGTAGAGTGGGCAATAATCTAGGGAGGTGTATGGTCGGGTGGGCATCGCCCAGGACATAATCTATCACTTTGGTGAGTGAGTTGCGATCGCACTACCGCATTGATTTTTGTAGCGCGATATCTTGATGGTGGGCAGTGTTGTTTTTGGCATAGGGCGCTGATAATGAGTGCGCGGAGTGTTGCCCACCTGCCTGCTTAAAGAACTAACATTTATGGGAAACACAGACATGACACGGGAGGAACTGCTGCTGCTGATTGATCAAGCTGTGACTGAGGGCTGGACCGAACTGGACTTATCGGGACAAGGGCTGACAGAACTCCCACCGGAAATAGGTCGACTAACGCGGCTGGAGAAATTGGTCTTAGGACAATGGGCTCCGGATACTATTGGACCTGAAGGTGTATGTGGTATGCAACAAGTTGGAGATACTTGGCTTCCGTTGATTTCGGACAATCAGTTAACATCTTTGCCAGTTGAGCTATCCAGCTTAGGCAATCTGCATCGGCTATATATGAGTGGGAATCAATGGGATGTTTTCCCGTTAGTGGTGACACAACTACATAACTTGAGAGTGTTGGTGCTGGTACGATCTCACTTAAAGGAACTACCCAATGAAATTACACAGTTACATTCTCTAACTCACCTGATTCTCAAAGAAAATCAACTGACGCAGCTACCCGAAGGTATCTCACGGCTATCTAACTTAAAAACACTTAACTTAGTAGATAATAATCTGACACAGTTGCCTGATGGAATCTTGCAGCTATCTAATCTGACTACACTTGAATTAGGGGGGAATCAACTCACATATTTACCCGAAGGCATCTCGCGGCTATCTAACTTAAAAGTGCTTGAATTAGTAGATAATAATCTGACACATTTACCCGATGGAATCTCGCAACTATCTAATCTTGCTAAGCTTGAATTAGGGAGTAATCAGCTCACACATTTGCCCGAAGGTATCTCGCGGTTATCTAACTTAAAAACGCTTGAATTAGTAGATAACAATCTGACGCATTTACCCGATAGAGTCTCGCAATTATCTAATCTTACTAAGCTTGAATTAGGGAGTAATCTGCTCACAAATTTACCCGGAGGTATTTCGCGACTATCTAACTTAAAAGTGCTTAACCTAGCAGATAACAATCTGACGCATTTACCCGATGGGATCTCGCAGCTATCTAGTCTGACTAAGCTTGAATTAAGAGATAATCAGCTCACACATTTGTCCGAAGACATCTCACAGCTATCCAACTTAAAAGATCTTGACCTAGCAAATAATAATCTGACACAGTTTCCTGATGAGATTTCACAGTTGTCTAGCCTGACTATGCTTGACCTCCACAATAATCAGCTCACACAGATACCGAGAATAATCTCACAGTTATCTAACCTGAATAAGCTTTATCTATGGAACAATCAAATTATACAGTTGCCCGATGAGATATCCCGATTACATAACTTGAAAATACTTGATCTAGCAAGTAATAATCTGACGCAATTGCCAGATACGATCTCACAACTATCTAACCTGAGCAACCTTCATCTTGAAGACAATGATTTTACACAACTACCTAAGCAGATTACACAGTTATATAATCTAACTACACTTGATTTAGGAGGTAATCAAATAACATATCTGCCCAGCGAGATTGTACAGTTATCTAATTTGACACATCTTGATATATCAAGAAATCAAATAACATATTTGCCTGGTGAACTCTCCCAGTTACCTAACTTGAAAAGGCTTGTCATTTCGGGTGAAAAACTGAGATCTTTGCCCAATGAACTATTGCAGTTATCTGACCTAGGCACTGGCCCTAGGAAATAGAATGAGTAACACTTGGGAAAACTTCCTCGTTGAAAATCGAGTTACTGTAAATACTGCTGCTTGTCAAGACACAAGCAGCTCATCAGAGCTTGATGAATTTGAGCTGACAACTGGAATCACTTTGCCGCAAGATTATAGGGATTTCAGAAGATTTCTGGGCACGGGTGAGTTCATGGAGAAACCCTGTGAAGAAGGGGATTTCGGCCACTGTAATTTAAGGATTGAGAAACCCAACAAAGTTTATTCAGATCAAATTATCTTAATCCTTAGCCAAGATCTTGACTATCAAATTGAGATTGGAGAGTTTAGAGACCATCCAGAAGAGAGTTTTGTCGTCAGCCTATTGAAATCATCATTTTTATTGGCAGGTAATAGTAAAGGCCATTTCTTTGTCTGGCATCTCAATTCATGGACTGAGGCAGATGAAAGTTATGACATCTATCTAATTCCACCAAATGATAGTCCCTTAAACTGCTATCTTGTTGGTCGCAGTTTTTCTGAATTTATAAAAGATTTTGGGATTGGCAAAAAACGATATAGTAAGTTGCCTAAGCGACTCAAACCAAGGACATATAAAAGTCCTGTATTTTTCACCTATTTACCCATTTCTGCAAGCGAGTGAAGTTGTGCTCTCGGTTTATTTCTCGGATTAAATTAAACGGCAAACTTAATGTATTCAAGAGTTTAAGATAGACGAATTCATGTTAAGACGTTGAAGTCATAATAATTTTGGTAAAGGTGCGGATCAAAAAGGAAACATTAAAGAGTACTTTAGGCTGTGCGCATCTTACTTATTTCTACCTTTAAGCTAATATGTCAAGAACTACTCTTGTAACGTGGGCTGTATGTGTGACGACCTACGTCGCTTGGAATTTCTTGGGCCATCGTGTTTCTTCTTTGATCCATCTGACTTTAACCAGCATTGGTTTTCCAGCTCCCCTAATTCAATTAATTTTATTTGCATTGCCTCTAATTTTACTTCTGGAAGTTGTCGTTAAATTACTGCTGTTTCAAATGGGGATTACTCCTGTTAAATTTGTTTCTACCCAGCCTGAATCGTGGCCAAACCTTGATAAGGACGAACTGATTCGCTACACCTTCGAACTTGAACAACTTGGCTTTGCACAATTAACTGATTTCACAGGTATTTCTTCTAGTCAGGGAATGTCGAGGCTGTTTTCCCATCCCCAGAAATTTTGTCTTGCAGAAGTTGGGCAAGTTGACAATTTTCCAATGTTTTGTTCGATTTTCTGCTATCTTGAAGAAGACTGGTTTTTGGCAGTAACAAATATGTTCCCCAAACCTAGTCTTTCGGCTATATCCTACGCTTTCCTAAGGCGACCCCGTAATCTACACAAGCAGTTTGAAAATGCCTCAGTCAATTCACTGCTCCAATCGCTATTGGTCTGGCGTGAAGAGGTGATGAATGACTTAGATTTGAGGCTTATTCAAGATGTTAAGGCTGAAACTTACTTTGAAAAACAACGCAACGATCGAATAGCGCAGAGACGGTCTCTTCTCCGTAAAAGTATAACTCTGACGTTGTTAGAAGTGTTATGGTTTTACCTCAATCCTAGATCGGAGTGGTTAGGGGATTATTCAAAATTGAAAGTGAAGCGATAGGATATGGCTAAACAGAAATTGCAGCCTCCAATTTTTTACAATCTCTAGTTGTAGATAAGTTTGATGATATCTACGTTCTGATTAAGTAAAAATTGCGCATCATTTAGTGGCAGCTTAAATAGGAGACATTAACCATTGCCTATCCGACAGTTCTGTAAAGACTGTTGCGCTCCTAAAATAGGTTTTTCTCGTAAAAGATGCTGAGTGGGTCATCTTTGTACTCACCAAACGGTCCAATTTTTGTGTAACCTGTCCTTTCATACAGGCTGATTGCTTCAGTTTGGTAAATTCCTGTTTCTAGGCGCAAAATGTGGACGCCTTTGTCTTTGGCGAAGTTGGCAAGATGATTAAGCATCAATTTGCCGAGTCCTAACCCTCGAAATTGGGATCGAACATATAAGCGTTTTACTTCGCCATAGTCTGCGCCAAAGAGCTTGATTGCCCCGCAGCTTGCTGGTTTACTATCCACTCGAGCGACAAAAAAGTCGACTTTTTCTTGCAGTAGTTTTTCAATACTGAATCCGTGCTGACTTTCTTCGGGGTAGAGCGGATCAAGATAGGCTTCAAGTTCACTAATCAGTGCTGACGCATCTTCAGAATTAGGCTGCTCTTGGGTTATAAACATCATTGCTATTTCAACATCACAATCATTTTAGAGTTCTTTAGGAATCCACATTTCTCATAGAAAGCCTCGGCTGGGCTATCTCGCATTGTCAATAGATAAATCACACTGACACGTTCACTGACAAGACTACGCTGGAGCAAATCAATTATTTTCGATCCAATCCCATTTCGCTGTTTAGTGGATTGAACGCACATTTCTCTCAGAAAGAAATGTTTATCTTGATACCATCGCTCTGCATGGCCAATCGCAAAACCACAAACGGTATCTTCTACAATCGCGACAATACCATAGGATCCTGGTGTGTTGTAGCAATCCTCCAACCTTTCCAAAGCTGCTTCTTGAGTCCATGTCTCATTCCAAGGTGAATTGCTGAAGACAGAAATGAACAAGTTGGCGCACTCATTTAGATGCTGATATTCAATCGGTTGTAATTTCATTTGGGATAGCTATCGGCAAATTTATCAGTCATTGCGGCTGTTTGATTTAACAGGAGAACTGATGTCTACGATGCAGCCGTTTGGATCAACGGTGAGAAAGCGCCGTTGACCATAGAATTCATTTTTAGGGGGCTGGAGAATTTCAAGATTTTGGGCGATCGCTTTTTCATACACTGCGTCAACATCGGGAACCACAAAGGTCAAATAAAATCCAGTGGGTTGAGTTTGGTATTGGCTGGGGACTAGTTCGTGATCACGGCGAATCACGCCAAATTCAAGTCCTGAGTTTTCTGGCGACGAAAGCTGAACGTACCAATCACTGTCAAAGTTCACCTGACAACCCAGTAACTCCACATAGAAATCTCGACTCTTCGGCAAATTATCCGAACAGATCGTTGTCAGGATGCGACTAAAGCTCATGTCAACCCTTCCTTAAGTGCAAATGAATTTCGAAATTAGAGATGACGGCTACTCGTTTTCAATGATGGGGGAATTCTCCCAAAACGTCTAGTGGGAAAGACTTGAACCTTTTGTGGACGCTTTTGATACACCCTTTTCAGTAGGCTGCAATCAAGGTCGAAATGAATCGAGCGTTACTCGCTAATAGGATTCATTTCACGGCCTTGCTTCCCTGCGGAGATGGTTCTATGACACCTCTGACAAGAATCAAACATGACGACTATTCTTGGAATCACTATCGCCCAGGTTTCCCGATTTCTTCTCGATTGTGCATTACAAAGAGTAGAGAACCCACATTAGCCGTCGATAAAGGATGGGGAATTCGAGCAACTATTCAAGTCTCAGATGGAATGAGAACCTATGACTCGGCAGCGGCGGTCTTCGAGAACTATGGAGATTCCTTATGTTGTCAAGTCAGAGAGCAGAAAGGTTTGCCACTCGTACTCTACAGCAATTCACCCAAAAAATAATTTCAACGTCTACAACACGTGCAATCAGGCTTAGAAATTTGCACTGAAGTAGTTTTGCAAGGGGCAAAGGAAAAATGAACATACAGTCTACTCACTACGAAGAACTGCAGCAAACTGTTCCCGGAAAGTCACGACCACTATCTGGGGGACATCACCTCTCGAACTATCTACAAGCTCTTTTCGGGAGCTTAATTCGAGTGCTAGCTCCCACCGAAAGCCCCATTATTCGAGAAGTGCGTACACTTGATGGCCAAACGCAGTTTAACGCCTATGATCCATTGACTAATCAACGTATTCGGAGGGCGTCAGAAGAGGAAATCCGGGTTTGGCTGGAGCAACGTTATTACTCAAAGCGAGGCCAGAGCTAAGGAATTTGTGACAGAATAAATATCTTTCAAAGGCAGTGGATAGGTGGATGAGATGTTACTTATCTGCAGATTCCTACACTTAAATTATGCGGCGATCGTAGTATGCATATCCGGATTGCAGACGAATCAGACTTGCCAGAGTTGTCAACGCTTTATCGTCAGACAGTGTTGGTCAATGCGTCCAAGTATTACACGCCCGCCCAAACAGAAATGTGGGCCTCTTTTGCTTCCTATGCACACTTCTTTCGCCGGTTCATCTTGGACGTAAACACCTTTGTTGCCGTGGATGACACCGGTATTTTGGGATTTGCAGGGATTGGTGAAGATGGCCATGTGGCGTCGACCTATGTTCGGTGCGACTGTCTCCATCAAGGGATTGGTTCTGCGCTTATGCAAGCTGTGCTGGAGTACGCCGAAGCCTATCACATTCGAAGGCTTTACGCAGAAGCCAGTGAGTTCAGTCTAGGCCTGTTTAAGAAGTTTGGATTTCGTCTCTACGATACAGAGGTGGTTGATCGTCAAGGCGTGCAATTTACACGTCATCTGGTGGAGTTGATCTATGACTAATTAGCCTTCATTCAGCGGTAGCTCAAGCACAACTTCACCGCCCTCAATTTCTCCCGTTGGCCGAAATCCCTGACTCAGGTAGAATCCTTCTGGACTACTAGGGCCGGGGACGTATGAGGCGCCTAATGTAGGGAATACAGACTGCGATCGCACATGCTCGATCACCAACCCTAAAGCGGCTTTACCAATCCCTTGCCCCTGAAACTTAGCGTCAATCATAAATCGCCACAAAGTTACTATTGGCTTAGCTGGCGGTTCCGATCTCAGCGTTTCGTCATAGAGCATGACAAATCCGGCGAGGGATTCTCCGTAATAGATCGCCCGATACCAGGCTTCTTTATGGAAGAGTGCTTGTGCAAGGGAGACGGCATTACTGGCGACAAATTGTTTTTGGTCTGGACGAACCGCCAAATCAGTGACAGAATGAACCGTTTCAGCAGTGATTTCACGAAGCGACACAAGCATGATTAAGGCCCAGAATATTTCTCCTTAATCATAGCTCTTTCATGGATATTCTTGGATAGAATCAACAATATAGAGCGTCATTCTCTCTGTTGTTGAACCACCAGATTCTTGACCTTTTCTTGCTGCACCGAGAGTCGCCTCACCCCCGACAGCAGATCGCTGTGCGCCTGTGGTCAGGGGTGAGTGCATCTGAGGCGAAGGTGAATCTTTGGCGACGGCGGCATGAGTTGAAGCAGCGCCTGCCTGATAGCGATCGCTGGCTGCGGGTTGAGTCGAAAACGATACAGTATTTAGACGGTTCATTGAAACCGAAGCAATCAACCGTACAATCCGCACCCTACAAGACCCTGCCCAAAGCGCTAGGCTACTAAAGAAAGACACAGCTGAAAACGTCTATCTCTATCGCATGCAACATGGTTGCTAAGGAGTGGAAAAATGTGGGATTCTCTTCTCGATTTACTTCAGCAGTTTGATACGTCAGCGTTTGGCGATCTGAGTGAACTCGACTGGACTAATATAGCCACCTATGGCGCGCTAATCTTGACGGCTGCCGGAATTATTTGGACCTCATCCAAGAACTTCTTACGGTTTCTATGGCGAAAAACCGAAGGAATTATCGGCTTCGCCGTCAGTACTCTGGTGATTGTTGCGTTATGGTACACCCTACTGCGCATACATGTCAGTATCTCCTTCAATTTAGACAAAGAAATTTTTGATGATCTTCTCTGGCTGTCTGCAGTTCTGTTCACACCCTATTATTTAATTCACTACAATTTGCTCACGGGTTTTTTACTCACCGTAGTCAGAAGTTTAGAGCTAATGCTTGATCTGCTCGTATTTTCCTGGTTTCCCCAAAAAGCCGAGCAAAACCGAAAAAAATGGCGCGATCGCATTAGTAACGTGTATGCAACTTGGAAAAACAACATAGAAGACTTCTGGCAAACTGGTTTTCGTGCAACCTCTCAAACCCCATCTATTTCAAGCGTTCCCGTAAATTCGGAAGCCACAGACTCAGCGCCGACAGAGGAAATAACTTCCTCCAACACTAATCAGGAGCCTGCCTAACATCCGGGCAGGAGATTGCTTAATCGCAGACTTTAGCGCATGACCGTAACGTTGGGACAGCCGATTCTCACGAGAATCGGCTGTCCCAACGTTACAATTGGATGCTTGACTCTTTTGAAGAGTTAGCAAACATTTCCTCTTAGAATATCGTTGACGATTTTATCGGCATATCTCCCATTGACTTTGATATTGATTTCGATTCGGCTTGGACGGAGGCATTGCTGAGTAATGATTTGACAGAGTCAGGGGGTACGGATAGAGCACGATAATGAAAATCGTTATGTCACGTTAGGATGTTCTATCAACACTGGCCCTTCAGGTAAAAAACGGGGAGGAAAGTCAGACTTCTTGCCTAATCCCCTAAGATTACCGATGGGCAACGGTGTTTTAAGCTTCTCTAAGTCTTTGATCAGCCAAAAAATTGCCCAGGTAGGTTTATCGGTTGCGGTTGTTTCGGGTCGATGAATAGCTTTGCCAGGATAACGCCCCCGGCGAGAATGAACCTGCTTGAGATAGGTTGCTTTCCAGGTTACCTGTGGATTTAAAGTAGGATTATCCGCATGGGATGCATAAATGTATACATTTACCAGACGCTGTTTTCGGAGTTCATCTGCCTTGCCAAAGACTTCAAAGTCACTGCTGCCCAGAGCTACCATTGGTTGGGTTTCAATTGAGTCATTATCGAGTTGATGGGCAATAGCATCAAGCCCCGAAATTAGGTGATGTTCCGGCACAGGGGCCAAAATGGCAAAGGTTTTAGCCTTAGTTTTTTCCATAGAATTTTTCCGTTACCGCCAGCTGTCTAATGTAACAATTTCTGGGGTATTTAGTTAGGTCAAAAATTGCATCAAGATTAGTTGTCAGGCGTAAACTCATTGTTCCATCTGATAGATGGCGGCGCTGATCATCGTCTCAAGCCTCTACCTGCCATAATTGACGGATTTCATACCCCAATAGGACAACGAGAATACCAGTGCTGGCAAATAGAGCTACTTGTACAGCCATGCCAGGGAATATCGCTACATCAATCAATTCTATAGCGAGATCGCACTCTCCTACCATAGTGATAGATTATGTCATGCAACAAGTGCAATTCGTCTTGATGAGATTGAATACAGGAATTGTAGCTCGCGAAATATTTCAGAATTATGATGAGTATATTAATCAATTGATACAGGGAGCTAAAGTGGTGATCAAGGAGGTCCTATCGGGGAGTGATATGACTAATTAGAATTATAATATTCTCGTAGTTAGGTCTAACGTATTCAGTGCAACAGACGGACTGACGATCGCTGGCTTTGACCGAAAAAACCGAGCCGCCGCTGACCTCAACCATTATGCCGCGGCAATGATTGTTTAGAATTTTAAAAACGTTAGCACTTCCTCAATAAACAGAGTTCTTCCTCGTTCAGGACGATCATTAAACAGGTAATGTGTTGCGCCTGAAATCGTGATGGTTTGCGCAACCGGAGCATTTACAAGCTCAGATGCGATCGCTACGACATCCTCAGGTCGGGACCAAAAATCGAGTGTTCCTCGAACAAAGAGTGTTGGTGTGTAGATGTTGCCTGCCTCCCAATATCGATACCCTTGAGCGAGGTTGAAACTTTCCTCTCGGTAAGCAGTCGGAATCCGAGCGCTGGATGGGGTTCGTGTTTGGCTAGTCGGATCTAATTGAACAGCAGTCCGGGCATAAACATCTGCAACGGCTGGATCACGCCACTGGGTTTTGTCATCCACAGGAATCGAATTATTCCACCCTCGCAGAAACCCATCATAATCAACCAATCGGTAGGCGCCGCCGCTAGCGTTAAAGGCGCCAGGTTCATCGGGATCCTCAAATCGCTCAGTCAATGGCCACGGTGCATCCACCCCGTAGAGGCTGTTCAGCATAATCAGATGGCTGACTCTATCGTTGTGACGACTGGTATACAACCCTGCCCAGTGGCCACCCGTGGCCCAGCCAATAAGTGCAACGTTGGGTTGCTCAGTGTGATCACGTATCCACTCAACAACGGCGCCAATATCACGGACAGCTTCCTCAGATCTCACCGCCGGAGGATTGCGATTGGCTGGTTCATCCAGCACCCTAGGGCGGGTCGAACGTTCCCAGCCGCGGACATTCATAATGTAGACTCGATGTCCTGCTTGAGCGAAATCGGCTGCCAGAGAGTATCCAGGAACATCAAGGTCAAAGGATGCAATCCCTCCAGGTCCGCCGCCATGAATCAACAGAATCGGTACGCCTGTCGGCGGTGAGCTTGGCATAACTTCTCGAACGAATATCTCGATTCCTGGGTCGCTTTCTACGAACACGTCTACGCGAGAGACCGCTGAGCTCGATAGACTATCTTGCTTGCTAGCTTGGATGGCTACGGGGACAGCGATCGCAACACTTCTCTTCATTCGATTATCGAACGCCGCCAGCCATCCAACGGCGCACAGAACCAGCATCAGCCCATAAATTTTCCGACTAAGTATCATGCTAATCCTCCTTAACAGCTCAATAGGCGCCTATTTGCACTGTAGAATTGGCATTAATAGATGTCCAACACATCTTAAGTTAATGATTGACATCTGAAAGGTTCAAATGGAATTACGCCATTTGCGTTACTTTGTAGCGGTTGCAGAAGAATTGCATTTCGGTCGCGCCGCTGAACGGCTTCATATGGCTCAACAGCCGTTGAGTCGACAAATTCGTAATCTGGAACTTGAATTAGGCGTTTCGCTTTTTCATCGAACCAAACGAACCGTACGCTTGACTGAAGCTGGCAAAGCATTTTGGGAAGAAGCGAAAAAAACGTTAACTCAGGCTGAGAAAGCGATTGTTGTTGCCCAACGGGTTGGGCGCGGCGAAGCAGGTCATCTTCAGATTGGCTTCACTGGGCCTGTTCTCAACAGTATTTTGCCTACTATCATTCGCCAATTTCAGGATCGTTTTCCAGACATTCATCTACAGCTCAAACGCCTCTCTACGGATGAGCAAGTTAACGCCTTACGTGATGAAGAGATCCAGATTGGGCTTCTTCACCCCCCCATTGATGCCCCTTTTCTGACACAAGAAGTGATTTATCAAGAACCGTTAATTGCTGCAATTCCAGATATTCATCCCCTAGCCAAGCAAGCTCCCAAGCAAATTTCGGTGAAAGACCTCGCCAGCGAACCCTTCATCTTGTTTCCTCGACGAGTTGGTCCTATTCTGTACGACGCGATTATCAGCTTTTGTCAACATGCTGGCTTCAGTCCGATGGTGATTCAGGAAGCCTTTCCACAACAAACGATTCTTGGGCTTGTCGCATCCGGGTTGGGAGTATCATTAATTCACGCTTCTGTTGAACGCATTCAGCAACAAGGCGTAGTGACTAAATCCCTAATAGAGGCTACACCCCAATTGCAATCGGCAATCGTCTGGCCTGCAAGCACAAGCCATCCAGCAATTTTGAAGCTTCTTGAAGTGATCAGAGAAATTTCCTTCGATTAGGCTAAATCCTTGATTGCGAAAATAGGATTCAGGATCTGTACTGATGAAACTTAGGGGAATCATTATGACTCTTGATTGATTATTCTACGCAATACCATTAAGCCACATAACAACCTCAATGCGCCCGGCCGTTAGGAGATTATTATCTAGACACATGGTTATTGCAGCGGGTGATTGATAACGTTAGTTGATTGAAACCATAGGCGAAAAACCATCTGTCGACTATGCCGACTTTTGGCTTCTCCAGGCGCCAGGCGGCATGCCCACATACCGCTTAAAGGCTCGGCTAAAGGCAGCTTCTGATTCGTAGCCCACCTGAGCCGCAATCTTCGCGATGCCAGCGTTGCTGGTTTGCAGGCGCTGAGACGCCAGTTGAAGACGCCACTGGGTCAAATACTGCATAGGCGGGTGTCCTAGCAACTGGGTGAACCGCTGAGCCAGCGATGATCTCGATAGACTCATTTGGCTCGCTAGCTCCGGAACCGTCCAAGGATAAGCAGGGTTACTATGAAACCGCTGCAAGACCTGACCTACAATCGGATCTTTAAGGGCGGCCAAACTGCTGGCTTGGTCAGTGGCTTGGTCTTGCAGTCGGCTGCGTAAAATTTCGATAAACATCACCTCAATCAGACGGGTGAGCAGGCATACGCTACCCGGTTGGCTACAATCTGCTTCTTGAATGATGCGCCGTACGCCAGTTTCTAACAGAGGCGCAGTAGATTTGGCAAACGCTGAGACATGCATAAACGGCGGCAGCGCTCTTAAAAATGGATGGGTGATGAGGCTTTCGCATTCCAAAAAACCGCAGACAATGCGGGTCAGGTCTCCCCCTCCTCCATGCGCCAGGAAGGAAGGCGGCTCCCATGGCGGATCAGGCAATATCTCAGTCATGGGGGTCGGCGTGCGTTCTAAGCAGTCGCCCAAGATATGGGAATCACCGTGGGGGAAAATAATAATATCGCCCGACGATAGGGCTTGACGAATTCCCTGGGTGGTTTGTACCCAGCATCGTCCTTCAGCAATGATGTGAAACTGGACAATCTGTTTGGCTCCTAACTGCCCAGTTTCAGCAAACTCGTAGCAGGATTCGGTCTCAACCGTCCACCCCGAATATCTCACAAATTTAAAGAAAGGGAGTCTCAAGAACAGCGAAACTTATAACGCTCTTCAATCACTCCGAAGGGATAAAAATTAAGCTTAAGGTATGAAGCGTTTGGTGCATCTATGTTTGGAGCAAGAATAGCGAAGCCCACCGTGAGCTTTGT
>JAAUYH010120875.1_pt1 | contig 20311 bp, 22 predicted proteins | sample 7278061 | NCBI WGS metagenome assembly JAAUYH01 (sample SAMN14350203, study PRJNA611818) | marine sediment metagenome | isolation source: surface marine sediment (0.6m) | place: French Polynesia: Moorea | collected 2018-08 | reverse complement strand
GTTTCCGGGTCATCCTTGAAGTCACAGGCTAATTCTTGTACTGCTGTACCTCGCACAAGCTCATTATCATCAGTGGTGGCGCGCAGTTTAAGCCATGTTAAAGTTTCCGGGTCATCCTTGAAGCCATGGGCTAATTCTTGTACTGCTGCACGTCGCACATCCCAATTGTCATCAGTGGTGGCGCGCTGTTTAAGAATGGCTAAGGTTTCCGAGTCATCCTTGAAGCCACGGGCTAATTCTTGTACTGCTGCACCTCGTACAAACCGATCATCATCAGTGGTGGCGCGCTGTTTAAGAATGGCTAAGGTTTCCGAGTCATCCTTGAAGCCACGGGCTAATTCTTGTACTGCTGCACGTCGCACAAGTTCATTATCATCAGTGGTGGCGCGCAGTTTAAGCCATGTTAAAGTTTCCGGGTCATCCTTCCAAGTATTAGTAATTACTTTAACTGCTTGAGTTCGAATTTTGGTAATTCTATTGTTATCTTCTTGAGTATACTGACTGAGGCTTGAGAATATTGATGTTCTATAAATACCATAATTAATTAATTCCTTAAGTTTAGATAATAATTTATTGCTAGTAGATATAATTACCTTTCTATTCCTAACCTCTGCTAAACACTCAGCCGCTAAAAACAAATTTACAAACTTTTCTTCTTCTCCATATATCCCCATCAAATGCTGAATAATATTATCTACAAACCGAGCATCAATCATACCGGTAATTAAACGCAAAACCTCATGCCAAGATTCATCCATCCAATGCTTGTCAAAAACCTCTGTTTTTAGTTCTCCAATCGTAAGAGTTTGGGTCTCTTTGAACTGCCAAACAAACTCCCAAGCACAGAAATATTCTAAGAATGTTCGATGTACAAAAGCATAGTAATCTGCACCCAGATAACACAACATAAAGTTGCGTGTCCTGAGTTGATTAATCATCAACTTAGCAGCATTTCTTGCTTTGTCAACTTCTATGGTTTTTAAATAATCTTTGAGAATACTTTCTAAGTCGCTTTCTTTAATCAAATTACCAGCCAAACCCTTGTTGCTGGTTTGCATGAAATAGGCAACAGTACGCAACATCGCCTGTTTATCTTTATAGTCAATAGTCTTTGGATCTAATCTTTTATCTTCGACTAAAGCGTGTTCCACATCCCATTGATGCAATAGTACTCTAGAAGCTTGGTGATAAAGTTCGGCTCTATCCCTTGGTAATTCTTGGTTGCGGTTGAGAATTGCCATCATTGTTAACAACAAGGGATTGCCAGCTAAGTCCTGAATTGCTGATGAGTTATCAATTGCTAAAAGCAGTCGTTCTTTTTTGAGAATTTTATCTGCTGAGTCACTAAAAGTTTCATTGTGCCATTTATCAATAAATGCTTTAATTTGTTCTGCGTCCAAATCTTGCAGCATGAAGTGACTAAACTCAGCATCCCGTAGTATTTGAGGTTTATAACCAACCACGCGAGAGGTAACAATTACCTGTACATCAGGATAATTATTGGTGAAGCGATGAATCGCGGTAATTACCTCTTCTCTTGTTTCTGGGTTGAATACTTCATCTAAACCATCAAACATTACTAAGGCATTACCAGTTTTTAACTGTTTCTCTAGCTGATGTTGATTAAGGTGAAAAAAACAATTTGGACTTTTATGATAGAACTCTAGGAAATTTTGACAATCTCCCTTTTGGCGATCGCGTGCGTAAGTACGTAATTCAATTAATAAGGGAATTGGTTCAGATAATTCATCTCGATCTAGGGTATTTTCTACCCAATTTAATGCTAAATACTGTAATAAAGTAGATTTCCCAGAGCCAGGGTCTCCTAGAATAACGATATATTTTTTACTACTATATTTTGATTTCTCTTGAATAATTTCTAATACCGAACGACTTGCTTGTTCGATATAGCTACTTTTATATCTTTTTAATTCTTCTTCTATTCTTTCTAAGTTGATTTCTACATCCAATTGGTTACTTTCTTGTAACCGCTTGAGATATTCTCTGGGTAACTCTGGTAAAACTTGATGTATTTCTCGTACATTCTGGGGGATAAATACTTTCCATAACCTCAGTGCATTGTAAGCGCTACCAGTAGTATCTAAACTATCCAGCTTTAAATTTACATAACGTTCCCGAATTGCTTCTTGATATTTCCTTAAATCAAAATCTTTGGTCACACCAGCCATTTCTCTGACGTATTTTGCAGTCATGGTAGAATTTTGTAATTCGATAATGTGTCGTAATTCTCCTGACTCCGAAATATTCTCCTGAACTTTTAACAGGTATTGTTCTGTAACAGTTTGCCACTTAAAGTTTTCTGGTAATATTTTTAACTGTAAATCCTGCCAACGTTGCTTGAAAATTTCAGGTTCTAAATCTTCACAATTAATATCAAAAGCCTTACCAAGAGTTTCTTTTACAGTTTTATCCCGAATAAATTTATTTATATCCTGTGTATATTTTTTAATCTCTTCATCATCAAGCTTACAACGAATCTTTAATTGCTGCTGTACGAGCTTCAGAAACTCAGTCAACGCCATTACCACTGCTTTCTGAAGAGGTTCTTGCTGAAATAACCCTGTTGCGAAATTTCCCAGTTTACCCGGAATATACTTGCAAAAATCTTTACCGTAATCTTTAATTAAATCCTTAGCAAAATCCTCGCTAAAAATCGTCTTAAAAATCAAACTACCAGCTTTTGCAGTTACCCAAGTAGCAAGCCATTCCACCATAATTTCGTATTCTTCTGTCTTGTTGCTACGAGTATAGCGAATTGATTCTTGAATTTACGAGATTGCACCATTCTTAACAACAACCATATTCACAATAAATTTCACCGGTGTTGCAAATTTTAAATTGACCAAAAACTTTATATTGGAAATAGAATACTTCAAGATAAGCAGATTTCTTCGAGTTGTTAAAAACCCATTATTTTTCCAATCAACAAAGCCGTAATTTGAGATAACTCCTAATAGCTCTTTCAATAATTTTTCGTTTCAATCCGTTGGGGAGTGACTTATAAAATTGATGTTGCTCAGCAGTTAAACGAATTGATGTATACTCCCTATCTCCATCTTCATCCAAGACAGTTAACTGCATCCCATCCTTATAAGCTTGAATTGCAGCCCGAATAATGTCCGACGCTGAAGCATAGCTAAAATCCCCAGCAGCGTGAGCTGAAGCGATTATGTTTTGTAATGTCTTGTATAGTAAAGTATTGCATTGTATTGTAATGGAATGAGTATATTCAGAACCCTTACCCAAAGGTGCTTGTGTGGGGGAAACTTGAACTTCTGGAACTGGTTGTTCTTTTTTGCGTTTTGCGTTTAGTTTCATTTAATTAAAGTAGTAATAGTGTTGAATAATTTTTGAGTTTCTAATTTTGTTGCTTCATTTAATTTTGTCGCAAAAAAATTTTTATCACTACCATTAAGTAGAGGTGGATAAACAGCTTTACGTTCTCCAATTCCTGTAAGAACTTGTCCCCGTCCTTCCTCACTAACTGTAGTTTTCAGTTCGTTTATTCCAGTCCTTTGTTCTTTGGTATTAGAAAGCATGTTAGGTATAAATGCTACACGCTCTTGCAGTGATTCTTTTACAGAAAGATACCAACCAACAATAACTTCTAAATCAGCGATATGAGGCTTAAAGGGAACTAAAATCAAATCCGCATTCCTGATGTATTTTATTAAACTTGAGCCACTAGTACCAGCAGTATCAACGATGGTGATGTGAGCATCTTTTTGACTAATCGTGCGACCAAATTCGGCGCACTTGTCAATCCAAGTTTGGGTGCTTTGATTTGGATCTGCATCTATAATTTGTACAATATTTTTGTGATAGAGTAGCCATTCTGCATAAAGGGCTGTAACAGTTGATTTTCCCACGCCGCCCTTATCCCCAGTAACAGCAACAAGATAATTCGAAGTCATGTAATGTACCCAATTGTATTGTATTGTATTGTAAATAATATCTTGCTACTACCAATTTTCTGGAATCAACCAGCTTGGTGCGGTATTCATTAACGGAACTCCCGCTTATAAATGACTTTTATAATTAGCCAACGGGGATATATACCCCATTAAACCTGGTCATCATGGCCGGGTTTTTGGCTATTTACGGCACTTCCAATAAATAAAATCTAACCGGTGACTTCAGCAGAAGGCTTCCTTTCTTAAGTAAAATAACAGATAAACGAGCATTAAATGCTGTTTTTTATACTCAATATTGATAATCAAATAGTATGCACCTCTCCCTTCTAATCATGCAGGAAGAGGGTTTTTGTATTGCTTAGAAGTTTCCGGACAAAGTACTATCATCTATGGTGTAATTACAAAATTGCACTCACGCTGCTTGTTTAGAGTGCGCTTGATTTGATTGACATCCTTGAAACCCACTGGACCTTTATTTTTAAGGGTTATCTTTAATTTTGTAGAAAACTCAGAAATACAAGAATTTTGACTTTGACTTAATAGTGCCAGATTTCTCTGTGCTGTCTTGACATCCCAAACGGAGATTGATTTGTGAAGCTGCTTCCAACCTATCTGTTCTTGGGATGTCAAAACTATACTTGGAGAACTCTGTGGGGGCAAACTCCTAGGCTGCTGGCTAAAAGACCATAAGCTAAGGAATACAATTCCTGCTATACCAAGAGCAGCAAGGCACCCACTAACAGATTTAGGGCTTCTAAACGATTGATGCTTACTTGGACCAAAATTTAATTCAATAAAAACATTTGAAAGTCCTGAGGCAGCGGCTTTAGATTCTTCGCTATGCGTTGCCCACTGAACTGGTTTGCCGCTCTTAAATCCAAGCTTTCGATTATAATATTCCGTATTCTCGGGGTGAGTATAGTATACTCTCCATTTAGGGGTAACTTCTTGCTCTCTACTAAATTCTTGAAAATTTAATATAAGTTCCTCCAAATCTGCTGGACTTCTGCTATTTTTTTGAAAATTAAATTCTTGATTATCCCAATCAAATTTTAAAGCTAATTCTCTTTTGACCCAATCGACCTCGTTTGATTTTTTTTTCTTGTCAAACACATAAATAGAAATTTGGTTAATCCACTTCCTTTCGACTCCTATTTTTATTTTTTCGATCCACTCTTGGCGCGTATCAGTGGTTTCCTTAATCACCTTTTCAATTAGAGCATTAATCGACTCTAATCGAGATTTATTTACAAATTCTCCTTGAGGTTTCTCTCTAATTTCTCTTGAATTAATATTACCATTTTTATCTGATTCATTATCAGATAAATCTTCAGTACTGCATAAGCTAGATGAGTTATCATCATGAGCTTTTATATTTAAATTATCTTTAATGTCAGAGGAAGTTTCTCTATCAAACTCAGAAAAGTTTTCTTCATCAGGGTTAAAAGGTGTAGATTCTGGTGAGTATGAACTGTTTTTTAAAGAAAAAATCCACTGTAATAAATTTAAAGTATACCTTAACGTATTTAATCTAGAAGGTCTTATGTTGTCGCGATTTTCATCTATGACTTGACGCAGATCCTGTATTATATTTGAAGCTGAATCTATTGAAGGTAATTCTGATTCAATTCCATATTTTTCAATGAGTTCTTTTAGTCTGTGCTCTACATGCTCATAATCTCTCTCTGCTGCACTCTTTCCTTCTAAGAGAACTTGAAGAACTCTCTCTAGCTTGTATAAATTAGGATCATATTCTTCTCTTAAAGGCTCTAAGTTTATTTGGACAAATTTTCTTTGATTTTCTAATTGATTCAGAATTATTGAAACGGATTCTTCTTTGGTTTTTATTTCCTTATAAAGTCGCTTGATAATATTATCAAGAACAATAATTTTAGAATCCAATTTATTTAATCTTGAATTCTCTTCCTTGGTATTTTCTTGAGCTTCTAATGTAATCTTTTCAAGCTGATTAATTTCACGTTGTTTATCGTTAATAAATACTGAGAATTCTTCTGAACCTTTTAGGCAAACAACTATAAGCTTCCAAACATAAACAATGGGAAATTCAGATTTTGCAACTAAACCTAGCAATATCCAAGTAATTAAATACGAGATTAAAGATATAAGAGTCAAAAGATAATTTAATACATATGCTTTTGCTTTTGGCTCTAGCTTTGGAAGCTTAGGTAATGAAGTGGAATCTTGAAAATTGACAGTTTTAGGCTGGTTGATGATAATCTGGTCACGACCATTGTTTATGTTATTCTCTTGATCCATAATCAAGAACCACCAATTCTAATGTCTCCTTGAGGCTGGTTGATGATATTTTGATCGCGACCATGATTAATATTTTGCTGCTTTAATAATTTTGTATCTTGATTTTGATTTTTATAGTTAATAATTTGTTGAGCCACTTGCTGTAGCTCAGTTGCAAAGGCATCATCTTTCTTCATCTCAACATCTAAATACTTAATCACTCTCTCTAAATCAGCCGAATTTCCATCTTCCTCCACTTCAGATAAAGCTACTTCTGCCTGAGAGTTTCCTTTAAACTTTGCAGCAATCTTACTACGTAAGTGCTTTGCAAGATCTATCGCTCCCCCAAGAGATTTTTTGGCTACCTCTCCCGCTCCAGATTTTACAAACTCACTGAAGGCAAGTTGAGCAATCGTACCAGCAGTCAGTGTGGCTAAAGGTTCCATAGTATTTATCGCGGCAGGGATTTAATAAATTTATAGTAACTAATCGAAATCATCTATGAGATGAGGATACATAAACAATCTGAGTTTATATCCCACAGTTAATTTTCCGGCTAAGTCTCTACAGATTCCACTGCAATTTAATTATTCATTATACGAAAATCTTCCTCTCCTTTGTGTTTTCTGCAATACAAAGTACTTGCAGTTGTCGAGTTTCAAAAACAATTCAATCGCTTGTATATGGATTCTTGATGTATATTAAATAACAACTTTCTAAGAAACAAGTAATTCAAATCACATTTTGGCTATTGATCACGAAATCACGTTGCTCCCTATCATCTTGTAGTGTTTGACAGTAATAGAAGGGGCATTGATACACTACAGACCATGTTTCACCAACAGTGTCTGAGCCACTTTTCCCATATCTAGAGTACTTCCAATAACGTCCCAAGGAAATTTTTACTGCTTTATCAACGCTGTTTACCTCGAAAAGCAATAACTGTTAGTAATATAGTTTTAGTTCTCAATGCTGTGTGTGATACGCATACGATAAATCCCCAGATCTGCTTGTGCTGATCGGGGGACTATCATTAAAAAACGAGAAAAAAGTGACCTCAAAAAACTCTAAAAGCGTTAGTCAGTCGCCGTTGTGCTCGCTGCACTCGCTCCACTAAATAATTTTTATCAGCGCTGCTCATTCATCCACTCAACAAAATAAATTAACTCATTAGCAGCGCATAAAAATTATTTGCGCCTGACTACTCAAAGATACTGCAACTGGGACATCCTATCATTTCAAGCTGCTGACAAAATCGCTTCTTTTTGACGCTGTTTGGGGTCTTGGTCTTTCCAGTTGGCGATCGACAATTCCACTATGGCGTATTTAATTTCTATATCTTCATATCCTAGAAGGCACTCATACAAGTATTTTTCAACCACAGAGGTGTTTAGATGGGCGTTGAGGAGATTGGTAACAATGGATGCGATACCTGCTTCTGTGACAGCACGGGCATTAGCAATTTCATGGGCAGTTTTTTCGACTGCTTCTCGCCAAGATGGTTTTGTTTCTACCTCTTGCTTTTGGGTTAAGTACGAGTTTTTCACCATCATCAGGAGCATCCCGTCACAGGGCAATTCTTCAAGTCTGGAAATTAATAAATCAGCTATATCGTCGATTTCTTCTAAGTTACAGGTAAAAAATTCTTTGACTTCTTCCTTGGCTGCTGAGATGCTCAAATTGATTAAACTTTGAGCGAAATCGTTAACCGAGCGCTCCCGTTCCATCCCTTTGCGGTGTGCATCTTCCACTGTCAGTATTGGTGTATTTTTCACTCGCTCGGAATTGAGGGATCTTAGGCGTGCAAGCTCTTTCTCTGCTGATTCCCAAGTCTCCTTGTCTACCCAAGTCCGGTCATCCCTGTCTTTATCCTCAATCCAGTCTGCAAGCAGTAGTGGTAGTTGCTTTTTGATTCTGTCTTTCTTGCGAGTTTTAGTTACCAATAACTGGGGAATAAATTTAGGGTCTCTTTCTGCAAAATTGCGTACCTCTCCCCAGCTTGTTTGACCCTCCTTGAATATGCGAATAAATTCTTTGATGCGGTTCCCCAACGGGTCAGATGGCGCATTTTCTTTTTGTGGTTCCAGTTCATTTAAAAACTCTGTTTCCTGTTCCCCAAATATCTGTTTTCTCAAAAGTTCATTGTATTTTTCATTGCTCCTATCTCTCTGCTCCAACACCATTTCTAAATTAGCTTCTAAGCTTTTGATTTTTTCCCGTAACTCATCTAACTTGATGTCGCGCCATTCTATTTCTGCTGTAGTATCGTAGTTGTTTTCAATTAACCAGATATCCTGCAAGCGTGAGCGAACGACCTGTAAATCTTTTTCCTTAAATCCTACGTTTGTTACTTGGCGCAGCAATTCTTCTGATTGATTCAGATAGTCATCAGTCTTGCTGTAAGTATCTAATTTGGCTTGAAGTTGAGCAATTTCGTTTTGAGTGCTTTCGATTTGTTGGGTGAAGGTAAAAGTCATGTGATTAATCCTTATTTATTTTGGTCAATGTAGTGATAATTGGTCATTTTTCTTTGTCACTACATTGACGCTCGTAGGTTTAATGAATTTGGATATTGGGGCTAACCGATCGCAACAAAGGTATTGATTGCTTCTAAAAACCATCGGCGTTCGTCATCACTCAAAGTACTTAAGCGCTCCTGTAAGTCGGTCACTTGCTCCAAGGTGAGGTCTATCGCGCTATCCCAAGGTGCATTTACTTGCGCGGGTAAGTCTTCGTGTATCTCATCGTACCTCGCTATTAATGCGCGTTCACAAAGGTAAACTTCGTGAAAGTCGTCAATCTCCATTACCAGGATGCAGTACAAGAACTCAGCATGGGTAAAATCTGATACCCTAAAACACCTCCTCTCCTCTTCTAATTCAGCTTGCGCGACTGGATCAGGTTGGATGATTTCCAGTTTTACCGGCTCTACTTTTCCTTTAGGCTCAAAGTCTAAGCAATTGTGTTTGAGATTGGGATGCACAGCGCATTTTAGATAAAGACTTCCACAGTAAAAGTCACATCCTTTGCACTGATTCATAGTCTCGGCGTGAATGCGATCCTTCTGTGCTTGCTGTTTCCGCTGCAACTCGCGCTCTGCCTTTAATCTACGTTCCAGTAATTCGCATTGCTCCTTGTCACGCTGCGCTTTTAATTCGGCCTCCTTGCATTTCTTGTAGTTCTTTCTGGTTTCTACGCCAAGGCCAATGACATTAAAAAGGAACAAGCACGAGAATATAGCAGCAGAATTTGAGGCAAGGTAATCAATTGTCTCTTCGTGTTTTTCGAGTTGATTTCCACCCCAAACAATACCCTTTGCACCAACGGAAGTTACCAACGTGAAACAGCTTGCAAGGGAAGCGAAAATAAGGAGGAATTGAAGTAAATCACCAGTTGATTTAAATAGTTTTCTAAGCATTATTCCCCCAATACCAAAAACTTGTAATTAAGATATTTATCGTAGTTTCTATCACTGCAACCGAAGAAATGAGCTAGTGCGCGCATATCTTCAGAGCGCTTTTTACACCGCAAGGAATACTGTGGGTAAGCTTCCTCGTTGTGGAGAGCGATGCGCCGTTGTTGCTCTGAGAGTTCGTAGAAATAGATTCCCAAGTCTTGCATTTTATTTATCCTTATTCTTGATTCTCTCTGCAGTTTTATTCAATTCTGCTAATGCCTTATCTGTTTCTTGCATTGCCTCCAGGAGGGCTTTCGCAGAGCGATAAATATTGATATCAGTTATTTTCTTTTGCACGACTCAAACTCATTATTTTTGTTGGGAATAATTAGTCCGGACTTATCCCGAGCGCCATAAACAACTCCTTCTTCTTTCATGGTCGAGATATCAAGAATGATGTGAACTTCCCGGACTAATTCATCATTATCAAAACTGGTAGTTTGGAATTTATTCTCTAGGTAAACTCTAAGAGCGTTGCACGAGCGCGCTAAACTGCTAACCTTTACACGCCCTTTACCAGCAAGGGATTTACAGATTTTGTCGGCGATTATTTCTCTTCTACTAAGCTGTCTGGTTGTACTACTTTTACTGTTATCATCCCCAACAGGTAAGACTGGGGAGCTAGGATTATCAACAGTAGAATTATTGCTGTTACTTGTTTGAGTCGGCGTACCTTGTGTTTGTCCCGCACTTCGTGAATGCCCCGCGCGTTGCTCCCGTTCATTTTCTTTAGTTTTGGTAAAATCTTTTGAGTCTGGGTAATTAGGTAAAGCAATTCTTTCTGGTTTCTGTCCGGGGAGTCGCAGTATCCCTTCCCCGCTGCTCACTGCATCACCTTTTTCGTTGGTAGTAGCAATACATTCAACAGTCGGAGCTTCTTTTAAATTATCTGCAAAACCTTTGAGCTTAGAGCTAATTGTTGACTGCTTTCCAGCTTGGCAGGTAAGACAAACTGTAAACCCCCACTTCCTGATATCAGTAAGACTAGTTTTAAGTGCAGATGCCCACACAGAAGGTTCTACACCTTTTAATTCGAATTGATTTGCTTCCATAAAAAACACAGCAACGCGCCCTTCTTTCCCCTTGCGATTACCGACTACCTGTAAATATTTATCTTCATCGATACCTTTGGCGCGTGCTTCATTTTGACGACGTTCGACCCACTTGGGGAAGTCTGAGAGAAAAGTGTTAATAGCGTCAACTTGCTGGATAATTTCTACGCCTTTCCAAGATTCAGGTGTGGTGTTGGGGTTGACACAAATTACGTGCCACCCCTCCTGTTTTAGTAAATTTATCCAATACCTTTCTTGGGTACTCTTCCCGCTACCCTGGCCGCCAACAATCATCCTGAATGGTTGCTTAACAACGCGCCGTACCCAAGAATAATCGCCTTTGACTACCGTTGTATTAGTATTGGTGTTAGTGCTGGAGTTATGGTTATAATTATTAACCCGAACGTTTACACCACCCGTGTGACTCCTAACTGATTCTTTGTCGTCCCGCGCTTGTTGGTTGTTTTTTGCAAATAGTACGGGTGATATTGCTACAGCTACACTAATTAAAGCGCCTAAGTCTAGTTCTTTCTTCTCTGGGGGTTTGGGTTGTTGTGTTGCAATATAAGCTGACAAAAGTTGTGGCATCAATTTTTATCCCTCCATGCACACTTAAGACCTAATGCCGCATCGTTGTAATAATTGCTGGCACTAATGTAAATATCTTTGATTGGGGACAAAGGCGAATTATCTAATATTCCGTTAAAGCCTGCTGACACTATCCAAGGAATAATAATCCAGCCAAATAATGAGCCTTTCCAAAAATTAGCTGACCACAAAAAGAAGCGCTCTTTGTATTGAATTTTCTCTTGAATAATAACTTGTGGTTGGTATGATTTTTGCATAATTTTATGATTGTGGCTCCGCATTTGGAGCCTTTTTTTACTTAATTGATACGTTACTTGGGTGGTAATCTTTCAACTGTTCACGAATATATAAAATACCAGTTGAGGTAAAGATAAATATTGCTAGTAATACAGAAAAGTAAAGGATTAAACGGCTAATTATTTCTTTACCCCAATCGGGTAGCTCGCTTATTTTCTGCTGGATTTTATTCTTAGCCATATATTCCTTAACCAGTCTAATTTACCGTCGTTCCATAGCATGATTAACCAAAGTAAACTTAGAATTCCACCACCACCAAAGATGATAATTATTGTTAGTAAATCCATATTTCATCCCTATCCTGCACGTCTTCCAGTATCTCTTGAACCACTTTTTGCACCTGCATCTTCTGCCATCATTTCATTAACTAAAGACAGATGCAGAGAAACTTCGCCAGCAATCATTAATAACATTGAAAGGAATCTAGCAAACTCACTATCACCAGTTCCCAATTGATTTACAGTACCTTCTAAATTGATTTGACACACCTTAAAAAACCCAAATGCTAAGGCAGCTAAACCAACGTAAAGAATGATTTTGTAAAACTTGGATGCCTCGGGAGAAAGGGAGGATAAAATATTTTTTGGCGCTGATACAATCTTTGCAAAAAACTGAGGGTTAAACAGCATTGAAATAACTGTTAACTGGTAAACCGATATAAAGGCAGCTCCTAAAATTCCTACTACTGTATTGGCATTCAGAGTAAAAAGATAGAAATCAACTGTGGTACCTGTTCTTACTAAACTTGCAATGTATCGATGGGTCAGGTACCCATCAAAGGCTGTCAACGCCCAAGCCGTGTATTTCCCGATCGCGGCGCGTTGTTTGAAGGTGTCCGCTTGAATTCCCATTATTGTAAAGCCTCTCTCAGTACGCGAATCTCTGTATCTGCCTCAATCAAAAGCTTTTCTTGTTCATCAATCCTTTCTCGAAGCGATAGATTATCTAAGCCGATTCCCATTGCTGCCAGTAGTGCAGCTAGAAAAATTATGTTGATTTCGTACTTCATAGTCGAAGCGGAGGATAAACCCCCGCAGTAATTTATTTACGCAGCGTCTTTGAGTTGAGTAAAGTATTTCTCGTGCATTAAATCGACAATACCTTTGGCGAGATTAAAACAGTCATAGCTGTCATATTCGCCGTTGTAAACAATGTCGCGAATTTCTGAAGTGGCGTTGGCTTCTTCCTCTGAAAATTTATATAAACCAATCAATGCATCGCATCCATTCTTGATCCAGTAGGCAAGGTCGTCTAAAGCACACTCCACATTAGAGCCGTAGTATTGAATGGCTGTTTGGCTCCATTCGTTTTGCACAAAATCAGTTAGCGGCTGCTCCTCAAAAAATACATATACCAAGCCTTTCAGGGTGGGGACTAATTCTGATACTTCCAAGCCAAGAATATCCTCTGATAACTGGATGCTTTCTTGCTCGTCACAATACTCGAAGTCAACTCCAACCGCACAAACAAGAGTAGATAAAATCTCCGCCATTACTGGTATTGGCGCATCTTGTAGATATTCGCCCCAGTGCAAAATTAAAGTTTCAGTCAGTACGTCGTTGTAGTCGAAGTAATGGTGGATTGGTTTTTGACCAACAGTGATTCCTGCGTTAGTTTCTGTGTTTTCTAATGCCGCAATCGCTAAACCGATAAAAGTCTCCAAGTTAGCCGCGTGTAACAGATTTTCAACCAAACCTTCAACTTCCGATCGTACAATCTCATCCTCATCAGAATAGTTACTATTCGCTGCAAGTTGTGAGGCAATGTACAATTTTTCCGGTCTATTTAAATTCTCGAAGTAAGACCCACAAAATTGCTCTAACTCCACAACTGCAGGAACTGCGTTATTGCAGTAATATCCGATTGGTTGTCCGAGCATGATATTTTTTAGCTAATAAAAGTGATATTTACTGAGACCGCGCAATCTCTGCGCGGTTTTTTTGTTTATCGTTGTTGAGCCTTTAAAGGCATAATCTCACCAAGATGGCAATCCACAATCGCTTGCCCAATATCGATTTGATAAACTTCCCAGTCTTTTAGCTGGTAAAAGTTACCATTCTCGTCTTTTTTGTAAATTGGAATAATTTCCACGACTTCACCTGTATTCCCGCCATAACGATTGCGGTCACTAATAATGTCTACTTTTGTGCCTAGTTTTATTTGCATATTTGTTACCTTGAGTTTCAGTAAATGCTGTAGTCTATGCCTTCACAATCCATAAAAACGTATTGAGGATTAGGGATTTTTAGCGGCAAGGGAGTGCGACGAGTATTAATTTGTTGGGCGTAATAGTTTAGTTGCTCTAATTCGACCCCCAACAGCATTTGAGTGTAGCTATTCTCTGATTGCAAATACCCGGAGTTAGCAACATGCTTTAAAAGATTGATGGCTTGTTGAAAAAATGCCACCGTATCTAGTTCTTCCCCTTCTAACCCCCGATGATATAAATTATCTACGAGGTCGCTGGGATGCCCTGTCAGTTCCCAAGCAGCGACACTGGGGTGGTTCCAAGGTAGAGCTAATTCTTCTTGCTCATCGAATTCTTCTAAGTCTTGAAACATTTATAATTCTGCCGTTAAGTGAATATATGTGCTAGATGCACTCTGGAGCCGCGCAGTGTTGAAGCTTACGCGGTTTTTGATTGTTAGTGAATCTTTGAAGGGTTGATATTATGCGTGAAAACACCGTAACTTTTGTTGTTGTGTTTTTTCACGTTCGAGTCGTTTTTCAATGGTTTCTGTCAACCACTCACTAACTTCCATTCCTTTGCTGGCTGCTGCTGCTCTCACACCAGGAATCAATGACCTTGCTACGTTGTAGTTAATTCGATCTGCCATTAAGTTTTACCTTTTCAAATTTGGAATCAAGATTTTGTACTTCAAGCAAGCTAGTCTTGCTCGGATTGTCGGGAATCAAAAGGTTGTCTGAGGGCAATCCTCCTTCTAGTAAACGTTTTTTCACAAACTCTCTTATCAGTGGTATTTCCATCCCTCCGCCAACTAGAACCAATTTGTCTGTCTGTCCAAATTCCAGCATTTTCGTCAAAGCTGCAGATACAGGAGCATTCGCCGACCAATTCGTAATGGCTTTACCAAGTTCTATACTGCAATCTGTACCATCCATCAGTTGAGCTTTGATTTGTTCATCTTCCCAACTCGCTTTTTTGATTACATTCACAGCCTGGGGAAGCTTCATTGCTTCTACTAAATCTGAGTTTCTCGCTACGTCCATCAATTCTTTAGCGAGGCTAATAATTCCCCCACCGCCGTTCATATCAGCGAATGATTCCTTTGGGCGAAAACCGTTTAGACGATATCTTGCAACATTGTAGGTACCCCCTCCAAGGTCGCCTACAGTCACATAACCATGAGATGAACGACCAACTGTCCTAAAGCCATAGATAGCACCACCGAAACCCTCCCGATCGCCGTAAACCGCAGAGGTAAAGGTCAGATAGTAACGAACACCATCACACTCTATCCATTTGTAGGGTTTTAGCTTATTCGCAAGCTTATTTTTATCGGCTAGAGACAACACGTAAAGCCTAAGCTTTAAATTCTTTCTCAACGTCTTTTTACCAGTTTCATAAGCAATGCTATCTAAGCAACTAAAGGAAGACAGACCCCCTAGCAGTCCAATTGGGAAGAATGTTTCTTTGTAGTCTGAACGGTCAGAAAACCGAAAGCTTTTATCTTCATCCCCTGCTTTATTTCCAACTACCCAGTATTGAGTCTCAACTTTTTTTGTTTCAGAATTCTTGAAACCTAGTGTAAAAGCCCCTTCCACGTTCTTTAAATGCTCTGTTTGACAGAAAACTGAAGAAACTTTCTGAAACTCCAAAAGTTTACCTTCAAGGTTAAATATCATCTGCTTAATCGAATCCCGACCAACATCAACATTTAAATTATTGGGTTCTCTTGCTGGTGGTCTTTTCTTTTTACTTTCAGTAGTGTTATCAGAAGTGGTACTAGAATTCTGCTTAGTTTCTTCTGCGGTTGGAGTTTCACTACTGTTTGTCTTTTTAGCCATAATTTTTATGCAGAGATTGTTGTTTTCGCTGTCGATACTTTTAAGTAGGCACCGCAGATATATACGTATATAACGCAACCATACATGCAAACATAATTTGTGTGAGTTATCCCGTGTGTGCCTATATGAGCTGAAATATATTCTGTGTGACCAATAGGTGTGAAAGGCACACAGACCACACAATTCCACACACACAATTTTTCACACAAACTTTTAAGTCAACTAAAGCTTACGTATTATCACGTATGATGATGCTCGCTATGCAAATAATTGCTTATTAAAAGTGTCGATAGCAGTTACACGATTTTCACGTGTCGCTCTGGGTAGAGCTAGTCTTTTGTTTTCATGGTACGGATAATGTACGAAAGAATTTTCTGCAGCAACGCTTCAATTTCTGTCGATAACAATAACTTACCAATGATTCATATATGAGTCATCAGTGGTTTTAAATTCAATTCGTGCCACAAAAAACACCAGTGTATTGCATATGAGTCAGATATGATAGAATAGTCGCGATTAATTGAGATGAAGAGAGGTAAGAGAAATCGCAAAGCTAAATCTAGGTCAGATCGACCTTGGGGACCATGACCGTGACTGGTTTATTGTAATGAGTAGACTTCGCGGTGATTCCACCCGAGGGAATGCATCAAGCGTAATTGGATATTATGTCCGGCGACGCAAAAAGCAATATGAATCAATGCTCGCTTATGCAGCAGCAAAGTATGGTTTAACCCGAGAGGAAGTTTTTCGGCGGCTATTAAATGATGAAAGTTTAGGAGAACCAGTTGAGGGCTTCTCTGTTCCTCCGCCAACCTTAGAAGATGAAGAATCTTGAAATGATGCGCCACGTCGTTTGTAAGCGCAGAGTAAATCAAAAAAACGGATTTACAAATCGGTTTTTTTTATAGAAAATCTAAATTTATATTTATGGCCGAAAAATCAAGCTTTATGACATTTCTCGATTAACAGATCTGGGGTTACAAAACTTAATAATGACGTTTTTTGCTCGGTTCGCAATAAAATTTAACGATCTTTTTTTCGGCAATTTACAAAATAAATTGTTTGTTAAAAGTCTCATTGGATTGCACAGTATTGGCTCTCACAACCCCGTCCCAGAGCCAATTTCAAAAATCCCCTAATTCCATTTATTACTTTTTTCCTTAAACTTTATGATTTTAAGAATCCTTAATGAACTGTAATTCTACCTACCTACACAAGATGAACCACCTGACAAGAAGTTTTCAGCTGGTTGATTGACTGTTTTAATTTTAATTGCCCATTTATAAGAAAAATGCGCCCAGGTAACAGGTGTTTCCAGCACCTCTAGACGACATTTCATTCGAATTTCTTTTTTCAGAAAAAATATATTTGATTTCTGTGTAATCCCAGTTGATTCCATCTAACTTGGATTTACATACAAATATAATAATCTGTTTTGTCGTCCGGGCGCAAGTTTTCTCCCTCACTACAAGGAGACTCTTGTGACTAACACTACAAATAACTGCATAGAAACAAAACAAATTTGTCTTTGGGTAGAAGATGAAATAACTTTGCTCGGCAGCCCATTACATAAAACTTTTAATGTTATAAACTACCGAGACAAACAAATACCCGATAGCGGAATTCACTATATATTAGCTACGCCCAAAACTACAGAATCAATTATCAAGGCTATAGCTTGGAAAATTCAGAAAGCTGGGTATATACCAGAGGTCTACACAACCAACCAACCTTTAGAAATACTTTTAGATAATTCAGAGGTAACGGCTAAAGAGCTAGCAATTCAAATATTTGAATTTGCTCAATCATTTGACCAGTGGCTCATTCGGCAGGAATCCCAACCACTGAAATTAAAGCAAGCAACCAAAGTGGCAGAAGCTGCTCTAGCATTTCTTGAAGACCCAGAGAAATCAGTTGAACTACAATCATTGCAGCAAAGATGTGGTTGTAGTTCTTGGGACTGGGGTAAGCTGGTGGAAAAATTAGAAGCGAAATTCTACAAAGAACTAGAGAATCGGGGCATTGTAAGTAAAGCTCTAGCACAAGAGCAGAAACTTAAATTAGAAATTCAGCGCTGGGCAGAAGAGAAAGACCTAGTGCGAAAAACTTTAATAGCTAAGAACTTACGGAAGCAAGGAATAAGCAATGCTGAAATCAAGACAATAGCAGCAGAATTCCAGCGCGGGGTAAGAACTCCTAAGACAAATGTCATGAGTGCGGATGATTTTTTGAATGACATTCCAGAAGGATTAAGTTGGATATTCCCTGGAATTCTCCCCGGTGCGGGAATAACCATTTTGGGCGGTAGTCCTGGAGCTGGTAAATCCACCCTTGCTTATGATGCAGGTGCAAGTTTTATTTTTGGTGAGGAATTCTTAGGGGAGAAACCGTCTAAAACAGGAAAAGTTTTATTTGTAACTTCTGATGAGCCAAAAGAATTTATCAAAGATAAATTAATTAATCGTGGGTTCTTTGGCGCTCCTGGATGTTGGCTAGTCCAAAACGACTGGGATATATCCCAATGGGATGCGCTAGAAGAAACAATGGGAAATTTTAAGCCAGACCTGGTGATATTTGACAGTTTCTCGTCAATCCACCGCGACCCAAACTTTGATGAGAACTCATCCCAAGCCAAAGCTTCTCTTTACCAACTCAACGGATTGCTAGACAGGCACGGATGCCCAGCAATCATGATTCATCACACAGGAAAAGATAAGGACAAGAAAGGGGTGAATAAATTACGTGGCAGTACAGCGATTCCGGCGGCAGCATCAATGATTTGGTTGCTTGAGGGTGAGGACAAGGTAAAAACATTTTCTATGCCCAAGACTCGGGGAACGGAAAAGTTAAACCTAGAAGTTGCCCTTAACCCCTATAAGGGAACATTTAAGGTTTTGAGAGGATTAGAAGAAGTTAACGCTTGCAAGCCAGTTATCCAGCGCATCAAGTCTCATTTTGAATCGATCGGGTATGACACAAGGTTAGAGATAGAAGAAGTACGGCTAGTAGTTGGGGGAAGTTATGACACAGTTCAAAAATCCTTAAGGAGATTATGCGGTCAAGGAGTATTAGTAAAAGCTCCTTCTAAAAAGGATTTACGTAGCGTAGTTTACTACTTATCTCCTAAGTACGTTCCAGCTACCCCCCCCCTCCTTACTACTCGACTACCTTTGTCCGATAAATCTTCTGAAAACCTTACTACATATGAATTAGATATATCGGACAAATTAGCGGACAAGTTATCAGACATTAGCGGACATTTATCGGACAACTTGTCCGAGTCCGATAAGGTTAAGGAGGTTCAAAGCCTTGCTGACAATAAATTAGAACAAGTTGAGCGGACAACTATACCGGACGTAGGGGGGGGGGTACTCCTGAAGTTGATGAGAATGGTACTGAGTTATCAGAATCACAATCAGAATTACCGCAAGAGGAAAATTTAAAAGGAGTGAATATTCCTTTGAAAGTCGGCGAAAAAATCCGCTGTTATCCCACCCTGCGTCATGCTCAAAACGAATGGAAAGTAAAAGCGACTGTAATTGAAGTTGAAGCGGAGTCAGGTTATTTCAAGGGCTGCACAGTTGAATATTACAGCCGTACTGAGAAAGGGAAAGTAAAAGTAAGAATTGCTGGTGGTTGTGGTAATTGGATTCTTTCTCCAGTCAAAAGCCATTGACCAAAACTTCCGGCGACTGAAAAATTTACAGTAGAGACGTGTACTTTACACGTCTCATGCTTCCAATTTTGTAATTTGTAATTTTAAGATTTGGCTTTTACCAGTTTCTTGAATACAGATTACAAATACGTCATATTCAGTTACAAATTATTTTGACTATGCTTTCGGACAGACCAGTACAAAAGATTGAATTACAAGTTGATGCAATTTACAAATATTTTGATGCTAACGATGAATTACATCTAATTATGTATGTACGTCCTGATTCAGGTAAAAAATATTTGATTTTTAAAAAAACAGATGGTAAAGAATTAAGACTAACAGCATCAATAATTCCAGAATTAAAACGAATTTAAAACAATTGGAGTATGAAGAAGATTTTGGATGAAGTGATTGTATGAGGTAATAAAATTTTGTGAGATAGCCGGATTAATAAAAACATAATAGAGACATTTGCAGTGAGCGCAGATGGTGAGAATAATTCTGGATGACCGGGCGTATAGGCGTTATATTTTTGTGAATATAAAGCCACTGAGTTAGGAATCAAAGATTAAATTCTTTTTCTATATCATCTTGGGATGTTTGTGGTGTTTTTAAACGACTGGGACGAGTTTTATTTTCATCATCTGTGTAGGATGTGGAAGATTTATTTTGTGTTTTGAGTTTTTCAGTAGAAGTAGAAAGATTATCAGTTTTGGTATTGTTGGCTATTTGGGTTTTCTTGTTCTTGATTGGCTGAGTGGAATCAGATATTTGAGGTAAATCAAATAAAGCTCTGTCGATGTTGCGAACTAAAAATTTATCTAATCCTTTTAATAAATCAGCTTCATTAAATTGTCCGTTATCAACCCAATGCATCAACATAGCACCCAAAAGAATTTTTTTGCGAGTATCTATCTTTCTCTGACGGGCATTTTGTTTAGATTTTTCTTTTTTAAGCTGTTCTTTGAGTGCTTGGATTTGCTGCTGAATTTTATCAATCTTGCTATTATCCGTCATCGCAATAATCTTAAAAATAGAG
>JAAUYH010140220.1_pt1 | contig 20317 bp, 17 predicted proteins | sample 7278061 | NCBI WGS metagenome assembly JAAUYH01 (sample SAMN14350203, study PRJNA611818) | marine sediment metagenome | isolation source: surface marine sediment (0.6m) | place: French Polynesia: Moorea | collected 2018-08 | reverse complement strand
TTCAGACCAACAGAAGGGATTTAAGATTTTACCTCGGCGTTGGGTTGTCGAAAGAACTTTTGGATGGTTCAATTGGTGTCGTCGTTTAAATAAGGATTACGAAGTTTTACCAGCAACTTCTGAAACTATGATTCGAGTTGCTATGATTCGTCTTATGTTAAGAAGACTGGCATAATCTCATACTTTTCAGACATCCTCTTAAGTTATCCTCAGTCTGACTAGCATTACTAGTAATATTGTTTTAGACTGTATTTTTATAAGCAACTCCTCGATATTTCTTAATCGATTGTTGCCCTTGAATAATGGGATAAGAAATATTTAAGGCTTTATCTTCATAAGTAACTCCTCGATATTTTTTGACAATCGGTTGTTTAGAAGACTTTTGGGGAGGAAAAAATTTTTTATAATCTAGATAAGATATTCCTTGTGCATCTTTTAATGGAGATTGTTCATCTTCTAATGTCGGAGATGAATCTTGCACTCGATACAAATAATCATTCTCACTCTTGTCTAGCTCATTTAATTCTTCTAGCCAAATAGCTACCCAATCTTTATGTTCTATTAGCAAACTGTCTTGTTGCTTAGCTGTATATTCCTCTTTGAGCTTTTGAGCTTGCTCATAAAACTTTTTAGGTAAAGTTTTTACTCTTATATAGATCTTATTATTAAACCTAACTTTCAAAGTGTTTTCATGAGAACTTTTGGAGACTATTGACTCCTCTTCAAGTAAATAAGAACTCATTATATTTCTTGCTTCCTAGTACTGCTTTTCTTGTAGGTATTAGATTATTCAAAATATCTCAAGAAGCTTGTAAAATAGAACACATTATTATCAAATTTAGTATAAATTATACCTAGGTATAAATAGTTTGTATGTAATTACACGAATAAACAACTTGTAAACATAGAAAAAAATAAATCAATCATAACAAAAAGATAACCATTTATCTTTCATTAACTGCTCGAAAAGTTTTAGACAATAATTGCTATTGAGCATGGAGAAATATTTGCCTCAAATAATTAGAGCAAATAAGATAAGTTTCTATTCTGGTTTTTTTCGACTTATTTTTGATAAGATTGACAAAGATGGGCAAAATCTTAAGACTTATTTTATAAACTCAAATAAGTTTAATAAACAATCTATGATATGACTATATTTAATGATTTAAGCCAATTTCTCGAAGAGCGACTAGATGAATTTCTAGAAAATAATCCTCATCTAGAATTGCAAGCGATCGAAGAGCAACTAAGAGAACAAGAACGAGATACAAACAAACTAATTATCGATTTACAGTTACAAGAAAAAAATCTCCAAGAGCAAATTTTAGCGATCGCTGAAGATATCAAAACTTGGCACATTAGAGTTAGTAAAGCACAAGCTGCCAATAGACGGGATTTAGCTGAGGCAGCACAAGAAAGAGAAGCAGCACTACTTCGACAAGGTAATCTGCGTTGGGGACAAATGGAAGGAATCAAAAAGCGGATTGTTCAAGCTAAGGAGTTACGACAACAAATTCAGCAGAGACGTAAACAAATTCAGGCTCAAGCTCAAACCGCCAGTAATTTTAATAATACTAATAATGGCTACACAGTAGGCTGGAATCAAGGCTTTAGTAACAGCAATTATAGTCGTGCAGGAGATCCTTTGGAATCAAAATTTCAAAAATGGGAATTGGATGAAGAATTAGAAAAAATGAAAAGGAATATGGGTAAGTAGTTAGTAGTTAGTAGTTAGTAGTACCCCTGTTAAGGTGAACAAATATACTATCTCGAATTCATGAGGGTTTCAAAATGTGATCGCGATCGCCAGAGAAAATACCTTTTGAAATATAGAATATTTTTTAAGCAAGCTCTCAAACAAAAGGTACGTTAATCCCTATTATTTCGTTAAATAGTAGACTAATTTATTAGTACAAACGCTCACCTTAACAGGGGTAGTAGTTAGTAGTTAGTAGGGAGTAGTTAGTTTCTGCTCCCTAAACTCTTATTAATCCGGCTAGGATAATTTTTCTTTAACCATTGCTTGAATTTTCTTTCCGTCGGCTTTACCTTTCAGTTGTTTCATCGCTACTCCCATCACTTTACCTAAGTCTTTAGCTGTAGTAGCTCCAACAGAAGCAATAATTTCATCAAGAATACTGTTTACTTCTTCATCGCTAAGTTGTTTGGGTAAATAGGTTTCAATAATTGCTAATTCTTGGGCTTCTTTTTCAGCTAAATCTTCTCTTCCACCATTACGATATTGTTCGATCGAGTCCCGACGTTGTTTTGCTTGCTGCGATAATACTTCTATTTCTTGTTCTTCTGTTAAACTATCTTGACCTTTAGGACGTAGGGCAACTTCTTTTTCTAGAATTACTTTTTTAATACTCCGTACTGTTTCTAAGCGAATTTTATCTTTAGCTTTCATTGCGGATTTGATGTCTTCGCCAATACGATCTTTAAGACTCATTGTTTTTATCCTCCGAGCAACTCAGTATATTATAGTTAAACTAATATTCTCAGAAGATCGATCGCAATTGGCTACTCTCCATAAAATCGATCGATTCTCTCCACATAATCAAGTTTAGCTATAGACATTAGAATCTCTCTCCACTGACTACTCTGGATAGTCCCAATACAAAGATACTGATCTGTCTGGCAACCAATTCTTCCTCTACTATGAGCATGAAACATTATGGTAGGATCTATGTCCTTAACTTCATTCAGAAATTTATCTTTAGCTGGAATACAAAACTCATAGCTAACATAGCTTAAGCTATCAGGAGGATCACTCGATCCTTCCTGAGAGGTAGCTGAGATATCAAAAGTTATTTTATCAAGAACAGAATCAGATCTTAAAATCTGACTTAAAGGTCTTTCTTGGTAAAAGGTAAGAAAGAAAATAGAAGTAAAAACAAGTAAAAGAAATTGAAATTTAGCAAGCATGATATTTTTTCTTGTTTTAAGAATTTGATAACTACTTATGCCATGCTAGAAACAAGTTATCTTTAATTCTCTGTCTCAACTCAGGAGCTAACATACATCCATCGCTATGGAGGCATTCCACTACAAGCTGAATTATATAGTAGTATTCTCTGAGGAGTTTTTTCTCTCGATCATCAAAGTATTTTTCTCCACCTATATGGTAGCGAGCTTTTGCTCTAGCTCTGGCTTTGTCAGCAATTTCTTGGGTAATCTTATCATCAGCTGACTGCTCTTGACGTTTTTGTAATAAACTTGTCAGAATTTCTCTTTCGCTAGTTGCCAGTTTTTCAGAACTCAGGGCTATTTTGATAGCGATTAACATAACAATATTGGCAGATTTAGCTGCAATAATTTTCTCTGTAGGTTCTAAGATCTTGGCATCATATTGTTGAGAGATCGCGATCGCCTCTGGTAATTTGACTCCCCATAACATACGAGTTAGAAAACTAGCACAAACTAAATGATTAGCCGATCGATCCAGTTGCAAGGCAACAGTACGATTTTCATCAATTTCAAAGTCTACATCAAAATAAAATGCTCGCAGTGCTTCAGGTTTAATCCCAGAAAATTCTAACTTAGCAGCGCGCTTGCCAACCTCAACTAAAAAGTTCTGCAATTTCTGGGAACTGTCAACTAGTTTATCTGCACAATTTTTCATTGGTAATAATAACCACGAAGCATCTCGTAACATTTCGGCAGTTAACAAAAATACCTCTCGCCAACGTCGATCGCTCACATGGTTCATGAGTTTGTCTAGTTCCGCATTTAAGGAAATATTATTAAAGACAATTTCTCTAGCAGTAAAGTATTCATGAAAAGTAAGATGGGAAAATGAGTAAATTCCTTTGGCTCTTTCTATTAACAAACCATGTTGCGCTTCAATAGATTTTAAAATTGCTTCACTGTCAAGTTGTATTTCTTCTGGCTCAGAATTCGTACGGGATAAGTTACGAATATAGTCAGCGATAAATTGTTCCACAAAAGATTGCTTGAAAAAATAGTCTTTTTGCTCAAAGGTATCTAATGCTAATTTGCTGAGTAAATCTTCTTTACGCTGATGGGATAGTTTTTTGTATAATCGATCTCTTTGGATGCCACGGGTAGCATCCCATTTTTTTAACAGTGCATCAATACCTTCTTTATATAATTCAGAACGACTAGTAGGACAGTCTCCTGATTCTTCAAATGCTAAACACACCAGAGTAAGTAGAAGTGGACTAACTGTAAGTTGTTGAATTCGGGGATTCTGCCCTAAATGTCTGAGAAAGGTGTTAGCTCTGATATGCTTAGACTTAAACCATTTGTTAGCGAATGCTGCTACTTGATTTTCATCAAAATCAGCCACTTCTACTTCTGTAAATTTTTCAAAAGTGTATTCCCAGGCTGCAATCCTGCAAGTCATCACAAAATGATTATTCCAGAATTGCTCGGAAAAATCGCGAACCTCTCTAATGACGCGCTCTTGGTCTTCTTCTCTTACTTCATCTAATCCATCTAAGAGAATTAAGCCTCTACCATGATGTAAAAGGATAGCAAAATCAGCCATATATTGCTCTATATCTTTGCTTGTTGTTGTAGGTAAAGAGTAATGAGCTACTTTGTAACAAATGTATTCGAGCAAACTAAGTCGATCTTCTGATTCCGCGAAATTCTTTAAGGTGACAAAAATGGGTGCTTTTTCCCCTTCAAAATGACCTTCATTGCATTGTATGGCTAGGTACTTTAAAAATGTAGTTTTACCAGCACCAGGTTTACCTAAAATTATTAACTTTTGGTATTTTTCAACTGCTTCCAACCCTGGTATATGTTTTTCTGTAATTTTTCCTAAACCAAAGCGATCGAATTCTTCAGATTCACATTCTCGTAAAAGCCGATCGAGTCTTTTATGTCTGCGTCCGCTAATTTTCTCCAGAATATTGACGTTTGTATAAATATCATTAACTTCAATAGGATGAGACATATCCAAGATGCGCATAGTACCGCACTGCTCTCGAATACTAGAATATACTTGCTTTCTGAGTTTTTGTGTCAGGTTATCTAAATCAGTTTGGCGATCGCTCTGACTTGTCTGTACTGGAGAGATCTTGGCAGAAGGTTTAGCTAAACCCGCAATCTCTTGCCAATCTAAATTCAGGCGATCGCAAATTTCCCTAAAGATAGTTTGAGATATTGCTTTCCCTTGAAAAAAATTAGTCATGGGTTGGCGACTGCAGCCAACTGCCATACATAAATTTTTCTGTGTCAAACCAGTAATAGTCAGAGCTTGTTTAGCAATTTGAATACCTTGTGGAGAGGCTTTCAGTGACGGCTTTGACATGGGATAACTTGTATTAATTTAGGAGATTCAATTATTTTATTTAGACTTTAGTCAGTATTTAGTCCTAACTTAACTTATTTTAACTTTACTTTCATTCAGTCTTATTATAGGATTTACTCATTACTTAATCTCGCGATGCGACTAGACATCTTGGAAAAATCACTTATTCCCTTAAAAGAAGAAGTGATTCTAGTTTTTAGTAATTAGTGTCTAGTTTGGAAAGCTAACAACTAATTACTAAGAACTAATTACTTACATCTTGGTTTCATTGTTAGAGAAGAGACACGATCATGAAACAAAAAGTAACCTTAATATTTATTATTCTTATTGGTGGAATTAGTTCGACTGGATGCGCTTCGACAGTCCAAACTGGTGAAATTGGCATACGTACCAGCTTTGGAAAGCTAGTCAAAACCGAGAACCCAGGCTTACATTTTTACACTCCATTCAAAGGTGATATTCAGAAGTTAAATTTACAATCTCAAACCATCACTATACCGATTCCTGCCTATTCTAAAGATTCTCAAATTGCCCCTGAAAATAAGATTCAAGTCACTTTTTCTTTGTTAGAAAATGAAGCAGAAAGAGTATTTAAACGATATGGACAACAATACAAAGTATCTCAAGTAGAGCCAAGAGTTGCTAATATTTTCCGTGAAGAGTTTGGTACTCGGAATGCGCTGCAAATTGTCCAAAATCGTCAAGAGTTAAATAATGCTGTCCAAACTCGCCTGACTAAAGAGTTGCAATCTTTAGGATTAGAAGTTGAAGCAGTTAATATTTCGATTAAATTCTCAGCAGCTTTTGAGAAGGTAGCAGAAGAAGCTGCGATCGCTCGTTCCCAGGCAAATAAAGCAGAACAAGAATTACAAAGAGTAAAGTTTGAAGAGCAACAGAAATTAGCTCGCGCTGAAGCAGATAAACAGGTAAAAGTTTTTCAGGCACAGGCACAAGCAGAGTCTATTCGCTTACAAACAGAAGAATTAAATCGCAATCCTAACTATATCAAACTGTTGGAGGCTCAAACAAAATTAAAAGCTGCTGAAAATTGGAATGGTCAACTTCCTAATTATATGGGAAGTTCAGCAATTCCTTTTATTCAACTGCCAGAACCTTCTAACTAATCTAAGCAATAGTTATTTAGGATCTACTCATGATCTAAATTGCCAATTTGTGTGATTTTTGCATAGGGTAACTTCTTTCCAAGATATATAAATTTACTTTCTAGGCAATTAAGTAAGCACAAAATAATCTCAAGGGAAGAAAATCATGAAGAAACAACTGTTAACAACTACTATGATTGTTGCCTCTTTGTTTCCTACTTATAGCGTGGCACAAGAAACAGAGATGGATCTTTTTAATCTATGTTCTAAATTTCCTCTTAATTCAAAATGCAAAGGATATGAAGCTCCTATTTCCCTAAAAAGTCGTCCAGGAGAGCAAGCTCAATGTATTGTAAGTGGTCAAGAAAAAGCAGAAAAGTGCAAAGTAAATATTACAGATGAATCTCTTAAATTTTATATGGAAACAGGGAAAGAGTTAAGCATCTTAGATGATAGTAAGGACACAAAAGAATTAGTTATTCCGTTAACAGTTGTTGACTCTTTTTCCTACTCAGAAAAAAAGAAAACTGATATTGGAGCAGTTCTTGCTCTTGGGGTTTGGGGACTATTTGCTAAGAAAAAAACTTCTACCTTTAATTTTCGCTTAGAACCCCAAGAAGAAGCTGAAGAAAAAATAATTCCTCAGCAAGTTGTTTTTGTCGTTCAAAGAAAGCTTGGCAGGGAAATGCGTGAAAATCTAGAAGAAAAAATTGGTGTACCTGCTGAAATTTTAGATATTGATTGAAACTAAGCTCTATAGCAATCTTATTTGATTTACAGAAGTCTTTGCAGTGTGAGTATCTCTCTTATTATCGATGATACTCGCACAATAATTCATCATACGACTTGGAAGGTTAGAGAGATAGCTAGAACCAAACAAGGGTTTGACAAAACTTGGAGACTTATGCAAAAAGTTAAATGTCATAACCAAATAAATTAGCATCAACTTCTGATAAATTAATATCTTCTAAGCCATATTCGGCCCAACGTCTTTCTACCATTGCTGCTACATCAGCATCAGATTCTAGAGGTTCACCCCATTCATGATTAGTTTCAGGAGGAATTTTAGTAGTAGCATCTATCCCCATACGTCCACCTAAACCAATTTTGGCACTAGCAAAATCGAGAGTATCAAAGGGAGTATCAGGAAGAATAAATACATCTCTGGAAGGATCTACTTTAGAACTAATTGCCCATACTACCTGACGAGGATCGCGAATATTAATACTTTTATCTACCACAATCACAAACTTAGTGTAAGTAAACTGAGGTAAGGCACTCCAAAAAGCTAAAGCTGCTCTTCTGGCTTGCCCTGGATAAGCTTTGTCAATAGAGATAATAGCTGCTTTATAACTTAAAGCCTCCATAGGTAAGAAGAAATCGGTAATTTCGGAAACTTGTTGCCTTAGTATAGGAGTATAAATCCGATTTAGGGCGATCGCCATCATGGCTTCTTCTTTCGGTGGACGACCGCTAAAAGTAGTCAGATATATCGGGTCTTGACGATGAGTAAGACAGTGGAAGCGAATCAAGGGAGAATCTTCTACACCACCGTAGTAGCCCATATGATCGCCAAAAGGGCCATCGGGTAATACTTCTCCTGGAGTAATTGTCCCTTCTAAAACTAATTCTGAATCGGCGGGTACTTCTAAATCTAAAGTTTTACACTTAGTAAGTTTAACCCCCGAACCACCATATAAACCTGCAAATAACCATTCTGACAAATCTACAGGAATAGGGGTAGCTGCTGCCATAATAATAAGAGGATCTACCCCAAGGGCGATCGCAATTTCTAATTTTTTCCCTGCTTCTGCTGCTTTACGTAAATGTCTTGCCCCACCACGGACAGATAACCAATGGACGGTCATAGTATTTTTAGACTGTAGCTGCAAGCGATACACTCCCACATTAGGTGTACCAGTCTCACAATCTCTAGTGATAACTAAGCCTAAAGTAATAATTTTGCCAGCATCCCCAGGATAAGGACGAATCATCGGGATTTTATTTAAATCTAAATCCTCTCCCTTTACTACTACTTGCTGGCAAGGAGGGAAAAAGTCTTTTCCTGGTTTGGCTTTAACTACATCAAAGAGAACTTTCCCAAAATCTATGGCTTGAGATATTTTTTTCGGGGGTTTTGGCTGCTGTAACATGGCTAGCTTTTTACCCAAATCTTCTAATTCTTCGGGCTTTTCCATCTTCATTGCCCAACAGATTCTCTCTACTGTTCCCATTAAGTTAACTGCTACGGGAAATGAACAACCTTTGACATTCTCAAATATTAATCCAGGACCTCCTGCTTGTAACATCCGATTGGAAATTTCGGCTATTTCCAAATCTGGATCGACTAAAGTGGAAATGCGTCTGAGTTGTCCTTTCTCTTCTAGGAGTTTAATAAATCCCCGTAAATCTCTGGCCATAGTTAAGAAATATAAAGCTTGTGTTTATTTATTATGATACCGAGTTTAGCTACAAGAAAACTAACTACTGATTACTGATTACTGATTACTTACTACTACCTACTGAACTCAACCAAAATTTATTAGTCTAAGAAATTTATTAGTCTCCGTACCTCATCATGTTTTAATATTGCCTCAGATAATTTTGTGAGAATTAATTGAAATTTAACCAAATGTTTATCAGCAAAATTATTGGGAAATTTGAATTGAGAGCATTATGAACTTAAATTCTGATTAAATGATTTAGGTTGCCTATAATAGTTGATCCCTCAACTAGGTTGCTCCATTATGGCTGTTGTTAGAGGTAAAATATGAAAGTTATAGTTTTAGGTGGAGATGGGTTCTGTGGCTGGCCTACTGCCCTGCACTTATCTAATTTGGGTTTTGAGATAGTTATTGTCGATAATCTCTCAAGACGCAATATCGATAATGAGTTAGAGGTTAGTTCTTTAACACCAATCTCCCCCATTGGCGAAAGGTTAAAAACGTGGAAAGATAATACTGGCAAAGTAATTAAATTTTTCAACTTAGATATTGCTCAAGAATACGATCGCCTTCTGGCTCTAATTCTGGCAGAAAAACCCGATGCCGTAGTCCATTTTGCCGAACAACGAGCAGCACCTTATTCGATGAAATCATCCAGGCATAAGCGTTATACAGTAAATAATAACCTTAATGCTACTAACAACATCCTCTGTGCGATCGTTGAATCTGGTTTAGATATTCACCTAGTCCATTTAGGTACTATGGGAGTCTATGGATATGGTACAGCAGGGATGAAAATTCCTGAAGGATATCTTGATGTAGAGGTAGTTACCGACTCTGGAGAAAGAATTCAGCAAGAAATTCTCTATCCAGCCAACCCTGGTAGCATCTATCACATGACCAAAACTCAAGATCAATTATTTTTCTTCTATTACAACAAAAATGATGGAGTTAAGGTAACAGATTTACATCAAGGAATTGTTTGGGGAACAAATACCCCTGAAACTTTGCTCGATGAGAATTTAATTAATCGTTTTGACTATGATGGCGACTACGGTACGGTTCTCAATCGCTTCTTGATGCAAGCAGCAATTAGTTATCCTCTCACTGTTCATGGTACAGGAGGGCAAACCCGTGCTTTTATTCATATCAAGGATACTGTGCGTTGTGTGCAACTAGCGATCGAAAATCCTCCTCCCAAAGGAGATAGAGTTAGAATTCTCAATCAGATGACGGAAACCCATCGAGTTAGAGATCTTGCGAAAATGGTAGCCGAAATGACTGGGGGAGAAATCGCTTATCTAGAAAATCCCCGCAACGAAGCACCAGAAAATGAGTTGTTTGTTAAAAATGAGCGTCTATTAGACTTAGGATTAGAACCAACTACTTTAAGTCAAGGCTTACTCAAAGAAGTAACTGATGTTGCTGGTAAATATTCCTATCGATGCGATCGCAATAAGATTCCTTGTACCTCACTTTGGATTCAAAATCAAAAGAAGCACGCTAAGGAGACAGTATTGAAATAGTCATTATAGGAGTTCAGTAGTTCAGTAGTTCAGCAATAAATAATATTTAATTGGCAGAATATTCTGCAACTCCTGTAACTCCTGCAACTCCTGCAACTCCTAAACTATTCACTCTCAAGACACTTGACTTTAGCAGTTTTTGCTTCTTCATAGTTAGGGTCAAGCTCGATCGCCATAGCCAAAGCTTTAACTCCTGAAGCCACATCTCCTGATTCACACCAATTTAAACCTTGATAAAACCAAGTAACTGATTTTTGCGAATTAGATAAATCTCTTCGTTCTAAGATTAAATCTAGTTCTATTTTTGCTTCTAAATAATGTCCTAGTTTTTGCAAAGCCTGAGCTTTACCCCATTGAGCAGGTAAATAATCTCGATCATAACTTAAAGCTTGTTTAAATGCATCGATAGCTTGATTATATTCTTGTTTCTGCAACATAGCTTGACCTCTATTGTTCCAAGCTTTCTGCAAGTCCGCTTTTACTCTTTCGCTGTTGTGCTCTGATTTTCTAGTTTCTAGTAAAGCAATAACATTGTTAATCGCTTCTAGAGCAGCAGGAATTTGTTGTAATTTTAGCAGCGAATCTGATTTATTAAGCCAAAAACTTGATTCTTGCGCATCAAGGGCGATCGCTTGGTCAAAAGCTGTTACTGCCTCTTCATATCTATCTAAATAGTACAGAGCTTCTCCCTGACAGTTCCAAGAATCTTTAGCATCTGGTTGAATAGCTGTAGCAGAAGAACAAGATTGTAACATTTCTTGATATTGACGTAATCCACCTAGGGCATAGCCTCGATTATGCCAAGCTTGATAGTTTTCATTATCAATCTGTAAAACTTGGTTATAGTTAGCTAATGCCATTTCGTATTCATGTCTTTGTAATCTAATTGTAGCTGCTTGAAATAGTCTCTCTTCTCTAATTTTTAGCCAAAAATTGATTCCAATTACCCCTGCACTAATTAAGGCTAGCCAAACTAGTATAATTCTCAACATTTTGCTAGTTTTTTTGTGCTTAAATGGGTATTTGATCAAGCTTATAGGTTCTTTCTCTATGATCTTAATTGAACCTATAGGGGGAATAAGCTGAACTGATTGTTCTTCAATCCAACTTTGATTAAAGACAGATTGATAAATACGATTAGCTACGGCAACTTTGTTGTTTTCTCGCTTAATTAAGCCAATATCTAGTAATTCTGCTTGCTCTAAACTTTCATCAGCTAATAATTCTCCCCGCAGCCAAATCTTTTTGTAAGTTTTAAGGAGAGCAAGAGGAGCACATTGTTTATTTTGAGTCAGACGATCGCTTAATTGCTGTAAATGTTTTGCTGCGGATTTATGCTGCCAGTCATCAATGATATGAATTTGTACTAGTTCACCAATAATTTGCGCTTCCTTACCTTCAGCAATAAAAAAATCACCATTGCGAATAATTTGGTATAGTTTCTGGCTCAGGAAAGGTTGATTTCCTGTCCAAGTACGTACTTCTTGTAATACTTGATAGGGTGAGCTAGCTTTGGTTTCTATGCCAAAAATTTTGAGGCGGATTCTGCCATAGGGTTGTAAGATGTCTAGTTCTCGATCGATCCAGCTTTGGTTAAAAATAGAACGATAAATAGGGTTGGCTAATTTCAATTTGCCCTTAGATATAGTAATTAGACCACTATCGACTAATTCTTTTTCTTCCTCGCTGCCAATACTATTAATTTCTTGTTGTTGCCAAATTTGTTGATACAACTCTAGCAAATCGACGGGATCGCACTTTTGGTTTTTCAGTAAATAATTCTCTATATAGTTTATGTTTACTGTTCCTTCTAACTCAGAATCAATGTTGTGAATTAATTCCAACTGTTCTAAGAAAAAATCAACAGTGCTTTGGGACACTAAACCATTCAATACTGCTACAGAACCAAACTTTAATCCTGTCCGCTGTTGTTGTTGCAGAATATCATTAATTTGGTACTCGCTTAACAAAGCTGCTTCTTTAAAATGTTGACCTAAAGGTTTATCCTGAAATTGATTTAATAACTGAGGCCATTTTTCGGCAAAAAAGTTAGCAGTTTCTAACTTTACCCAGCCTCTAATTGCCATAATCTCACCTATTTTTAGATTAGACAATCGACTTTTCTCTTGCAAGGCAGTTGCTAACTGTTCATCAGAAATCAGACCAGCTTTTTGTAGGACTAATCCTAGAGGCTTAACAATCAGTGTTTTGACCATGATATAGATTGCAGTCTAGATTGCTCCATGATACTAAACGCTTGTTTCTGAAAACGACAATATTTTTACTTATTTTAATGGTCTTGAAAAATTGACAATTGATAATTAGCTTTCCCTAAATCTAATATTCCCTGTTATTTTTAAGAAAAAAACATTAAGTAAACGTTACAATCAAAGCAAATATGATAAGATTGTAAACCCGTACATAAGAATATATAGTCTGTATCGTTCATCTCGTCATCACTTCTAAAAAAAGATGGTAACGAAGAAAAGTCGGTTTAATAACCGAAGGAACGTACTGCATCTAACTCTATGAGGTTTAATTGATGCTTGCAATTTCGATAGTTAGCTTAGTAGCTGCTACTATAGCAGTCTATTGTAGCTACACTGTCAAAGATGACGTTTTTCAGGTAGGAATTGGATTTGCTGGACTTCTTTTTATTTTAATAACGTTAGTTTGCGCTCCTTGGTTATTAAAGCTAGCAATAATGATAGTTTCTATCCCATTTTTACTTGATTTCGTCAAAATCTGGTCAGTGGAACATTATAATTAAAGACAAATAAAAGCGATCGCTCTTTTTCTTTTAGGCGATCGCTTTTATATTTCTGCTTAGTTTGCTTCTTGATTACACTGGCAGTTACGTAAAGATTGCCAATCCTAAGATACAACGGTTTTAAAATACCTTGAGCGTAACCAATTGCAATTTAACGATAGCGTTTCTTACGACGAGCAATAGCTTTGCGCTTACGCTTTTCAATTGGGGTTTCAAAATGGCGAAGACGCTTAAGATCTGAAAAGATTCCTGCTCTAGATACTTGACGTTTAAATCGACGTAGTGCAGACTCTATATTTTCGTTTTGTCCCAGAACCACTTGGGTCATTAAATATCATCCTCCAGTTTTCGATGAATATAAATCAATGTTTTTTTAGAGCTATCAATATTTTTTGCAATAGATAGCCTATCATATAATGATGATAACATAAAAATTGTCTTTTCGCCTCACTCTAATGTAAAAAGTGACGAATTCCTGTTAAGACCATCACCATACCTAATTCATTAGCAGCAGCGATCGAGTCTTTATCCCTAATTGAACCTCCTGGTTGCACGATCGCAGCGATCCCTGCAGCAGCAGCAGTACGTACTGAATCATCAAAAGGAAAGAAAGCATCACTAGCTAAAACCCCACCCTGAGCTTGTTCTCCTGCTTGTTCTAGGGCAATTTTAACCGAACCAACTCGATTCATTTGTCCTGCACCTATACCCAAAGTAGTTCGATTTTTAGTTACCACAATGGCATTAGACTTTACGTGCTTAACGACTTTTTGGGCAAAGAGCATTTCTGCCATCTGGGCTGGTGTTGGTTGTTTTTCAGTCACTATTTGCCAATTATCGATACTATCTTCGGCATCATCCCTATCTTGAACTAATAATCCTCCTGCGATCGCTTTGATAGTTTGTTTGCTACCTGTCACTAAATCTGATAGCAGTAATATTCTCAGTTTAGATTTAGCTTGCAGAATTTTTTGGGCTTCTTCTTCGCAACTGGGGGCAACAACACATTCTAAGAAAGTCTTAGTTAAAGCTGTAGCCGTAGCAGAATCGATAGGTTTATTAAGAGCCACAATACCCCCAAAAGCCGAAACAGAATCAGCATTAAAAGCTTGTTCGTAAGCTTCTGCCAAACTAGAACCAATAGCCACACCACAAGGATTAGTATGTTTAAGTACGGCTGCTGCTGGTTCTTCTGAGGGAAATTCAATGATAATGCGTCTAGCTGCTTCTAAATCTACCAAATTATTGTAGCTAAGCTCTTTTCCTTGTAATTTTTGGGCTGCTGTCCAACCTGTAGCTTTATTTCCTGTCTGATACCAAGCAGCACTTTGATGGGGATTTTCGCCATAACGTAATGTTTGCAAGCGATCGCCACTCACTGTATAAGTTTGGGGTAATTCTGTTATAGAATTTAAATCAGCAAAATAAGTAGAAATAGCGCGATCGTAAGCATAAGTATGAGCAAAAGCTTTACCTGCCATTTGTTGCCGAAATTCTAAAGATACTTCCCCTTGAGAATCCTTTAACTGCTGGAGATAGGCTTCATACTGACTGGGATCGCACAGTACAGTTAAATAATTAAAATTCTTGGCAGCAGCCCTTAACATCGCAGGGCCACCAATATCAATTTTTTCGATCGCTTCGGCTACGCTAACATTAGGTTGAGCAATAGTTTGGCTAAAAGGATAAAGGTTAACAACTACTAAATCAAGAGGACGAATTTGATTAGCTTCCATATCCTGCTTATCTTCATCTAAGTCCCGTCTCCCTAAGATTCCGCCATGAATACGAGGATGGAGAGTCTTTACCCTGCCACCCAAAATTTCAGGAGAACCAGTATAGTCACTAACTTTAGTAACTGCTATGCCAGCTTCTTGTAGAGTTTTGGCTGTTCCCCCACTACTAATAATCTCAAATTCAAATTCGGTTACTAATGCTTTGGCTAAATCAACAATTCCAGTTTTGTCCGATACACTCAGCAAGGCTAAACGTTTCATATACTCTCTTTTTTTCTGCGACTTAGATAGATTTCTAGGTTACAAGGTTTTGGGTAACAAATTTTTAATTAGTTATCACCTCAATAATTAGACAATTTAAACTACTTGCCATTTTTCTAATCGATAAGAGCTATCCCAAAACATCCATTCAAACTGAGAGGCGCGATAGAAAGCTTGTTCCATTAATTTTATTTCGTTTAAAGAAGCCTTTTCTGCTGCTCGATTAGCTACTTCGATAACATAATTAACCGAGGCTTCAAAATCAGCATCCACATAAGTATCAATCCATTTTTGATAAGGATTAGCTTCTGTACTGGCTTTTTGATAAATATGTTTACCCACCTCTGCATAAATCCAAAAACAAGGTAAAACAGCAGCCACAGCTACAGCAAAGCTATCTCGATAAGCCGTTGCTAGCAAAAAATTATTGTAATTTAAACAGGTAGGGGTAGGTTCTGCTGCCAGTGCATGCTCTGGAACAATGCCAAATTCTGTAAAAAAGCTTTCGTGTAACATCCGTTCGACAACAATAGCCTCTCTAACACTACTGGCAAATTGCAGTTGCATATCTGGTTGTGGTGCTTTAGCCGAAATAATTGCTAATACACGAGCAAATTCACCAAGATATAGGGCATCTTGAATCATGTAATGCTGAAAAACTTCTTTATTCAACGAACCTGACTCCAACTGCTGCACAAAAGGCATAGCTAAGATAGAGTGATAGATATTTTCGATACTTTTCCAAGCTCGAACAGAAAACTGCATATTAGATTGGTTTTTGTGTGAACTATAGCGATTTTTATTTTATAAGTAATCTAAATATATCAACCAGAATAAGTGCATGTATTCAATTTTAAAATTGACGCATTATACTCCCATAGGCTGTAGCTACATCTTTCATATACTGATATTCTTCCCTTAGTCGTTCATATTTAATATTATGAATAAGTAAGTTATTTGTTATATCCTCAGTGTTATAGCTACTTATTTTTATTCCGATCAAACCTTCGCGGACTAAATTAATATATAACCTTTCTAATTGTTCAGCCTTCTTTATTAATTTTCTGATTTCGATTAAAGCTTTATTATATTTTTCTATTTGATTTGAATATATATCAGATTTTAAAACTAATTTAGCTAAATCATTAATTCGCTTATCTTGCTCTTTGAGAGCAGTAATATCTCGTTCTATTTGAAAATGTTCTTTAATGTAATAACCTAATTGTTGTGCTGCTCTCAATTCTTCTTTTCTTTGGTTAATTTTAAACTTGGGAATAGATAATCCAGATAAATAGTGGAAAGAATAATGATACATGAGTTGCCCCTCACTATCTAAAGTAGGCAATACTACTTCTACTATGCCAGAGTTTTTTATTTCTAAAGGAATCCCATAGTTATACAAGATAAAATCATCTTGGATAAGTTCATCATTATTAATAGTAACGACTTGGCTTCTTTTAATATATTCAATTTTTCTTTGCCGGCGTTGATAAAGATAATATGGATAATAGAAAAAACCAGTAATTCCTACAACAACAATCCAGAAGACGATAAACTCCATAGGTTTACTTAAAATAAGAAATTTATTAACTTATAGCAGTTCTCAAATCACTAGGTACAAATCTGTTTGTTTTAAGGCAGAAGTGAAATGTATCTCATTAAACTGAGAAACTCTATATAATTTCCTTGCTCAGAAAATCGCTAGAAGTGCAAAACATGTGAACTAAGAAATTAAATCAAGTAATCTCTTAAAAATATGAGAAACTATTATCAATAATTTGATTCCCTAATTTCCTGAATTATATAAGATCCATTAACTATGGACTGGGTTTGTTTATAGATTATTAATTTAAGTAAATCCTCAACCTACGATAGATTAAGATCAGATTAACCCCAATCGCGCTAGTATGAGGGAAAGAAGATCGATCGTCTACCGTAACCAAACTTATTGATTTAATTGCCAACATCAATAATAGTTAAACAGTAAAATCTATGGATAAACCACCTAAAAACACTAATGAAGTAGATGTTGATGCGGGAACTTTGCTTCTATGGATATGTATTATTATTCTACTGCCGTTGTTAATAACTGGTTTTATCTCTCATTAACAATATCAACCCGCTACTTCTCAAACTAAAGGAATTGAAAAGTTTGGTTAAGTAGGGGCGAACGGCTGTTTGCCCCTACTACTAATTATTTTTCTTATATTGAGGGAGGATAATCGATCGCAATTTTAGTCATGACTACTCTAACTTCACCTCAAGTGAAAAATAAACTACCTAATGGCTCTAAAACTCATCCTGCCATCATAATGGCACAGGCATTAATAGACCAGTTTGGAACATTAGAAAAATTTCAACAAAAGTATGGAGATATTTTTTATACACCTCAATCTTTCCTTAATCCTCCCTATGTCATTTTCAGCGATCCTCAAGCCATAGAAAAAGTGTTTACTGCCGATCCCAACTTGTTTGAAGTAGGCAAACAAACTTCTTTACCAGTTAGAGTTTTACTCGGAGATAACTCTTTAGCTTTAATGGATGGAGTCCCTCATCAGAAACGCCGTAAATTACTAATGCCTCCTTTTCATGGCGAGAGAATGAAAAGTTATGGTCAGACTATGGTTGATGTTACCAAAGAAGTTATTTCTCAATGGCAAGTAGGTCAAACTATCTGTATTCGCGACTATACCCAGGAAATTTCTTTGCAAGTTATTTTAAGAACTATTTTTGGTATAGATGAAGGAGCAAGATTCGATCGACTGAAACAGGTTTTGATTGACTGGCTAGATATGCTTAATTCTCCTACTAATGCCTTTTTTCTCTTTTTTCCTTTCTTACAAAAAGATTTAGGTGCATTAACCCCCTGGAGAAAATTTCTCAAACAGAAACGAGAAATTCAATCAATTTTACAAGCTGAGATCGATCGACGCAGAAATAATCCTGATACTCTAGGGAAAGATATTCTCAGTTTAATGCTGTCTGTTCGCGATGAAGACGGCAACCCAATGAAGGACATAGAAATAAGAGACGAATTATTGACTATGCTCTTTGCTGGTCATGAAACTACTGCTAGTTCGCTAGCCTGGGCATTTTATTGGCTACATTATCTCCCAGAAGTAGGACAAAAACTAAAATCGGAATTATATTCTCTAGATAACAGTACAGATTACAACACTATTACCAAACTTCCTTACCTAAGTGCCGTAGTTTCCGAAACTCTCAGAATTCATCCTGTTGTCGTATTTGTAGGTCGTCGGTTAAAAGAGCCTTTTGAACTGATGGGCTATACTTTTAAAGCAGGTACTTCTCTATTTCCTTGTATCTATTTAACTCATCAACGAGAAGATATTTATCCTGAATCGAAGAAATTCAAACCTGAAAGATTTTTAGAAAGACAATTTTCTCCTTACGAATATATCCCCTTTGGTGGTGGCAATCGTCGTTGTTTAGGTTATGCTTTTGCCTTGTTTGAAATGAAATTAGTATTAGCAACCATTTTGTCTCAAGTAGAATTTGAATTACTCGATAACCGTCCCCTTAAACCATCTCGTCGTGGTATTACTTTTACTCCTGAGAGTGGCGTGAAGATGAAAGTTACAGCGATTAAAAATTAATTAGTTTTTTTGTTCGTATCTAGAACCATCAGGCATAATAGCATCTTTAACTTGATGGTTTTCAAACTTAACTCCGCTTATATTTGCTCCATCTAAATTTGCACCTTTAAGTTCTACAAAAGGGGAACAATTATTACGCAATATGTAGGGAGTATTTCCTCGTAAGTTTGCCTTTGACAAGTCAGCATTACTGAGATTGGCATTTTTGAGACAGGCTCTGCAAAAATTGACATTAATTAATTTACTATTACTTAAGTTAGCTCCCGTCAAGTTTGCTCCTCTTAAGTTTGCTTCTGTGAGATTAGCTCCTGTCAAATTGGCATTACTCAAATCTGCTTGCTCTAAATTAGCTTTTCTCAGATCGGCATTTTTTAGTAATGTACCTCGTAGCTTACTATAAGTTAGCTTTGCTAAATATAAATCTGTATTGTTTAAATTTGCTTCTGTCAGAATAACTGAAGAAAACTCGAACTCGGACAAATCTAAGCCTGATAATATTGTTTTAGTTAAATTCAGTCTTGAACCGCCAATATGTTTACCTTTAAATTGAATATTAGTTAAGTTACAACCTATCAAGCCCACAAAATTTTGATCTTGATTATTTTTTTGAATAAGTTCGTAATACTCTGAAGTAGTAATAATATTTCCTTGTTCCATGAGTCTGAATAGATAAGCGATCGACTTAACTATTATTCCCAAATCAAATTAAAGATAAATGTTTTGAATTTAATTATCTAGCTATTAGCTCTTAGCTCTTAGCTCTTAGCCCTGGGTTTAAGACCCCCTGCTCGCAAATCTTTGATTTTAAAGGAATTCTTTGAACGGCGAGTACAAACGAGACTTGCGCTAGCCGAGGAAACCTCGGCGCGCTTCCACAGTGAGATCTCCCGTTAAAATTGACTCCCACGCCATAGCCAAGCTAAAAGCTAAAAGCTAACGGCTAAAAGCTATGAATTATACTCATAGATTAAGTTGTAATAGCTTCAGAAAATCAATTACATTAAAACTATGTCTACAGTCATAGTGGAAAACTTAAGCAAAATTTATCCAGTGGCGGTAAAAGAGCCAGGTATGAAGGGGACTTTAAACCATTTCTTCCATCGTACCTATCGCCAAATCAAAGCAGTACAAAATGTTTCTTTCTATATTGATACGGGGGAAATTGTTGGGTTTTTAGGGGCTAATGGTGCAGGGAAAACGACAACCTTGAAAATGCTCACAGGTTTGATTCATCCTTCTGAAGGTAAAGTAACTGTCGCTGGCTATACTCCTTTTCGCCGTCAACCCCAATTTTTGCAAAAAACCAGTCTAGTAATGGGGCAAAAACAACAATTACTTTGGGATTTACCCGCCCTAGATTCTCTTAAAATCAATGCTGCCGTTTATAAAATACCTGACAAAATATTTCAGCAGCGACTAGAGGAACTAACTTCAATGCTTTCTTTAGAAAAAAAACTGACTCAGCCTGTACGGAAACTTTCTTTAGGGGAAAGAATGAAAGCAGAATTACTTGCTGCACTTTTACATCATCCTCAAGTACTCTTTTTAGATGAACCTACTTTGGGTTTAGATGTTA